>JMSU01000120.1_pt1 | contig 40803 bp, 36 predicted proteins | sample 179011 | NCBI WGS metagenome assembly JMSU01 (sample SAMN02769580, study PRJNA246767) | bioreactor metagenome | isolation source: Culture-1 Bioreactor ArsB derived from microbial biomass from the upper 2 cm... | place: Germany: Bremen | collected day 87 after inoculation
TATTAACGACTATCTACGTGATTTATCCAAAGTTGAGAAAACATCCCGCAATATAAGTGGTAATTTTATAGGTGTCTGTAATAACCTATATGATGACCATCCTGGTGATGATACTACTATTATGAATATAAAAGTACGCCATATCGAAAACATCGATCTATTTACTGGACCACCTGAAGATAAAGACATGGATACATGGATCATTCATAAACTTGTTAAAAATGATAGCAAGAAGATAATATGTGGTGGAACCACAGCTAATATTGCCTCAAGAGAACTGGAGCGAGATATCTATGTGGATATTGACACCATGTCTAAGGAAGTGCCACCTATGGCTTATATGGATGGTATTGATCTCGTAACGGAAGGTGTTCTCACCCTTAAGCAAACACTTGAATTTATCAAAATGTATGCACAAGATGATTTTGTAGCCAAAACCAATTATCTTGGGTATAACAATGGCGCAAGTAAACTTGCTCGTATGCTCATCAATGAATGTACGCATATACATTTTTGGGTTGGAAAAGCTGTTAACCCAGCCCATCAAAATCCTAATTTCCCAACTAGCCTTAATATTAAGTTACAAATCGTTGGCGACTTAGTAAAAGAATTAGAAAACATCGGAAAACAAGTATCCGTTACTTATATATAGATATTAAGAAGTTCAAGGAGAACGATGTTCTTAACGTATGACTTTTTATGGTAAGCGTTGTCAACAAAGGAGGATTCACCATGCGAAAATTTGAAAACAACGTTCAGTTTTTGAAATATAAAGTATTAAAAGAAGTTGCTGCTTCAACATTGAACGACACTCTTGAAAAAGACATTCTGAACATTGGTAGCAACATTATACCTGGACCAAAGGCTGAAACACGTTGCTGTATTTATAAAGAAAGAGCTATTATTACGGAAAGAATCAAGTTGGCTCTAGGAGGAAATTCAAATAACCGGAACACCATTCAGGTTATAGACATTGCTTGCGATGAGTGTCCCATACAGAAGTATTCCGTTACAGAAGCCTGTCGTGGTTGCTTAGCTCATAAATGTATGGATGCCTGCCCATTTGATGCGATTGATTTTTCTGGACAAAAAGCCCATATCGATATAAATAAATGTAAAGAATGTGGAAAATGTGCCAAAGTCTGTCCCTATAATGCCATCATTGAGATTCAACGACCATGTGTTAGGGCATGCCAAGCTGATGCTATTTCCATTGACCCAGAGACAAAGAAAGCATCTATTCATGATGATGACTGTATCCAATGTGGTGCTTGTGTGTACCAATGTCCATTTGGAGCTATTATGGATAAGTCTTCTATTGTAGATGTCATCAAACTCATTAAAGATAGTGAGAACAATAAAAAGTATAAAGTATATGCTATGATTGCACCTGCTATTTCTAGTCAATTTTCTTATGCTAAAATTGAGCAAGTCATTACAGGCATTAAGAAACTTGGTTTTTATAATGTCGTTGAAGTAGCCTTAGGTGCTGATATTATTGCCCATTATGAGAGTAACCAAATAGCTCATGAACTGGCAGAAAAAGAATGGATGACCACATCTTGCTGCCCTGCATTTGTTACATATATTAAAAAGCATTTTCCTGAATTTAACAGACCATGTATCCACAGCTGTCTCCCCAAATGATTGCTACCTCTAAGCTTATTAAGCATATGGACCCTACAGCGAAAACAATCTTCATCGGACCATGCACAGCAAAAAAATCAGAAATGAATGAGCCTGATCTTATAGGTGAAGTGGATTTTGTACTCACCTTTGAAGAATTACAAGCGTTGCTGGATGCTCATACTATACAAGTAGAAGAATGCGTGGAAGGTGCACTTGATAATGCATCTTATTTTGGAAGAATCTTTGCCCGCTCTGGTGGTGTGACAGATGCTATCCAGCACGTCATAGAGGCAAATGAACTAGACATAGATGTTCAACCCATCATCTGTGATGGACTTGATGAATGCTCCAAGGCTTTAAAAATGGCTAAGTTCAATCGCTTAAAAGGAAACTTTATTGAAGGTATGGCTTGCAAAGGAGGTTGTATCTGTGGTCCAACTTCTCTATCTCATGGACCAAAAGACAAGAATGAAGTGGATAAGTATGGGAAGTTAGCTATTGAAACAACTGTTAATGATGCTATTCGTATCTTGAACATAGATGCTTTAGACTTGGAACGAAAGTAATTTTACATAAATCATTGTATTGGTATTCAAGATAAATAACTAGACAAGTAAAGAGGCTCCGCCTCGTCTTCCGTAGGAAGTTTTAGTCGTTAGGAAAGTTTCCTTAGCGCGTATGCGAATGTTCTAATCGCATATGCTAAATTAAGAACTTTTCTATAAGATAAAATAAAGGGGGGTCTCATAAAAGCAATATTGTAGGCTAGAGGTTTTTGTAAACTATAAGAGGTTAAGCTTTTATATTTTACTACGACATTGACATTATTTGCTTTTATGAGACAGCCCCTTTTTTTATCGCATATATATGAATTAACCGTTAATTTCTTTCCATGGGGTTTCCCATGCATTAGGAACCATCTTATTCGGTCGGAAATTTTTTGTCCACCACTTGGCTTCATATATCTTACCATCATAAATAACCCGGTCTCCCGCCACATAAGTCCCTGTCGAATTCCATTCCTTATAGTCTATATCAGAATCAATTGGTGTTGGCTCTGTTATATCACTAGACGGTTCAGTAGGTGTAGGTGTATCTGTAACGGATTTCCAAGGAGTTTCCCATGGATTATTTACAGGTTTATCTGGTTGATTCCCTTGAGTCCACCATTTGGCTTGATACATCTTTCCGTTATACATAACCCTATCGCCACCAACATATATTATTTCTGAATTCCACTGTCCAACTTCTTCACCATATAACCGTGGGTTAGTTGGCTTTAGTCTGGGTTGTGGATTAGGTTTCTGTTTAGGATAAGGATAGGGTTTTGGCTTTGGCCTAGGCCTAGGGTTGGGATAGGCTCTATATGGATTTACGTAAGGTATTGGATAGTAGTAATAAAATGGATAACCCATAAACATATAAGGGAAACCATAATAACGCTTAGGTTTTGGCTTTTTGTAATATCGATATGGATTCAACATATATTATCCTTCTACTTTTTGATATATTATATGCTTATAGAATGAATAAGTGATAGCTCGCTATTCGTATGTACCCATAAGCTCTTTCCCATTATCAAAATATTGATTACCTCTAATTATATTATCTTGTCCTACATCACGGATACCTACTGTACAACTATTAATCAGGTTACTTTCTATTACATTCCCGTCAGCCACTAGGGTTAGCCCAGCATCTTCACAATAACCAATAATATTTTTCTCAAGGGTATTGTGTCCTTTCATCATAACAACACCGTTCAAGCCACCAGTAATAGCATTCTCTCGAAGAACATTGTATGCACTTCCTAATTGTATACCTACTAGATTACAGGCTGATAATATGTTCTTCTCTAAGGTTAGATGGGTACCAATAAGATAAATACCTGTAAAAGCTGTTATGTTATTACCACGAATCAGTATATCCTTCGACATAGGATGACCAATCCATATACCATATCTCCAATTTTGCCAACTATAATCATCCATGCATTTTATGAAATTATCTTCGATAATCGTATTGGATAGGGGCATAAAATTATTGACTATGGCTATGTCTTTTCCTTGATTTAATTGGTTTCCTCTAATAACATGTCCATCACCACTAAGTAAAATTTCAGCTTCAGATAGACCACTCCCTCTTACTATACAGCTATTACCCGTAATGACTATTTTATTATGCATACATTGACAATCTTCAATGGTAACATGATTTCCACATACTTTGAATCCTGTACCTTTATTCCAATCTTTGACTGTCAAATTACGAAGGACTACATGGTTACTTAATATGTCAAAAAGCACACGACCTTCTGTGAAACTTTTACCTATAATGACGTCTGCTCCTTCTCCTCGTACGGTAATATGATCTTTATTAATGACGACGGTTTTTTTCTCATAATATGTCCCTGGTAATACGATAATGGTATCCCCTTGTTCACAAGCTTGTGCAGCATCATTTATTGTTTGATAATCTATAGGGACAATCCGTTCACTCATTATCACTCACCCCTTTCTGCTTATTATTAGGTATTTCCTCTGTAATATCTTGTTCATTATTATAAAATGAATTATTTTCTATAACATTATGAATGCCTTCATTTTGAATCCCGCTATTATTACTTGTTATTAGATTCCATTGAATAACATTGTCATCGGCTTCAATTGTAATGCCATACATTTTTGATTTACTAATCACATTTTTTGTAATGTGGTTCTTACCTTTCTTTATACATAAGCCAATTTGATTAGCTTTTATGATCATGTTATGCATCACTTGATTATGGCTACTTGATAGAATACATGCTATTTTGTTTTCACTGAATTGATTTCGTTCTATTAGATTTTCTGGACCGGCAAGTCGTATTCCTGTGTAGCTATATAGATGATTAGCTTGTATACAATTATGACTTGACTCACTATGCAAAATAGCAATGTCATAGTTTTTTTTATATTCCCAATCATGTTGATTCAAGCACTTAATACTGTTATTTTTTATAGTTGAATAGGTTAATGGGCTATTACTATATATTCCATAATCATAATGGAACATACATAAATTGTTATTAATCTTATGTCCTTCTCCTTCTAAGCTAATACCTGTCCCTCGTAAAATTTTAAAACCGCTGGAACCTGCATCATTATTTAAATAAATACTATTATAGCGAATGATGCTGTCATTGCCTTTAATCATCATGCCATGTCCACCATTATGATAAATATAACAATGTTCAACAACGGTTTCATTCCCTTCTATTTGGATACCTATATCATCGAATCCTTTCACTTCTAGATTCTTGAGTGTGACTTGATTGCCTACGACACGTATACCAATAGCCCTTATACCAACTAACATACTGACCGTTTTACCTTCTAGGGTAATATTATCTTTATCTATAACAACAGGTTCTTCTGTATCTAAATAGCGATCTACTATCACAATTGAATCACCTGATTGACACGTATCAAGAGCCTCTTGAAGTCCCAATCCTACTCTTGATACATATAACGTACTCATTGCGCTTCACTCCCTTACATGCGTGTTACTTCATTATATGATGGGATTATATTTAAGTGACAAGCTATATGCGTTAATGCAACTTGTTTATGTCTAGACGACAAAAAAACCATATAGGCTTAGTCAATGTCCAAAAAATGGGCTTTCACTAACCGTATATGGTTCATCTATATTTTCACTATCATTTCTTCATATAATGTTTATACCTTCTGTATACCATTATCTATAAATTTAATTTTACCTTGCTTTAATAAGCGACCTACCGCTCGTTTAAATGCATTCTTACTCATACCAAGCTCTGATTTAATCTTCTCTGGATCACTCTTATCATTCAAATGAATCATACCACCTTGTTGAACAATATGATTGTATATTTTCTCAGAGTCTTTATCCATTTGAACATAAGCCTTTTCACGTAAGCTAATGTTTAACTTGCCATCTTCTCTTACCTTCGTTACACGACCTTCAATGGCTTCACCTATCTGTAAGTTACGAAATAATTCTTGATTAGGTATCAGTCCATGATATTTTTCATCTACAGCAACAAAAGCACCAAAATCATCCTTGACACTAATGACAATACCTTTTACGTTGTCATCCTGCTTATAAGGTGATTGATTATCGAGATATTTATAGACATCCATCGTAGCACATAGCCGATCGCTCTTATCTGTATAGACCTCTATAAGGTATTCATGATTAACTTTTACTTTTGTGGTTTGTTCTTTGAAAGGTAAAAATAAATCTCTTTCTAATCCCCAATCTAAGAATGATCCTATCTGTGTATTTTCCACAACTCGGAGCATTGCCATTTCGCCAACTTGTACTTTAGGTCTACGTGTTGTAGCAATAGGTCTATCCTTAGAATCCCTATAAACAAATACTTCTAACTGATGCCCTATTTTAAGACCTGATGGCACTTCTTTTCCTGGTAATAAAACCTCATCTTTTTTGTCACCGCTATCTGATATCAAGAATATACCAAATGGTGCTTCTCTTGCTACGGTTAACAATTGTACTTTACCTGTTTTTATCATACGTCACCTGCTTTCATATAGTAGGGGTCCAAATCATTGATTACCCCTACTAATTTTTATCTTTATTAATAGCATAACCATGATTATTCCTCATCAATCATGTTTATTATTTCCCATACATTTCATCTAGCGTCTTACGGATACTCTCGTCTTCTAGATATTCATCAAATGTAACAGTCTTATCGAATGCACCTGCTGGTGTAATCTCTATTACACGATTAGCAATGGTTTGTATGAATTTGTGGTCATGAGATGTAAAAAGCATGGTTCCTGTAAATGCAATGAGACCATTATTAACTGCTTGGATTGATTCAAGGTCTAAATGGTTGGTTGGTTCATCCAACATTAAAACATTAGCTCCAGATAACATTAACTTGGAGAACATACAACGTACTTTTTCTCCACCGGATAACACATTGGCTTCTTTTAACGGTTCATCTCCTGAGAATAACATTTTGCCTAGGAAACCTCGAATAAATGATTCCGCTTTTTCTTCTGAGAATTGTCGTAACCAATCCACTAGATTCATATCAATACCATCAAAGAATTCTGAGTTATCCTTTGGTAGATAAGATCTTGAAGTCGTTACACCCCACTTATATGTGCCTTCGTCTGGCTCCATTTCACCTGCAAGAATTTTGAATAAGGTGGTTCTTGCAATCTCATCATTACCAAGAACAATAATCTTATCCCCTTTAGCAATAGTAAAGCTAACGTTATTAAGTACCTTTACACCATTAATGGTTTTACTAATACCATCTACAAGTAGTATGTCTTTTCCAGCTTCTCTTTCCGGACTAAATCCTACAAATGGATAACGTCGTGAAGATGGCTTAATATCATCAATTGTAATCTTATCTAATGATTTCTTTCTTGATGTTGCTTGCTTTGCCTTAGATGCATTGGAACTAAATCTAGCGATAAAAGCTTGTAACTCTTTTATTTTTTCTTCTTTTTTCTTATTTTGGTCGTTCATTAATCGTAGTGCTAACTGACTTGATTCATACCAGAAATCGTAATTTCCAACAAACAACTTGGCTTTACCAAAATCAATATCTAGCATATGGGTACATACCTTATTCAAAAAGTGACGGTCATGTGATACAACAATAACTGTTTTTTCATAGGTAATAAGGAATTCTTCCAACCATGTAATGGCTTTAAAATCAATATGGTTAGTAGGCTCATCTAGCAATAGAATGTCAGGCTCACCGAATAAAGCTTGAGCAAGTAGAACCTTAACTTTTTCACTACCTTTTAGATCTTTCATTAATTTATAGTGTAAATCTTTTTCAATACCTAGACCCATAAGTAAACGTTCCGCATTCGTATCAGCATCCCATCCATCAAGTTCAGCAAATTCTGCTTCAAGGTCAGAAGCTCTGTGCCCGTCTTCTTCACTAAAATCTTCTTTCATATATAAGGCATCTTTTTCTAATCGAATATCATAGAGTCTTCTATGCCCCATAACAACTGTGTCTAACACCATACACTCGTCAAATTCAAAGTGATCCTGCTTAAGAACAGCTAAACGTTCGCCAGGGGTAATACTCACTTCACCAGTTGTTGGCTCTATATCACCTGATAATATTCTAAGAAATGTTGATTTTCCTGCTCCATTGGCTCCAATTACGCCGTAGCAGTTACCTGGTGTAAATTTTACATTGACGTCTTTAAATAATTTTTGTGTCCCAAATTGAAGTTCTAATCCTGTAACTGTAATCAATCTATAGTTCTCCTTCCAATATTCACATATTCTTTTGAGTTTATAGACTGTTGGTTACATCAGTCCTTTACTCAAAAATATCTATATATACATTATAAAGAAGCTGTCAACAATTAATTTGAGACAGCCTCGTTCATACAACTTGTTATATTATACACTGTTTAGGATAAAAAGAAAATACTTTTTTCTAAATTTAGTCATACAATCCTATTAAACGCCTAAACCCTGTGTTGTTCAAGGGATTAATTAGCTACTTTTGTTACCAATTCATCGATGACACTGTTTACATTTAATGCCATTTCATTTTGTTCTTCTGTCAGATTGCCTAATTTATTTATTTGGTTATTAATGTTTTCATTTTCACCAGATAAAGCTTTTAATAAACCTGATATTTCATCAGCAAACATTTTGGTATTATCCGATAGTTTCTGTACTTCATTGGCTACAACGGCAAAGCCTCTACCATGTTCTCCTGCTCTTGCAGCCTCAATATTAGCATTAAGCCCTAATATCTTAATTTGTTGTGTTATCTTATTAACTGATGCAATAATATTATCTGTTTGTGTTATGTATTCTTTTGATTCCTTTGCAGAATGTACTAAATGATGGCTTACTTCATTCATCAAATGGGTTGAATCGGAAACCTTTTGCATTTCTCTTCCTAATACTTCAGTGGTTTTATTGATAACACCTAACTGATCATTCAGTTGGTTGGTTATTGATACTTGCTGATCCACTATTCTCATCATTAATTCTGCTAAAGTGGAATCAATGATTTGTTTCTCTGAAAACTTATCTTTGATTGTATCTGCAATGACTTTAATACCTGTAGCTTCTACAACTACATCAATACTTGTATCCATACTATCCATATCGCTCGTGTACTTAATACCATGTTCTTTGGCCCATCTAATGCCTGGTGCATCAAAATTTTTATCGACAATTAACCCAATGTCTACATGATCCAAATCATAAAATAACTTAGCTAATTTCGTTCCACCATTTCCTGCACCAATGATCGCTATCTTCATGTGATCTATTCCCCTCTAAAAATATTATTAGTTTATTCAGGTATAACTGAATAACTTCCAACTATAATGATATATTAATTTACACTTTCGTTAATATATGTTTATGAATAATACGCCTTTATATAAAAAAGCGTCTTTTTAATATACCATTTCATTTGACTATTATATCATAATTCATTTGTATTCAAAAGAGTTTCCAAAAAAGTTTCCATTTTCTATGATGTTAAGGATCTTCTGATAAATACCAAAGTCTTACAATAGCTAAACGCGAACACACTACATTAAAAACCAAGGATTATTAAATCCTTGGTTTTAGCTTATTTATATCATGGACAAATAGAATCTATGGAAGATTTAACATCAAAAGATTCCATAATATATTAGAAAATAACGTGGTCGTCTCTTTCTGAAGCTTTTTCATTGATGAACTTCTCGTATTCTTCAATACCACCTTTAATCAAGTATTGTTGATATTCTTCAATAATCTTAATGGCATCCTCTTCTGTTGCTGCAAAAAAGGCTCTTTCACGATAATCCCGCCATAAATCACCATTGAGTAATTCATTTATTTCAACTTTCTTATCATATTCGTTAATGAAATTGCTTGCTCTATAGCCATCAATAATTGTTTCTGGTACTATATTGTGTATGATATTCTCATAAGTTGCATCGGGTACATCTGCTTCTCCTGGTGTAAATTCACCCCATTCACTCATATAGGGGTAAAGGGATACAAGTTCTCGATATATACCTTGAATACCTGTTTCTGATTTGAGGCTACCTTCTTTGTTCATATCAACAAATTCTTTTTTCATTCTTGGTTTACCATCAATCATATCATAATGCACACCTTCTACGCCATAGAAAGCTAGTAGTCTTCCCTCTTCACTATTCAGATAGTTAATGGCTTTTATGGCTGCTTCTGCAATGGCAGGATCCGTATCAGCTGATATAAACCAAGCAGGTGAACCAGCTCGCCCTTTTAGAGAAGACGCTCCAATCTGTCCAGCAGAATTCTTAATAGGTCCAACAGGTATATACTGCATGTCTGGATGATCTTTGTATAAAGTCTGCTCATAGAAATCTCGTTGATGGAAATAGTGAACACCATGAACCGCATATTTTCCAACAGCATGTTTTTCCTTAGCAATTGTATCATTTTGTCTAAAAGCTTCAGGATCAAATAGTCCCTCCGCAACTAATTTTCGCATGAACAATATTTCCTCCATAACCAATGGACCTCTTCTATCCACAATAGCTTTATCCGTGTCAGGATCTATCCAGAATCCACACATATTTCCCGTATGATATGAACGAACTAGTTGATCATAAGCCCATCCATTATGCCAGTTACCTGCTGGTATCACAGGATTTCCGTTAGCATCTTGAAAATCGCCAGCTTTTACTTCTTTTAAGAATTCATATATTTTTTCTGAGTGGTCAAAGTCTTCTTGCTTCCAATCTAACGCATCCATGATATCCTTACGCACATACACACAATAACCCCAGTTCTTGTTATCTTGTGGTGTTGCTGGTAATTGATAAGGAACCACATATGTGTGACCATCATATTCGGGAGCATAGACATCATTTTCAAGAAAATCTGCAGCAGCACCCTCTTCAAATCGCTTAATATTGGCACCATGTTTATTCAGTAAGTCTTCAAGAGCCATGACCATACCTTGGCTGGCTGCTCTTTTAATGATGCCTGTTTCTCCTCCATTTCCTCCCCAATATGGAGCTGTAACTACATCATAAGGTATATCCCCTGATGAAAACATCATATTAAGATTTTCAGATTCTGAAGACGTAGCATATTCAATATCAAAAATAACACCCGTTTCTTCTAATAGTTTGTTGGCAACAACATTATCAAAATGATCTCTTGGTGCGTTTCCACTTGAACCATTCCAACAGGAGAACATTTTAACGACAATGGGTTCCACCTCAGCAGTATCTTTTTTGTCTGTTTTATTACTTTGAGCATTATTTTTGGTGTCCTTTGATGTGGTTTCATTACTCTTCTGACAGCCTGCAACAATAGAAATTGTTAATAGGAGTACCATTGCTGTACAAAATAGTCTTTTGATACTTTTTTTCATCATAAAAACCTCCCTAATTTTTTCACCTTTTATTCGCGAGAATTTCATCTAAATCTTGAATTCTCTTTTTTTATTTAAACCCTTTCATCAACTCTTTAAAATATAATGAAGGGGTATAAACACAAACTACCCTTTAATTGATCCAATCATAATACCTTTAATGAAATATTTTTGTAGAAAAGGATAGACGCATAAGATAGGTAAAGTCGTAATCATTAAAAATGCCATTCTTAATGCCTCAGGCGTTGTCTTTGCTCGATTGATATTAAAATTCATCCTATTTGTGTCCGTAGCTTGTTCGAAATTCGTCTCACTAAGGATCTTCTGTAATATAGTAGCTGCAGGTTTCAAGTTTTTATCGGCTACAAAAAAAGCACCTACAAACCAATCATTCCAATGACCAACGCCATAGAATAAAGTTATTGTAGCAATCATTGGAAGTGACAATGGAAAGAATATTTTAAAAAACATCTTTAACTCTCCACATCCGTCAATGACTGCGGATTCCCTCAACTCATTAGGTATGGTCTGAAAATATGTACGCATTATAATAATATTAAAGAATTGATATAAATACGGCAGTATATATATCCAAACACTACTGGTCAAATGCAGACTTCTAAGAAGGATAAAAAAGGGTATTAAACCGCCTGTAAAAATTGTTGTAAAAAAGAAGAAAAAAGTTATAATGCCTCTGCCAGGCAAATCCTTTCTAGCCAAAGCATAACCTGCCAATGCGGTTAATAAGACACACAGAAATGTACCAACGACTGTCCGAAAAATTGAAATGCTAAAAGCGTTTAGAATTAAAGGGTCTTCAAAGGCCTTAATATAATTTTTGAAGGGTTAATTCCCTCGGCCAAAAATATAGCCCACCCTTTAAAGAATCAAAACCATCATTTAAAGATAATATTAATATATAGAAAAATGGATAGAAGGTTAAAAAGCCTAAACCAGTAAGAAATGAATAATTAAAAACTTTAAATATTTTTTCTCCTGTAGATTCTTTTATGACCATCATCGATTAATCCCCCCAATCATTGTTATAAGTATAGTTACCATAACGACGTATTCGATACTTTTTTTGCTATATGATTTGTTGTTACAATCAATATTAAAGACACAATAGATTGGAACAAGCCAACAACCGTTGCATAACTGTATTGCCCCTGTTGCAAGCCTACCTTCACTGAATAGGTTTCCAATACCTCAGAAACAGGTATTGTTGGCGGTTGCTGGAACAAAATAATCTGCTCATATCCAGCTTTTAATAAGCCACTCATGCTCAATATAAACAATATACCCACAGTAGGTAAAATACTCGGAAGGGTAATATGTACAATCTTTTTCCATTTACCAGCCCCATCTATTGACGCTGCTTCATACAACATAGGGCTAATACTACTCAGGGCAGCTAAATAAATAATAGAATTAAACCCGACATTTTTCCATATATCAGAAGTGACAATGACAATATAAAAATATTTGACCAATCCTAAGAAAAATATGGGCTCTTGATCCATTGCAACTCTTATCTCATTGAAAAGACCTTGATGAGGGGATAAAAACTTCGTGAATATTGTAGCTACTACTACCCATGATACAAAGTATGGTAAATACGATACCGTCTGAAAAACGCGTTTAAACTTCTTGGCTCTCACTTCATTTAACATAATCGCTAGTATGATAGGTGCAGGAAAACCAAATAATAATTTTAAAAAGCTTATGAGAAATGAGTTTCTTATTAATAGCCTAAATTGAAAATAAGAGAAAAATTTCTCAACATATTTCAACCCCACCCAAGGGCTCATTAAAATCCCTGTGTCAAACCTAAATTCTTTAAATGCAAGCGTTACACCGTACATGGGTATATAGCCAAAAATAAAATAAAAGACAATTGCAGGTAGTAAAAATAAATATAAAACTTTGTATTTGCACATCCGTTTCCATAATGATTTCTTATGATGACTTTTAACGCTTTTAGTCTTTAATCGCATGGTTTTCATTACCTCCCTTAGATGTAGTAATGGATATAATATATAAAAGCTTGACAACCCTACATCTTCATGATTCTTTCTACAAGTGTATTATGTGTATCAACTTGCACTAAGTCTAATCATTTTTTTGTATTATTTTACTCCTAATATAAGTATAATACATCGTTATAATTATTTAATGGATATATCTTTGAATTGATTTGGATAAATCTCTAAAATCAAGGGTAAAAGTGACTTCACGGCATAAAAAATCACACTATAATATAAAAAAGGTAAGATAAACCTTATTGAACAAGGTTTATCTTACCTTTTCTAAATGCTACGGGGGTTATATCAAATTCTTTTTTGAAAACTCTATAAAAATATTGGAGATCGTCATATCCTACACTCTTGGCTACTTCTTCTACATTCATATCTGTTTCTTTAAGCATTCTACAAGCAATATTCAACCTCTTCAATGTAAGATATTTGGTACATGTAACACCTAACTCTTTTTTAAATATTGTTGAAAAATAATTAGCAGTGATGCCAAATTTGGCTGATAAGCTTTTGACATTTATTTTTTCTTCGAAATGGATATCCATATATTTAACAGCTTGCTCAACAAGTATTCTACAATCGATTGGCGCTTTTTTCTTAATCTTAAGCCTTTCTTCAATAATGTTAAACAAGTGAGCTGAAATATCTTCTAATTGATTAGCATGATTCATAATGTCATAGTGTGATAAGTCATATTCGCTGATTTTTTCTACATTCACATTGACGGAATATAACATTTCATAGATCGTATTGACCACTTCAGAATATACAAAATATAAATTTCCAGCACCTGATTGTTTAAATCTATCTTTTGAAAAAATTTCAGATAATAATATGTTTACATTTTTGATATATCTTCTTTCTATATTTTTCTTCAAGAGCTTTAACTCATCCTTTGGAAACACAAATTCATTTGATATAAGTTGCTCTTCTCTATAAATTTTATTTTGTCCATAGATAAGCCTTAAATCCAGAGCTTTTTTTGCAGATTTATGGAGTTCATCATTTATGTTATCCATAACAGAACTGATGCCAATAGTCACCGAAACATGAAGTTCATGAAGACAAGCGTAAAAACATTTTTTACTTATTTTATCACTTACTCTTTCTACTTGTTTTTTGTCACCCCATATCAAAATTAATAGCTGATTGACGATATCTACATTATTGAATGCATAATAATTATCATCTTGTATATTGTCAACTAATTTATTAATTATACTTTTATTAATTTCTTCAATATCTTCATACTCATTTTTTGATTCAATTTTAAAATCATAATTAATGTTAACAATAAGTAATTGATAATGATTACCCAATATATAAGGATAATACTTTTCCAATATTTCATTATTTTGCTCTTCATGAACTTTCAATAAATGGTTTAGTTCTTTTTCATACACTAACTTCTCATTACATATTTTTATATTGACATTTTCTCTGGAGAGGTCACTATATTGCCTTTTTTCATTTAAAAGATTAATCACTTTAAATAAAGCCTTCTTTAAGTCTTCATCTGTTGTGGGTTTTAATAGGTAGCTTTTCACGCCCATGTTTATAGCTGCTTCAGCATATTTGAATTCAGAGTAGCCACTAATAATAATAAATTCTATATGACTAAAACATGCTTTCACTCTTTTTATAAGCTCTATACCGTCCATATCTGGCATACAAATATCCGTTATGATAATATCAATTTTTGGTTTTTAATGATGTCTAATGCCTCGTTACCATCTTTAGCCTCATACATATGATTAAATGACATATCACTTTTTTTAAGTTTATGTATAATCCCTTTTCGGATCCACTTCTCATCTTCGACAACTAATAAAGAAAACATATTTCTCCCCCATACTATGGATAAACAGGCAATTTATAAATAACCGTTGTTCCATCACCATGATTACTTTTTATTTTAATGCCATATTCATTTCCACAAGTCATCTTTATACGTAAATTAACATTTCGGAGTCCAACACTTTTTTGATAACCATCTTTTAAATTAAAAGATAAATCGTTTATCAAAACATTTAATTCTTCTAGTTTTTTACCATCTATCCCTATCCCATCGTCGGAAACACTTATCATTAAATAATCATTTATAATATCAGCTTTTATTTTAATCGTTCCTACTTCCTTTTTATTAAACCCATAGGTTATAGCATTTTCAACGATGGGTTGTAAAATAAATTTTAATACTTTGGATTCTTTCACATCTTCACTGATCTCTGATTTTATCTTATATTTGTTATCAAATCTTATATTTTGTATGTCCATATAATTTCGAATATGGTTTTCTTCTTGGTAGAGCATAACAAATTCGTCTGAATCCTTATTTAGGCTATATCTGAACATCTCTCCTAATTTTTGACTCATTATAGATACTTCATTACATTCATAAATCTCTGCAATATAATTAATCGATTCCAATGTATTATAGAGAAAGTGGGGGTTAATCTGAAACTGGAGAGCAACAAGCTCTGCTTCTCTCTTTTCTAATTTTTGTATATAGTTTTCTCTAACAAGAGATTTGATCTTTTCAATTGAACCATTAAAATAATCATCTAGCTCGCCAATTTCATCTTTTCCTTCAACGGTTTCTGTTATTTCTAAGTCGCCTTTTTGTACTTTAAGCATCTTTTTATTAAGTAGTTGAATACGCTTAGAAAACTTTTTAGAGAAGAGAATCGTTATGAGAATGACTAAACCTGTTACAATGAAACAATATGTAATGACTCCCTTTGTATCCTTTTCGATAATCTTATGAATCGATGAATAATGAGAGATAAAGAACACCTTCCATCCATGAGGCTCTATCTCTTTTAAAAAAACCACGTCTTTATTGTCTAATGCTTTCATATATGTGGGCGACTTATTGTTTGTTAATAACGCATTAATTGTTTCCATCTCATCCTTTTGATACTGTAAATCTCCTTCTGAATATACCAATTCTTGATTATCATCTAAGATATATAAACTATTCTTATATTGATTATTGCTTTTTATATTTAATCCAAATAAAGAATCATTCATAATATCAATTTTTACTAAACCAATTTTGTCCCAATGCTCACCTTCTATATCATTAATCGGTCTTACTATGGATATTACTTTTTTGTTTAGGGTGGGAATCTCATAGTGGAAACTATTCATGTCCTTACTTTCTAGATCGATTTGATTCCCCCATGTTTCCTCTTTTATTCTACTAATATTAGAAACATTATGACCATCTCTTGGAAAATTGGGGTCAAATGAATAGATGACAACATTATAAATACCTTCTACCCTTTTGATTTTATACATATTATCGATACTCTTCGATATTTTATCATATACTTCATTGATATCTTTCTGTTGCCATTGATCAGCTTGGGATAGGATTGTTTGAACCGAATCATTAATGATAATACCCCACATTAAATTTTCATAGATGTTTAATTTAAATTGGATACTTTCGATATAATTATTAAATAATTGTTCACTGCTCTGAAATAAGCGTTGTTCGATTTGTTTTTGTGTATATTTATAAGAAGTCACACTAAATGTTATGATGGGTATCATTCCAATACAAATAATATACAACATGAGTTTATAAAATATTTTCATATTATTTATTGGCTTATAAATTTTTACTAAGAATTTTTTTATCATTTCATCACCAAATTTAATATTTTTATATCATCATTTATTTTCATATGTTACATTCATTATAGATAAATATTAGAAGAAAATCAACGTGTTTTAAATCTATCCTTTATGCATTAATAAAGAAATGGCAATTTAAAAATGGATACAACTGTCTAAGCTAGACAGTCATATCCATTTTATAGAATTCTTATATATATCTACTTTTTAATGATCAAAAACTTTTTTCATCTCTATATAAGCTTTTCGTTTATTGCTTTCAATTAATACTTTTCCATTGGGTAATGGTTGGATCCATTCAACTTCTGTGCTATCTAAGTAGAGGTTATATGTCTTACGCCACTTGAGCTCATAGGCATTATTATATTTTGCCAAGACTGTTTCATAGTCATACCAGATAGATGATATATATATTGGTTGAGGTAGTGTCTTAATGGGTCTTACCATTTTTAAGATAAACCCTCCATCCTCCGTAGCAATTATGTCTCTAGGTGATATACATGCATCCTCTATGGTCTTCACAAGTTCAAGCTCTGGATTAAATATCTGTAGATGGCATAATCCATAACCCTGTTCATATCCTAATCTTACTCTATGCCCCAATACCAGATGACCATTGGATAATAGAGCCATACCTTCTGCCCATGAGCCACCATTGGTGTCTATGTATTCATGGATTTTCATTCCTTTGCTATCGTAGGCTTCTATAGACGTTTCACTTGAATTAGGTTTATAAACACTATCATTCACATATATTGTTCTATCCGATAACATCATGCCATCATAACGTTTAGACGCCATACGCACCCAACTAAGTTGCAGTTTTTCATTGATGCAGGCTAGAAAGTCTTGTGTTATATCTTCCCCCTTTATAGCAAAATCGCCATCATGTGATTGGCTATTACCTAATAAAACAATACCTACATTATGACGATATTGAACATCTTTTAGGCTTTCATAATCATGACCTCCAAATGTAGCTTCTCTAATCTTATTCCCATCTCCATTTAAACTTACTATTTTTATATCCATCAATGCATCTTTTGTATTGGATGAACCGACTAATAGTATGTCTTGTGAATCCGTTAATATCATATCCTCTAATTGTTTAAAACCATAATCATAGAGATCCTTTTTCCAAAGCAATTGACCCTGTTCATCATAGGACAGAAGAAAATCAGGACCACCTGACGGACTGGATACAGTAGCTACTATAAAATGATTATCTTTCAATGTTCGAAGGTATACTCTATGTATCTCACTGGTTACATCTAATGGTTTCACCCATAGAATATGACCCTTCTCATCTAATCGCCTAATTCTACATCTATCATCATCCTTATTTATGGTTATAAATCCATCGGATATGGATTCCAGATCCTCCCCCCCAAAAGCAAGATTTCCTATATAATCAATGGGTATTTCTTTGATTTTATTTGGATGAATATCTTCCAATTTCTCATAACCCACATCAAAATCAAGATTCATCATTATATGATCTGTATTGATCTCATCCTTTTCTTCGCCGCTATCACTAAGGACTAGTTCCTCTTTTTCTATAACCTCATGGTCTGAATCCTGCTCTATATTTATCTTCTCTATATTTTCCTTCGCTTTATCCTGAGCATGGGCTGCATCCCTACGACTACATGCTGTCAACATCATACTCATTATTATCATACACACTATAGAACTTACATACTTCTTCCTCATTCATTATCACTCCTAAATGATATATAGCCACCATTAACCATTACATACTATATGCTACTATTCCTTATTTAACCGCTTATTATTAATTGATTATTATTGAAACATAATTAATTTAAATGGAGGAATGTCTGGTATCACACTGGAAATGAAGTAGTTCATAATATCCTCAAAGGTTAATGTGTTATCATCCGTTAATATAACAACACCACTATCTTTTATAGGATTTCCAAACTGTCCCTCTAATACCAATAAGTACTCAAAGGGTTCTTTTTTTAGATTTTCAGAACTGCTATCAAATAAGTAATAATTACCATCAATGTAGAACAAATCCTGATAATAGGGACCCTTTGTTTTTTCATCTGTATACAAGCTAACTATACGAATACTTGTATTGTTATCACCTGTTGCAGTTTCAATAAAACGCTCCCATACTTCTTGGTTTGCAATAACTTCTGAATCCTGAGTCACATAATAACCTTTTTTTTCATAGTCCTCCACTTTATCATCTGTTGGTAGATTAGAAAAGCCTGTATAGTTACCCTCATCATCAAACATAAACTTTATTTCGGCTTTGCTATTCTTCGTATGACAGGATGTTAACACCCCAACACTACAAGCAATTATTACAAATATTTGAAAAATCTTTTTCATTGATAATGCCTCCATGATTTACATAGGATTTGTTACTAACACGATACTCAAAACAAGACATAACACCGTCATCACAATTGCCATAACGAGAGGCAATCGCTTGTACTTGGTAATATTCACAACCCGCTCTTTTACTGCCGTACTCCCAAACGCTGTAAAAGCAACTTGTTGTTTTCTTGCACATGCAGCCAAAGTCATCGCATACTGCTTAAAATGCTCTTTAGGTAAAAGACCCAATACCTTTTCATCACAGGCCATTTCCATATCAAGGTCAAAGGTATATAGGAACAACCATACCAACGGATTAAACCAATGTACGCACACAGATAAAATGGACAGTAGTTTCCATAAGGGATCTTTTCGCCTGATGTGTGACAGCTCATGAAGTAAAATATAATCAATCTCATCCTCTGAGATCCCCCTAGGTATGATTATACGCGGTTTAAAAAAGCCTATCACTACTGGCATTTTCATAAACTCCACCTGTATTACAGGGATGTTACCTTTCATATGTAGCTGTTTCATAGATGTCCTACATCTAGCTTCATATGATTTGTGACGTATACCTGTTCTTAGTCGATATAATGTCATTCCATATACAATCATGACGCATAATAAGCAAATTATTAAACCCAATAGCCATACATATCCTGCTACTCCAAAAAAGTTATCCGCAAAAACGGACTTATGTTCTATCGGAAAATAACGGTCAGCTGATTGTATTGTATTGGTATAACTCCATTGTATTATTCTTTCATCATCTAATTGAGGTAATTGTCCCTTCATTAACCGAATCGCTTTCACTTTGGATAGATTCAGCAGATTTATCATACTCCATTTACTAGAAACAGATATGGGTATAAGTAGCCTCAGTAAAACAATAGCCCATAATGGATAGATGAATTTTTTTGGTATCTTTGACTTCATAGCAACCCTAATAAACATTAATAGAATAATGATGGCACTGCCCATAATACTCATATTTAAGACAAAATATATGGTATCCTTTAACACTTCTATCACCTACTCCAATTCATCATCAATAATCTTCTTTAATTCATCAATTTCCTCATGAGATAAATTCTCTTTTTTTAAAAAAGAGGTAAAGAAGGTTTTTAATGAGCCATTATAGAGTTTATCAATTAACTGCCTTGTCTCTTGTAATTGCACCTTTTCTCTTGTGATCTTAGATAGACATTGAAAGTGTGGCTCTACCCGTTCAATAGCCCCTTTTGCCACAAGTTTCTTAAGGACTGTATAAGTGGTGTTCTTATTCCATCCTAATTCATCAGCCGCTAATAAACTAATGTGTTTTGCTGTTTTGTCTTCATCCAGAGTCCAGATAATTTCCATTAAGCGTAACTCTGAATCATATAATTTTATTGTCTCCATATGTATTCCTCCAGACTATTGCAATAGTTTGTAATTCCATACTACCACAGTAGTCTATCATTGTCAAACATACATCAAATTTTATTCGCATATATTTTTTAGTCTACTTCACAATGATTACGAATATATTTTAGTCAGATGTATATGTTGATTTATAAGTTGGATAACCTTTGATAATGGATTTAGCGGAATTATGTTATTCTACTTATAAATTGTATTCTATTTTAAGAGAGAAGGTGGATAGGATGGCTTATAAAGCCATTGGAAAATCTTTTGAACGAAAAGATGCAGTTAACAAAGTAACAGGTACAATCCACTATACTGCCGACATACCAGATGACTATTATTATGTTGAATTAGTGACCAGTCAATATGCTCATGCAAATATACTCGATATTGATACCCGTGAAGCTAACGCCGTCAAAGGTGTAAAAGCAATTATAACAGGCAAGGACTATCCCGTGTATACAGGTCCCATTATTGTTGATCGTCCTGTATTAGCTGTTGATCGTGTTCTCCATTTTGGAGAGCCTGTTGTTGCTGTTATAGCCGATACGCCTTCCCATGCAAAAGAGGCGGCAATAAAAGTTAAGGTCAAATATGAGCCATTACCTGTTGTAAACAGTATCGAAGATGCCTTGAATCCTAATACACCGATTCTTCATCCCCGTTCTGCAGATTATGAAACAGGTGTCATTGAAACCAAAACAAAAGATGTCTTTCCTATTGCTGGCACCAATGTAGCTAATCTACAGAAAATTAGAAAAGGTCAACCCGAAAAAGCTTTCCGTATGTGTGATGCCATTGTGGAAAACACTGTTTCCTTTGAACAATCTAATTATGCTGCTACTGAAACTCGTTGTTGTACGTGTACCATTAAAAGAGATGGTCATGTCAATATTAACTCTTCTACTCAAGGTCCCTTTGTGGTCCAAGGATACATAGCTAAGTTTTTTAACATCCCCCTTCAAAAAGTAAATGTAACGGCACCACCTGTAGGCGGCGGTTTTGGTGGCAAAACACCTATTATTTTTGAATGCATTGTTTACATTGCATCCAAAGCTGTTGGCGGTCATCCTGTTAAACTTCTGCTCTCGCGTTATGCGGATATGGTAGCCGGTGCTACGCATATTGGTTTGAAAGCTACTGTTAAGTTAGGAGCAACAAAAGACGGTATGATAAAAGCTTATCATAGCACCTTCTATTTTGACGGAGGAGCATTTGCCGACAAAGCCATCATTATAGCCCGAGCAGCAGCTCAAAACTGTACAGGACCTTATCATATTGACAACGTCTACTGTAATTCATATTGTATGTATACCAATCATACCTTCGCTACTGCTTTTCGTGGATTTGGCCATACAGAAATGACGTTTGCTGTTGAGCGTGCTGTAGAAATGTTGGCTCAAAAACTCCATATGGACCCATTGGAATTACGATGTAAAAATGCAATAACAGCTAATGATTATACACCAACAGGTCAGATTCTTACAGGAAAAATTGGTAGTCTTAAGAAATGTATCGCTAAATTACAAGATCAAATGGAATGGGATGGCAAGTGTGTACGCGCTATCAATGAACATACCTTACTTATCAAAGGTGTTTCTGCTTTTTGGAAGTCTTATTCCATCCCTGTTGATGCTGTAACAGGCGTTATCATTACTTTTAATGAAGATGGTAGTGCTAATCTTAATTGTGGACTTGTGGAAATTGGTCAAGGTGCAAAATCAGGTCTTGCGCAGATAATATCAGAAGTATTAACGATACCTTACGACAAAATTAACGTCATTATGCCATCCAATACCTCTTACTCTCCTCATGATTGGAAAACAGCTGCTAGTCGAGGTATCTTTATGTGTGGGAATGCAACTTATATAGCAGCTAAAAAAGTAAAACAAGAGCTCCTTGAACGGGCTGCAACCATTCTCAGAACAGATGTGGATAATGTCTTTCTAAAAGATGGGGTTCTCTATCGAAAAACAGACTTGACGTATAACTTACCTATTGAAAAGCTCATCTATGGTTATTCCTATCCTAATGGTAATCAGGTTATGGGTGAAATCATTGGTACAGGTACTTATGTTGCTGGTAATCGAACCCCTCTTAATCAAGAAACAGGTCAAGGATCACCTTCATCGGAATGGACTGTAGGAGCTCAAGGGGTGGTCGTATCCTTAGATCTACAGACCTATCAATACAAAGTATTAGAAGTCTATACAGCCATTGATGCTGGTACCATCATTAACCCTGCTTTAGCTGAAGGTCAAGTTAAAGGCGGTATGAGTATGGGGGTAAGCTTTGGGTCTAGAGAGGAATTTGTAAGAAACAAGCAAGGTATCACCTTGAACCCTGACTTACGAACCTATCAAGTATTACGTTATGGTGACATTGACTCCTACAATGTATCATTTGTAGAAACACCTCAAGTGGATGGACCCTTTGGGGCTAGAGGCATTGGCGAACATGGTACTATTGGTATACCTGCCGCCCTCTCCAATGCTCTATCTTTAGGATTAGGTGTGCCACTGAATCATTTACCATTATTCCCAGAAACTCTATGGCAAGCTAAGGAAGGAGGTCGCTAGATGATAGGATTTAATTTTGATTTTTATGAATGCTTTACACCAGAAGAAGCTATTATGGTCTACTCTCGTCTAGCCTACAATAATAAAAAAGTTTTTTACTTTAATGGTGGTACAGAACTTCTTACCTTCGCTGATCGGTGCACCATAAGTTTTGACGCTGTTGTGGGCATTGGTAAAATTCCTGAATTGAATATTTTTGATATAAAAGGTTCAAAGCTCTATATTGGTGCTGCTAATACATTAAGTTATCTTGGTGATGATACCTTTGATTACCCCTTATTGTCTGAAACCTGCAACAACGTAGCTGATCAGACTGCTCGGAATCAAATTACCATAGGTGGTAATCTCTGCAGTCAACTCATCTACCGAAACGGTATACTGCCCTTTATGCTGGATAATGCATCTGTTGTTGTAGGTAATACAGATGGTATACAGGTTCTCCCCTTTGATAAAGTCTATGATAATGGTTTACGTATAAAAAAAGGTGATTTGGTTATTCAATTTATTGTTGATATAAATGAATTATGTAAGCCTTTTTACACACAAAAAATTCGTAAAATTGGTTCATTTGGCTATCCTGCACTTGCTTTAGCTGTGGTTAATGATAATGGTTACTTAAAAGCGGCATTTTCAGGCATCACCCAAAATGCATTCCATTCACCTAGAGTCGATCAAGCATTAAACAATAAAAATGTCCCCATTAATCAGCGGGTTAACCAAGCTATTAAAGCTATTCCCTACCCCATTATAAAAACACTTCAGGGATCTCCAGCATATAAGAAATTCCTGTTACGAAACCAGTTGACTGCAGCAATTAAGAAAATAGGAGGTGAGCATTATTAATATATTCAAAGCCTATTCTGTTATTACGTTATGTGTCAATGGCGTGGATCACGAACTTGCCGTTAATCCAAATGAAACGCTACTCCATGTCCTAAGAGATAAGTTATCCAAGACAGGTGCAAGACCTGGCTGTGAACAAGGTAACTGTGGCACTTGTACCGTCCTTATTGATGGCTCACCGATCAAATCTTGTCTCATGCTAGCCATTGACGCCATTGGTCATGAGATTACCACCATTGAAGGGCTTGATAATACCTATATACAAAAAGCCTTTGTCAAACATCAAGGCTTTCAATGTGGCTACTGTACCCCTGGTTTTATTATGAATATTACTGGACTACTTAATAAATATAAACACCCTACTGAAGAACAGATTAAGCAATGGATGACCTCCAATATCTGTCGTTGCACGGGTTATGAAGAAATCCGCAATGCTATAGAAGATACTATTTTACATGGTAACGATTAATAGTGCACTATTGTTGTATCGTGAGAAACAGAACATAATATATTGAACACTCTAAAAGGTGACGGTATTAATTAACTTTAATCCATCACCTTTTTTAAACGGATTACCTCTTCTTGGAATGTCAAATTATGTCGAATATCAATCAATCCATGTAGTTTATCCAATAAAACGTACCGTTCGTCAGGATTTGTTGAAAATTTCAATAGATTAGTCTATGATTTACATTATAGGGCCCATAAAAAAACAAGTGATAGCTAGCTATCAAAAAATGGAAATATGAATGCACTTGTGCTAAAATATGGGAGAGATAACTATGTCTGAATTATCAATTCGCATGAGAGAGGTCGGTAGAAAAGAGAGTCAATTGTTGAATATCGCATCTAATGTATCGAATATCAGCAATAACTTTTTATCTATTAGAAGTGAGTTAACTTCAGAAATTACACGGAAACAGAATATATTCGGACAACTTCAAGAGATAAACAGAAGCATTGAATCATTAAAGAGAGGCTTACATGAATCAAGCCGCTTTATAGGTAAATCAGTTTATGATTATATGGAAGCTGAAAGACGCCTTGAACGAGAAATGCAACAATTAGCAACAAAATGTCATGGCAATAATGGTAGTGGATACTCATCAATAGATGCCGGTAAAATCAAGATACATGAGAAAAAACCAGGTTTCTTAGACTGGATTGGATCTGGCATTCAATCCGGACTAAAGCATATAAATAATTTTTTTGATACGGCTGGTGAAGTCATTAACAATGCCTATAAGCAGGTTGAAAATTACTTATGTGACGCTGTTGAGTTTTTAGATGCTAGTCTTGAAACATTTTCTGCCTACAGTACTAAAATTTATTTACAAGCCCGCGACAGTTGGCCTACTTGGGAAGATGTTAAAAACTTTGCTATCGATAGTTGGGATGACTTTAAGGACTATATTGGTCGATCAGTGGAACAGATTATACTGGGTAATTTCACTGATGAGGTAACCCTACTTGGTACTGTCGGACAAATTGCTCTAGGTATTCTAGGTGTGGATCTAATTGCAGATATACGAGACCTAGCAAGCGATTTTGTTAAATGGGAATGGTCATGGGGACATGCTGGACAAGTAGCATTAGACGCCATAGCCTTACTTCCACTCATCGGTGCCTTGAAAAATGTGGATGAAGTTGGCACATTAATTAAAGGAGTCACTAAGACCGAGGGTTTAGTCGATGGTATGAAGACAATGGATAAAACCATTGATACAGCCAAAACCATAGAGAATGTATCCGAAGGGTTCGATAGTGCAAAGGATGGTATTAAAACTTTTGATCATGTTTCTGATGGTATTGATAGTGCTGAAGAGATTGCTGATGGTACTAAGGCTGCTAAGAATAGTATTGATGGTGTTGATAGTTCTGAAGCTGTTGTTAAAGGGATGAGTGAAGCTTTTGACATTGAAGCAATATCTCCTTTACTAAAAACCGAACCTGATGGTGCATTTTTTTGGTCAGGTAGATATATTGATGAAAGTGGAAATGCCATCGGAGTTATGGATGATGCTGCTGAAATAGCTACAAAAAATGGCGGAAATACATTAGAAACCATGATAGAATCAAAAGGAATTGATATGCCTGAATGGGATATGGATAACCCTGCTACGATTAAGGCTTGGGAAGATGTATCTGCTGAATATGCAAAACAAGTTTCTGGAGATGTTCGAGCTGTTATTGGTAGTGAACTGAGGAACGGAAACATTTGGGAAAATGTTGAACTTCCTAGGTTAAAGGCAAATCCTAACGTAAATAAAATTATTACAATAGACCCAGTTACTTTAGTAGAAACCGTAATTTTTGAGAGGTGATAAAATTGAAAATAACAGGAACATTATCTTATGTGAAGATTGAATATGATGGTAAAATAGTTAAAGTTCAAGGAGAAATGATTGTAGGTGGTTTTATTGCGTTTAAAAATACTATGAAAACTTGGGAACCACCTCATCAAGATGAACTATTTAATGAAGATATCAAATGTAAATTAATTAGTGCAGTTAAAGACTATTGTAAAGATAGAGATTTCAAAGTAGATTTTGAATGATGCTCTATTTTGTATATAGTGATCAACTAATTAAGCACAACTCCACTCTTGACCTAATAGGAACTTTATCAATATAACATAAACAAAATTTCACCAAACGTTAGAACCGTTTTCTACCCAGTATCCTATGTGATGGAATTGACATGCTAGTCATTCCATCATTTTTTTTCAAGAGAAGTAAATTTAGGTCTATTTAAGGATAATTCAAAACAGATATTCGTGTTATGAATTATCCTACTGATGATAGTTATTCTAAAGACCTTCCGACTTATCTCTTAACTACAGGATACCATAATTCGATATATCCATCTTCGGGGGTTCCACCGTAAATTTCAAACTCTGGACCATCAACCTTTTCATAATTTGAAGTTGGTAGCCATTCACTATAAAACCTTTTTTGTAGTATCGTCAATACCGTAGAAAAATCTTCATGCCATTTAAATTTTCTAGATGGAAAAATGGCATAAGTCTGTGATGGAATATGAGCAATAGTATAGCCTTCTGTATGGCTACTGTCACCCACAAAAGCGCACAGCATATAAGGATACGTATTATTCTCTGTTTTTCTATAGTTTACAGCTCCATGAATTTTGCATAAATCTTGTGAAACATACGGCGGTAAGTCTCCTGAGACTTTAACTAATTGTTCATAAGAACTATTCTTGTGGCATTGTTGCCATAATTGGCTAGGGCTTTGAAAATTTTCATCTTCTATTGCCGATGCTATTGTCTCGATACCAAAAATATCAAAAGCCTCTTTCGTTTCAATTCTAAATTCCATTTCACACTCTCCTTTGATTGAAATTTGAAAAGATAATCGTGGAAAAGCCTTGAGTTTAGCCCCATCCTCACGGGCCAATGATGGTGCTAATCCATGTTGTATTTGAAATGCTCTGGCAAATGAAATCGGCGACTCATAACCATATTTTAGTGCGATATCTACAATCTTTATTTTACTGTCATGAATTTCAAATGCTGCAAGCGTTAATCGTCTACGCCTTATATAGTCAACAAGAGATATTCCAGTAATAAATGAAAATACTTTTTGAAAATTGTAGGATGAACAACATGCCTTTTGAGCTACCACTTTCATGTCTATTTCATTTGTTAGATTATTTTCAACATACTCCAACGCTTGGTTCATTCTTTTAAGCCAATCCATTAGCAAACCTCCCCTCATTAGAAAGTATATATTAAATACAAATATGTGTCGCAACTTTTCTTGTACGCAATATGTTTATTATCTGCTACCATAAATATAAATAAATCAAAAAAACATCCAGACGAATTTCTAATTTCAAGAAAGAGCTTTCATCCCTAAAACTCGTCCCTAAACACCTTTGGTGACACCCCTACAATCTTTTTGAATTGATTAGAAAACGCATATACATCATAGAATCCTAGCTTTACTGCAATTTCTGCTATTGTTAAACTGGGATCATGTAACATGCTTTGTGCTTCATTAATACGTTTTGTTACTAAATATTTATGGGGGGAAACACCTACTTTTTGTTTGAATAGTTTCCGTAATTTTTCATAACTCATGTTATAGTTTTTAGCTTCCTCTTTCAAATCAATCTTTTGATCAAAACGATAGCTTAATGTATCACATAGTAATTCAACACATCTGTCTTCATCACTTGATATATTAATCTTTTGATGAAGTGAATTGATAAGCAGCAAAAAACTTTGTACTTTAATAAGTAATTGTTTCACCTCTTTTTCCTTGGTTTCTTTAAAACTGGCTAATAACTGTATACATTGGTGTAGCATCATTGGGCTTAATTTGGTCTTAAGAACTGGATCTGTTGTATTAATCATGCCTATTTCTCCCAACGTTTTATACATTAAAGGCCCCATACAAACAAAAAATTCCAACCACGGTTCATCTCCTTCAACCATGGTCGTATGCTTCACACCTGGACGTCGTTGAACAAAATCACCAGGTTCCAATTCCCAAACCTGCCCTCTTTCACTAACATAGCGCCCTCTCCCACTTAGTACCAAAAAACCACCATAATAAATAAAATGATGCAATCTTTTTTCCTTTTTCTTCATTAAAAAACCACATGATACAATCCCCTCTATTGGGTCATGATTCATATAATAATAGTTCGTATCTGTTACATAAAGTCTCCTAGGAATTTGCATCCCATCACCTCTATACCAATTTTTACATTTTTTCTACCATTTTTAATATTCTTTTCAATTAATTAAGGCTCTATACTTACTATATATAATACCATATTATACATATTAGGAGGTCATATCATGAATAAAAAAGAGAATCTTATTGCTATAATTAAAAAACAAGGTTTTGAGGAAATACCCGTGGTCTTTAGTTTATGTCCATCTTTAGTAGAAACTTTTAAAGAGAAAACCCAGTCCAAGGATACTTGTGGAGATTATTTTGATATGCCATGGAGCAATATTGATGACCTGAGACTTATTGACCATGATACTGAAAAATACCGTTCCTATTATAACTTTGAATTAAAAGAGGGTACGAATATTGACAACTGGGGTGTCGCTCATGAACTCGGAAGTGAAGCCGCTATGCATATGACTTACATGCGCCATCCAATGAAAGATCTTATAAGCATGGAAGAACTTGCTGCATATCCATTTCCTGATTTTATGAAGGCTGACGCTTCCCATCAAAAAGCTCAATGTGATGCCATTCATGCTAAAGGCCTTGCAGCTATGGGTGACATGCAATGCACCATATGGGAGTTATCATGGTATCTTCGTAGTATGGAGCAATTAATGATGGACATGATGACAGATCCTGATAAAGCGGCTTATGTTATTGATCGTGTAACAGACATCTCCATCATTAGAGCTACTTCTTATGTGAATGCTGGAGCCGATATGCTTTTCTTTGGTGATGATATTGGCATGCAAAGGAGTATCATAATGAGTGAAGATATGTATGTGACTTGGTTTAAACCAAGACTCAAAAAAATCATTGATGCTGTCAAAGCCATTAATCCAGAGATTATCATCTTCTACCATAGTTGCGGTTTTGTAACGCCATTTATTCCACATCTCATTGATGTTGGTGTTGATGTCCTTAATCCCATCCAACCTGAATGTATGGCATTTGAAGAGATTCATGCTCAATATGGTGATCAAATCTCTTTCTTGGGTACAATAGGTACGCAAACAACCATGCCGTTTGGTACGCCTGAAGAAGTTAAAGCAGAGGTCACAAAAAACTTGTCCATCGCTGGTAAAAAAGGTGGCCTCATATGTGCTCCAACTCATTTGTTAGAACCTGAAGTGCCATGGGAGAATATCATGGCTTACGTTGAAGCATGTCAAGAATTCAAACCCGTTTGAACATAATCATATTAAAGAATAAAATATGTGCTAAAACTCCTCTTTTTAGGCGCAAGGAAACCAAGAATTGTAGCGTATTATTCACATACGTATAATTCTTGGCTTTTTGCAGTAACAAGTATAAAAGAGGCTACGTCTCATTCCGCAAATCGGATTTGTCGTTAGGAAATTTACCTTAGCGCATATGGAAACGCTTCTATCCATATGCTTAGAAATTAGAACTTTCCTATACTAAAGTTAGCGTTTAGCAGACTCAACATGCTTAAAGACATTCTCAAAACGATTAAGTGCTTCATCAATAATATCATCTGTATCGGCTAAACTGGTGTACATACGGCTACCAGCGAGGGTAATAAGACCTTCAGCCATATAAGCCGCACCCATCTCTTCCATCATGTGCTTACGTGCTTTCATTTCTTTGAATCCACCTGGTCTAAATATCTTAACAAACATGGTTCCAGCCGTCTCAAGATGACATATAGACCCTTGGTTATATGCCACGTAAGGTAGGTTATACTGCTTAATAAGTTCTTGTAACCCTTTAGTTAAGCGATCTCCTGCACGACCTGCAACTTCACAAGCGTTAGTGCGTTCAATTTCCTTAATGGTATAATAGCCAGCCGCCGCACTGATTGGGTTTGCGGCAAGAGTTCCTCCTGCATAAGCTCGCTTCTTGCCGCCTTGAAGACCTGCTGCAATATGCTCCATAAGGTCCTTTCGCCCTCCTAGACCTCCTGCTGATGGATAACCTCCTGCAATAATTTTACCAAACACCGTTAAGTCAGGCTTCACATCGAAATATCCTTGTGCTCCACCAAGCCCCATTCTTAAGCCTGTAACTACTTCATCAAAGATGAGAACTGCACCGTATTTATCACATAGTTCTCTAATTCTCTTATTATAATCTTTATTAATTGGTCTTGTGCCACTTTCTGGACCAACTGGTTCAACAATGACGGCTGCTGTGCCGCCTCTTAAACGATTATTTTGCATTAACCGTTCAAGACTACTTAATTTATTAGGATAAGCTTCTTGGGTATTATATCGACATTTTCCAGGTATACCATGGGCTTCATAACCTCTTGTACCAGGAATATGAAGTCCGTAGACCATTTGATCACTCCAGCCATGATAAGCTCCCCCAAGCTTAATGACTTTCTTCTTTCCTGTTGCTAGTCTAGCGATACGTATGGATGCCATAACAGCTTCTGTACCACTACCTAACATACGATAAAGCTCAATAGAAGGCATATGTTTCTTAATTTCTTTTGCAATTTTCAACTCATATTCATGGAATAATCCTGTAACTGGACCGCATTCTTTCAACAATTCAATAACCTTTTCCCGAACAGGTTCATAGTTACTACCAAGGATAGTTGGTCCTCCTGCTTGCAAAAAATCAATGTACTTATTTTCATCTAGATCATACATATAAGCCCCTTCAGCCTTAGTCACTACAATAGGAAAAGGATGGTTAAAAGCTAGATTGTGTTGTACACCACCTGGTATGTACGTTTTTGCTTCTGTGATCATTTCTTTTGACTTGGTACACTTTGTTTCAAAGTAATCCAGATATTGATCCATAGCTTCTCGTTTCACTGAACAAATGGGCACAGCAAGTAACTGATTAATCTGCTTATAAATTTCTTTTGTATCATGCCACTTGGACACTGCATAACCTTTTTTCTCCATAATAAACCTCCTATTTATATTCATTAATAATCAGTAACTTAAGAAACACTCCAAAACATAAAGTTCTAAGCGTGCATGGTTCATCTAAGTTATCTCATAGGTGTCTATCAGCGAAGTCATCCATTGCCATCTATTTTAGTGACTTGTTTTCAATACCCAAAAATATGATTTCAAGAATGCCTTGAAGTTCGTCTATACTGATTTCCTCATGACTATCAAACCAGCGAAAAATCAGACTATAATAAGCACCTAATAGTGCCGATACAATGGAGTTTGATCTTATACGCTCTATGAAATCTCCACATTCTTGACCTTCTCTAACAAGCTCTTCCAATAATTCATCGATTTTGTGAAAAGGGGAATAGTCATCACCGCTGTTAATAATTGTTGTAAAAACCATACGACCTGTTAATTGCATATAAGGAACTGAATCCTTAATCAAGCGCTGTAAAACTAACTCAATCTTTTGTCTACAAGATTGTTTCTTCGTAAATTCTTTTTCAGCAAGTTCAAGAATATCCATAACTTCTTCTTCAGCAACAGCTAATAACAACCCTTCTTTGTTAGTAAAATAATTAAAAAATGTTCCCTTAGATATATCACTTATTTCTGTTATATCTTCTATGAATACGTTCTCATATCCCTTCTCTTCAAATAAGTGCCTTGCGACTCGTAATATATTCGCTTTCGTTTCGATTTTCTTTCTTTCTCGTCTAGATAAGTTTTCCATAAGCTTACTCCTTTTATCCAATCTACTTTAAGTCTAATTCCACCTTCTCAAATCAAAATTATTGAATTATTTCTTGTAATATTTACTATTAATAGTATTATACATGTAAAAAAACACCAAGTCAATATTTTTATACTTAAGTTTATAATTATATATAATTATATTTTTATACTTAAATACAAATTTATATTCGCATTCAAAATAAATGTATGCTATACTAAGATTAAAGCAATTATAATTCTTTCGGAGAAGGTTATGATTATGTCTTAAAGGGGGGATACAATGAACTTACAATATGTCATTGCTCATGACGTAGGAACAAGTTCATGTAAAACAGTACTTGTAGATGCAACAGGCAATGTGATCTGCAAAGATTCTAACAGTTATCCAGTAAGCATCCCAAAGCCCAATTGGGTTGAACAAAATCCAGAAGATTATTATCAAGCAACTATTCAAGGTACAAAAAATGTATTAGAAATGTCTCAAATTTAACCAACGGATATAGCTGGTATTGTTTTTACAACACAAGCTATGGGGGTCATACCTATAGACCAGTTCGGGCAAGTGCTACGACCAAACATTACATGGGTTGATGGACGTGCTGAAAAACAAGCTAAGAAAATCATGAGACGACTTATGGGGGAAAAGCTTTTTAAAAGCGTCGTTGGCATAGAACTGGTCGGTAAAGATGTCATACCCAAACTTTTATGGGTGAAGGAATGTGAACCTATCGTCTATGACGCAACAGATTATTTTTTAGACGTGAATGGTTTCTTAAAATTTCGAATAACAGGAAAAAAAGTTGCCGAATATTCAGGTGCATGCTCTTATGGTTTTGATTTAAAGAAAAAAGATTGGATGCGTTTTATTTTCAAAGCAGCTGGGTTGGATATCAAAAAATTACCACCGCTGGTTCGTTCAATTGATCAAGTAGGCGGTATTACAGCTGAGGCAGCAAAGGCTATGGGACTAGTTGAAGGAACCCCTGTTTTCGGAGGCTGTGATGATACCCAGAGTGCTGCTATTGGTTCAAGTGCTGTTGAAGATGGAGAAGCCCATATTTATCTGGGTACATCTGCTTGGGTCGCTGTAACCACTAAGAAGTATCATCGCTTCAAACATGCAGCAGTCTGTTTGCAAAGTGGTGATCCAGACCTTAATATTGTTGTTGGTATCATTGAGTCAGCTGGCTCATGTATCAAATGGATAGCGGATGAATTCTATCAACATGAACAGAATGACCCTAATGTGGAAGATATCTTCGCTCTCATGGATGAACATGTTAAAAAAGTTCCACCTGGCTCTGATTTTCTCATCTGCACCCCTTGGATGCGGGGTGAAAGATGTCCTGTGAGTACCACAACTACTCGGGCTACACTCTTTAATATTACCCATGAGCATACCCGTGAACATATGATGCGTTCCGTCTATGAAGGTGTCGCTTATAACCTTCGATGGATTATAGAAAACTTCAAGAAAGACTTTGGTTTTAACATTCATCATCTAAAAATTATTGGTGGTGGTGCACTTGATCAACAATGGATGCAAATCATATCCGATGTGACCAAACGTAAAATTGAAGTTACAAATAACCCTCAGATGTGTGGAGCCCTCGGTGCTGCCATGTGTGCATTTGTTGGTCTTGGTATCTACAAAGAATTTAATGAAATAAAAAAACTCATACATATCAAAAATGCCTATTTGCCTACTACCGAAAACTTCGAGCAATATGACAAACTGTTCCACTCTTATAAATCAATCTATTACGCACTAAGAAAAGCCTATAATGAAATCAATGCATGGCGGTTCTAAACGCCATATTTCACAAAATCATATCATAATATACTTTCTGTTACATCGTGTGACTACTCTATGAAATCCTAATTTCTAAAATGCTTCATCCATAAAATAAATTGAAACAATCCTTATAGGAGGTCAAAAAATTGAAAGAATACAAAATCTATCCTTACAGGTGGGTTGTGCTCTTGTGTACCTTGCCAATATTGGCTATGACCAATGTATTTTGGCTTACTTTTGCACCCATAACCCATGATGCACAGAGCTATTATCAAGTCTCTTCATTAAGCATCGCATTTTTAAGTATGAGCTATATGATTGTCTATATCATTGCAGCTATTCCTGCTTCCCTACTTATTGATACAAAAGGCTTCAAAGTATCCATTACGATTGGTGCCCTCTTAACAGCTGTTTTCGGTATGGCTAGAGGTGTCTTTGCTGATCATTACACCATGGTGGTTATCTGTCAACTGGGTGTAGCCCTTGGTCAACCTTTCTTAGTAAATGCCATAACCAAAATCGCCGCGAGATGGTTTCCTATAGCCTCAAGAGCTACCGCCTCAGGCATAGCAACCATGGCAGGATACTTAGGTATGATCATCGCCATGATGGCATCACCTAAGATACTCAAATCTGTAGGTTTTAAAAATCTTCTCATGTATTATGGATATGCTTCTATTGTTTGTGCTGTACTATTTATTATATTTGCCAAAGAGAAACCTAAAACATCGCCAGGACCTGTGCTACAAGCTGAACACTTCAAGGCAAAACAAGCATTCAGGCTGTTTGAAAGTAAAAACTTTATATACTTGATGATTTGTATGTTTGTACTTATGGGGATCTTCAATGCAGTTATGACTTGGATTGAAGAAATATTGCGTCCCCGTGGTATTACATCTGTTCAAGCTGGTTTCATTGGTGGCATGTTAGTAGTCGTTGGTTTAGTCGGTGCTGTTTTCTTACCTGCTCTATCGGATCAATTAAGAAAACGTAAACCGCTCCTTCTATGGCCAATTCTACTGACGATACCTGCCTTTCTAGGTTTAACATTTGCATCCAGTTATGTTTGGGTTGTTATCTTCGCCGCAATGGTTGGTTTTTTAGTGATGGGTATGGGACCTATTGCCTTCCAGTATGGTGCTGAAGTTGCTTATCCCGTTCCAGAAGGTACATCATTTGGTGTCTTAATGCTTATGGGGCAGATATCTGGCATTATCTTTATCTTCTTAATGGATGCTCTACGTTCACCTGGTTCAGGCGATATGACCATTTCACTTGTTGCTTTTAGTCTATTAATCTTAGTGGCTTTTATCATTGCTCTTCGATTAAAAGAGTCCCCTCTAATTCATGGTGTAGAAGGGATATCAACAAATGAACCAAAGGATAACAAACCTGAAGGTGAACGCCTAAACAAACATAAAGAAGAGTTATGTGAAGCAGGCATGCGTTTGCTTAAGACAGGACTTGTTGCAGGTACGTGGGGTAATATTAGTATGAAGCTTAATAATTCTTATATGCTGATTACACCAAGCGGTATACCTTATGAGCAATTAACACCTGATGATATGGTGCTGGTCAACATGTATGACTTTAGTTATGATGGCAAACACAAACCTTCAGGCGAAAAGAAAATGCATGCCGAAATTTATAAAACAAGGCCAGAATTTTGTGCAGTGATTCACACCCACTCATCACATGTTTCTACTGTAGCTGCTGCCAGACGTGAAGTGCCTCCTCTACTGGATGATATGGCACAGATTCTAGGCCCCTCTATACGGGTAGCTGACTATGCTTTACCTGGCACCAAAAAACTGGTTAAAGCTACTGTTAAAGCTCTAAAAGGTCGCCAAGCAGTACTCTTAGCCAATCATGGTGCTGCTTGTGCTGGTCGTAACCTTGAAGAAGCTTTTACAGCTTGTTTTGTTCTTGAAAAAGCATGTAAGACATTTATTGAAGTCCAGTTTCTAGGTGGCGGAAGACCCATTAATACATTTGAGAGTTATATCATGCATAAGGTTTTTTTAATGAAATATTCTAAGAAATCCTTAGAAAAATAGAGATTATGAAAGAGGCTGTTTCGTCAGAAATAGTCTCTTTCTTCAAAAACATGAGGCTTTCTTTTCATTTTTTTATATTTTTTTTATTTTAAAGGATGTTTCTAACTATTATTCTATTATATCTGTTTTCTTTTTTGGAAAATGTCTCCTTTATTACTTGTATTTATTTTAATAAAATTCGTCATACATCAGATACTAACTATATGAGATAATTCAAACCAATAATAATGTCTAAATCATCTTTTACTATTGTTGGTGAAGCTTAAGCTTCTCATTCATCTATCCAAGAGTCATTTATGATATGAGTGGACTGCTAATTATTGCTGTTCAATATACCAATGCTCAAATGGATAATAGCAAACATTTAATTAAGAGGAGGTAACCATGAAGAAAATAAACGTTCTATTATTATCTTGTGTCATGCTGGTCATGATATTCAACGTTTCTTGTACCACTAAAGAAGATGAGCCTGTAAAAGGTGTTGAGTCTTCTGTTAATGAGACAGGGGATGTAAAAGCTGTTAAAATTACAGCACCTAATTGTAATGTCACAGTTGGTTGTGACCCTAACTCACAGGTATTGCAAAGCGCAAACAAAAATACTAATTTTAATGTATTGAATAAGGTTAATGACAATTGGTATGCTGTTCAACTACCAAATAATCAAATTGGTTTTGTACCCCAAGGACAATGTACACCTGTAACCCCACAACAACCTAATGCACCTAATGCTAATGTACCTAGTACAGGTAAAAACACGCCTCAAATGCCAAGCGCAGGTGGCAATAAAAATGCACCTCAAACACCAAATGCAGGCGGCGGTACAACACCTGCTCCAAATAACGCTACGACACCCAAAACACCAGCCACAGACAAAAACGCTACAACACCTAAAACACCAGCCACAGACAAAAACGCTACAACACCTAAAACACCAGCCGCTGGCAACAACGCAGCCAATAACGATCAAAACACCACAACAAACCAAAGCATATCTAGTGGTGAGCAACAAATGATTAATCTAGTTAATCAATCACGTAAACAAAACGGACTTTCAGCGTTACAAGCAGATAATCAATTATCTGAGATAGCAAGAATCAAATCCAAAGATATGATTGATAAGAATTACTTCAGTCATAACTCACCAACTTATGGTAGTCCATTTGATATGCTGAAAAACTTTGGCGTAAGTTATATTAAAGCAGGAGAAAACATAGCCGGTAATCAAACCGTTGAAAAAGCTCATGAAGCCCTTATGAATTCTCCTGGTCATCGTCAAAACATTCTTAGTTCGGAATATACACACATTGGTATTGGTGTCCAAAAAGGTGGCCAATATGGTAATATGTTCACACAGATTTTCATTCGAAAATAAAACTTTAGATTAGTTATATTTTTTCCATCAAAAAAACTCGCCCAAATTTAGATTGGACGAGTTTTTTATCTATTCAACATAACTTCTCCATATTTACCAATATGAATGACCGTTCCAGTATTATTTTGAAAATAACCCTTTATGGAAGTCTTCATTGCATCTGTGGCGTTTTCTCCCGTACAGTGGGATACGCCAATATGTTTAATCCCTTGTTCTTTAAGATAACAAATGGTCTGATCAATGCGATCATCCCTTGCCTCAACCAAATGTGTCCCGCCAATGACCATGTAGATGGATTCTCCTGTTCGCTTAACAATGGATGACAAGACATTCACGATTCCTGGATGAGAACAACCTACAATCACAATTAAGCCTTCAAAAGTTTTTATGCACAAAGCAACCTCATCTCTAAAGGTATCTTGTATAAATTTTCCATCTTTTTTAATATAAAAACAATCCCCAGATTTTTCAAAATCTATCTTCTCCCTAAAATTACCTGCAATAAATATATCTCTTGCTATGTATTTTATCTTATCACGAACAAGTTCTGTAGGAATATGATTGTCTTTTATAAACGCTTCATTGACACCTGAGCCTCTTGATTGATATTCCCCTTCATAAAGGGAATATTTTTCTTTAAAAAAATGTTTACTTATATAGAGTATCGGTTGCTCATGCAAACAATCAACCAAATACTTATACCCTCCACCATGATCATAATGATTATGACTCATAATAACGTGGTTAATGGTTGTTATATCAATACCTAATGTCTTAGCATTGTATAGATATTTATCGCTCTGCCCTGTATCAAACAGTATGTTCTGCTCGCCTACCTGAGCATAAAATGACAGACCGTGTTCCTGAAATAAGCCATTTTCTCCGCCACTATTTTCAATCAAAGTAGTAATTCTAATACACATTTTAATCATCCTTTTATTTCTATTGTCTTATCATTAATCTTTATACACTTTGTGTCATGACTTTTTTTGCTTGCAAGGCAGTCACAACAAGGGTAGGAAAATTTATTTTACACTTATATTCTAACTCTGTATTTATTATATACCCATAATTAGCAAATGCCAATAACTTTTTAATCATTTCCTTGTTGAAAGATAAAATTAGGATTTATATTGATGAAAACTAGGGTAATACTGTATACTATATAGGTTGAATAAAATAGAAAAGAGGATTTCATCATGAATACCATTACGATAGATACATGTCTGCATATGGATCGCGTCATTTTTATTGATGTCCGTTCGCCCCTTGAATATGCAGAAGATACCCTACCTGGCGCAATCAACATACCTGTATTTGATAACGATGAACGAGCTATGCTTGGGCATACCTATAAAAACATCAGTAAAACCACAGCAAAAGAAAAAGGCTTCGAAATTGCTTCACATAAACTGCCAGATATTTATGCTCAGATCAAAGATGTGGCTAAAGGATACAGTAAAATTGTTATCTTTTGTTGGCGTGGTGGCATGCGAAGTAAATCCATAGCTACCGTGTTGTCCCTTATGAATCTACCTGTTTTTCAATTAGAAGGTGGTTATAAAGCTTACCGAAATTACATACTGCGTAATTTTGAGAGTCGATTAGAAACACCTTCACCCTATATTGTACTCCATGGTTATACTGGTTGTGGTAAAACCTTACTTTTAAAAGCACTTGAAAAAGCAGGGATGCCTGTTCTTGACCTTGAAGGATTAGCCAATCATCGTGGCTCGGTATTTGGTGGTGTGGGTCTTGGTGATCAACCTCCTCAAAAAGCATTTGAATCAGCTGTTTATGAAAAAACCTTACAATTGTCTGATGACTATGTATTTGTTGAGGCAGAAAGTACCAAAATTGGAAGAAGAACAGTACCTGCCTTTGCTATTCGTCATATTAAGACGGGCATTCATGTATTGATTAATTTAGATAAAGAATTACGTATTCAACTACTTATTGACGATTATATGGAAAGCCAAGGAACACCTGAGGTGAATTTTAAAGAAATTAAACAAGCTCTCACGTGTATAAAATCTTATCTATCCAATGCAGATTACAAAAGGATGGAGGATTATCTTGAAGAAGGAAACTTACATGATTTTGTTGGTCTGCTTCTTGATAATTATTACGACCCTATGTATAAGAAATGGAAGAAATTCTACGGTACTTTTGACTATGAGGTGGATTCATCTGATATTAACATAGCTATTAAACAATTGATTGGAATTTATGAAAAAGAAAAAGAAAAAACCAATCTATTGTAAAGCTCTTATAAATAGTTAGCAGATTTGATAAGAATTTTTTAGTGAAATTTGAATGTAAGATAAAAAAATATTTTAAGCAAATTTTTATAGAATTAAGTAAATAATATAATCCCTAAAGACCATTCGCTACTGCCTCAACAAGCATAAAATGGTCTTTTTTTTATGCTAATTAAGCTAAAATATCACAAAAGATATTAACCAAATTTAATAATTGGTTAATATTTTCGTAATATTTTATTTGCATATATTAACAGTATTATGTATAATATGGGTTATGAGGTAGTACAAACAGGTATATACATTTAATATTTATGTAACATTTATGTAACAATCTGTTGTATACTTCAAGCTACATAGTCACTCGTAAACAAAGCAAGAGGGAAGTAGAAAGGGGCCAATAGAAAATGGCAAAAAGAGCAGTAAGGTTACTACTAGTTGTTGTAATGGCTTTTAGCTTATTTGGAACAACAATAAGTGCACAGGCAAACGGAAATAATTATAGGTACATGGATGGAGGTTGGGATGATCTCAATTGGTATGATACCAGTTGGGATGATAATAGTTGCAATGATAACTATTGGTATGATAACAATTGGTACGATAACTATTGGGATAATTACACTACACCAAGCTATAATGGTTATGATCAACCATCTAATCAGCCAGATGGATCAACATGCCCAAGCAACAATAATGGTTACGACCAACCATGCGATCAGTCAGGTGGATCAACATGTCCAAGCAACAATAATGGTTATGGTCAACCATGCGATCAATCAGGTGGCTCATCCTGCCCAAACAACAACAATAATAATTCCGGTCAACCATCTAATCAGCCAGGTGGATCAACTACGCCAGGTGGTCAAACCACAACAGATCAAAATATATCCAGTGCTGAGCAACAAATGGTTAACCTTGTTAATCAGGCACGTAAACAAAATGGTCTTCCAGCATTACAAGTAGATAATCAATTAACAAAAATTGCAAGAATGAAGTCCAAAGATATGATTGATAAGAATTATTTCAGCCACACATCTCCAACTTATGGTAGCCCATTTGATATGCTTAAAAAATTTGGTGT
>JMSU01000121.1_pt1 | contig 40798 bp, 34 predicted proteins | sample 179011 | NCBI WGS metagenome assembly JMSU01 (sample SAMN02769580, study PRJNA246767) | bioreactor metagenome | isolation source: Culture-1 Bioreactor ArsB derived from microbial biomass from the upper 2 cm... | place: Germany: Bremen | collected day 87 after inoculation
ACACAGGGCCAACAGGAGACACAGGGCCAACAGGAGACACAGGGCCAACAGGAGACACTGGTCCAACAGGAGACACGGGACCAACCGGACCACCTGGTGCAAGTTCTTGTGCATGTTGTATTGAACCATGGGATCTGTTTATTGATAACTTAATTAACCTAGGTGTATTAACAGTAGATTTTTCAACTACGACACAAGCACAACAGTCCATTCAGAACCCATTAGGTCCGGTTATTAATCATATTACAGATATAGGCGATTACGTCGTACCAGTATCCCAACTTGTAGGATTAAGGTTTACGGTTGATTCCACAGTTATATCAGATGCAGATATTAACAATGGTTTAACACCTCCACCAATGCCACCTATACCAGGAGAATGTACTTGTAATGAAGCACCACTTCGTGAAAGATTGGTGGAATTACAAGATGTGACACTTGTTAATATTAATACATTAGGTAACGGTGAGTTTGATAATATCCAGAACCTTACCATTGCTGGTATTGGTTTAGGTATTGTAGTGGTTAGACCACCTACAGTTGATATCATGCAAGAATACTATACTCTTTCAATATGTAATATTGCTGATGTTGAAAGATTGAATATGATGCCATAGATGGTAGAGGGCGCTTCGGCGTCCTTTTCATCTGTTCAAACCACACATTTTGTCTGTTTATAATAGGATTACCTACTAGAATAAAAAAAGAAAAAAATGTCCACCTAATAGGTAAAAATATTACAAATGAAAATTTTGTTAATAATGCTAATATAAAGATAGGTTATAAAATTCAAAGTAAGGGAGTGGTTTTATGGCTAAGAAACCTTTAGCTTTTCTTACAGTGATGACATTACTACTTCAACTTATGATGACTTCATCGCCACTAGAAGTACAAGCACAGGAGAATAATCTAGCACCACCCTTTGTTGCAACACCATATACAGATGAGAATGGTAATGCCGTACCTGGTTTGGAGGCAGCGGTTACAAAACCGGGTAAAGAAAGTTGGTTAGCGACTACAAGGGACATGCCAACATCCGTGAGTGTGAATGACGTTGATGGCTTACTCACCATGAGTAACGAAGTCATTAAACGAGAGTTCAAAATTCCAGCAGTTGGAAGCACAGGTTTTTACACCAAGAGTTACAAAAATATGTACACAGAACAAGAATATCTAAAAAATGACATAAAGCCAGATGTTTACTTAGGTCTCTACAATAAATCTTATAGTCAAATCTATAACAACCAGACCATTAACTTTGACCCCGAATATTATTTTGTAGGTGGAAACCAGACAGAGCAAACCTTTGTATTTGATGGGTATACCATCTATGATACTTGTGAAAAACCTTTTGAATGGGAACGTTACAGCAAGCCTTATAGTAATCCGGCAGCTGAAGAATGGCCACCAGCAGGCAAGAGAGTTGTATTTAAGTTTCGTGCACCTGATACATTTCCGCAAGATTATCAAGGGATCACAATTGATGTCATCTATGAGATGTATGATGGTATATCAGCTATGAAAAAGCGGGTAGAAATAACGAATACAGCTAATATCACCATTACTGTAGGTAAGTTAGCCCCAGAAGTCCTTAATATTCAAGACCATATGAAGAGTCAAATACATATTGAGACCGATTATCGTGCTGCTCATGGGCATACACCTATGAACCCTATTCCATGTGGCTGTAAAAATGAAAAGGATACAAGTGCCTTCAAAGAGCTATCAAGCATGACCCATGTATGCTATGCCATTGGTCCAGCGTATCAATTAGAACAGAATCAAACATTTGTTACCTATAATACATATGAACTATTATTGAGTACTTATTGGTTTGAATTACGATTTAAAGAGAGGAAAGGTATGTATGCAAGGCTCTTTCCTTGGATTACAGATAACCCTATTACGTTCCATTGTACAGCAGCGCTAACGACAGAGATGATCGACCATGCAGCAGAAGCAGGCTTTGAAATGATTATTCAATCTTATGCAGCACCCGATTCATCAAGTCAGATGTTAACACGTAGCAAAACCCAATTGGACAAGTATAAGAATCTCATTAATTATGCTCATTCTAAAGGTATCGATATTGGTATCTATCAAGCCCAGTATCTATTAGGCCAATATAAAGGTACGTCAGCATATGGTAAGAATGATATTGGATCTTGGAATACTTGGTGTATGGCTTCAGCGGCCTTTGATGATTACTGGGATAATTTTAAACACTTTATTGAATATACAGGTGTGGATTGCGTTGAGATTGATGGTTTGTATCCTGGTTGCGCCTGTGATAATGGCGAAGAACATATCAATGCAGACAAAGAAACCGACCCTGGTAATGCCAGCGATACAACAACAGGTGATCCATCTAAGTATCAGGTTCACCATGGTTATTATGATTCTACTGTTAAACAATGGGAAAATGCAACAAGAATGTTAACGAAGACCATGCGCGATTTAGACGTGTATGTAAAAGTACCTGATTGGTATTATCTCAATGGTGGTAACAAAAATGGAATAGGTTATGAAGAGGTTGCTTGGAGTCAGCCAAGGAAAGAACAGTTACTCTATGGTCGGCAGATTATTTATAATTCATCTTATGCAAGACCTACATCCATGAGTTGGTCCCACATACCATTTGTACAATATCATGGCGGTGGTAACGAAGCAGCTTTCATGCCTTTCCATGAGAACCTTGAAGACTATAACTGGGTTATTGCTCAGAATATCGGTAATGGGGTTACATCCGATTATCGAGGTAGTAGTCTATTTGATTCAGTGTCGCTTAAGTATATGAAGAAATGGGTTAATTTTTACAAGAAATATAGAGGTATTGTTGATTCAGACATGGTACAAATCGCTCAGGCAACTTATGCACCAGATTCCAACAGGCAAATAACAACAAAACTAGATACACTCTACCATGTGAATGCAAAGAACAGTGGAGAAAAGGGATTGCTTTGGGTGTATAATCAATCCAACGAAGTCAGAAACGAAACCATTAAGGTGCCGATGTATTATACGGGATTAACCAACATGACATATCCCAATGTGCCTATAAAAGGTTCATTAGGAAAAGATGTTAAAAGTTATAATACCTGGCCACCTGATTATAGTTGGTTGCCAAATGAAGAAGTCAACTACATGCAGCAAGGTATAATCAATGGTGTTAGTTTAGGTACCGCTGAATTTGCGAAAGAAGGTATCGATGTTCAAACCATGTCCATTGATTCGAATGGCAATGTTCAATTAGAAGTATCCTTACCACCTATGTCCTTTACCTATTATACAATCTATGCGGAAGGAGAAGCACCTGAGAAAACGGTACAAGTAGGGAAGGTTGTAGATGTTGAATCAACAGGTGTAACAGGTAATACCATCTCACTTACATGGAACAAAGAGGTGCCATTAACGGTTACCGAAAATGGTGTGATCGATAATAATCCATCTATATTTGTGGATCACTTTAATATTTATCGTGACGGTAATTATGTAGGAAATACCATAACAAACAACTATACAGATGATGGTTTACTGGAAAATACTAACTATACCTATCAAGTAGAAGCCGTTGTTGCAGATGTGAAAGGCGCTAAAAGCGATGCCCTATCTGTTTCGACAGTAGTCGATACCATTAAACCCACAGTTGTTCATGTTACCGTTGATACAGCCAATGAAATTAAAGTTATGTTTAGTGAAATAGTAGATCAAGGAACAGGTGGAAATATAAGTAATTATACGGTATCAGGAGGGATTAATGTACAGAGTGCGGTGGTTAATGGCCATGAAGTTACCTTAACGGTAGATCCCTTGACACCTATTATTTCTTACACCTTGTCCATTGCTAATGTGGCAGACACAGCCTCCTCTATGAATGTGATGGAGCCTGTCCAGAAAGATATTTTCTATGGCTATATTACAAGTTATCCACTTGATGCCATTACAAATAATACAATATCTGAAATCGTTCATAACAAACAGGTAAAGATCTATAATGGGGCAGTCGTCGATTCCTACATGGGTTCGGTTGTGCGATTAGAAGCAGCTCAAAAAGCGTATGCAGATTTGGGTAGCCACTTATTGGATGATGTGAGCAATTATACCATAAGTCTATGGTTGAATACAGAAGATGTTACCAAACAAGTCCTTATGAGTCAAGGACAAGACCAAGTAGATAGAAATGATTTTACACTCTATCTTGAAGATGCCGTACCGAAATTTCATGTAAGTAATACGGATGCAAGTAAACATATTCAGTTAGTAAGCTCCAAAGCTATCCAAAGTAATCATTGGAATCATGTAGCCGTCACATGTCAAGAAGGTACGTATACCATGTATTTGAATGGTCAACAGGTGGCTCAAGCTACAGAAAGTGATATGGTAACGGCTTATGCTAATACATTATATCTAGGAACCATTACCAATAATGCAGGTGGTGATCGAACGCTATTCTATAACGGGCTTATGAGTGATGTGAGCCTCTATCGTATAGGTTTAACTAGCGAGCAAGTATCTAACCTTTACTACCATAAACCCATTAGTACCAGGTTACACCTATTAAGTAATGGTCAGAGTAGTCGTCAAGTAGCCAAAGGCGATACAATACCCTATACACTTGAATCAGAAAATCCAGAGGTTCAACTAGGAAATGCTACGATTAACTATACTATTAGTGATCCATCAGCTGTAACCCTGGATACAACCAATCAAACCATTACGTTGGATGCTATTCCTAGCAATGCTAATGCTGTAACCATTGTAGCCCAGACAACCATAGATGGAAGAAGTTATCAATCAGAGCAACTTAGCATAACGGTTCTTGACGATTTGACTCTGAATTGGAAGAATCTGACCGTTAGAGATGGTGAGTGGACCATTAATGGGAACAATGAGTTTATAGCACCGATTACAGATAAGGATGAGGTTCTAATAAGAAAGAACCTAGCCGTATCAGAAGGTGTTTTGGAAGCAGATGTGCGATTAGGTTCACATAGTAACCAAATACAAGGTTTAGTCATTGGTTGGGGGAATGATACAAGTGATGCATCTAAACAACAAGGTTATGAAATTCTTCTTAAGAACAATGATTTAAAATTACACAAAAGCGGCACAGGTGATTTAGCTACGGCAACCTATAGTACTGACCCAAATACATGGATTCACTTGAAATGTATGTTTAAGGATGGGGAAATTAAAGTTTATGTAAATGATGCCTTAAAAATCACTTATACCAATAATGTAAACATTGTCGATAATGCTTACATGGGATTTTTTAGTGTTATTTGGCCTCACGTTACCAACGTAGAACCACCAAGATTTAGAAATTTCCAATATAGCCAGCAATAAATAGGAAACAGAGTGCCAGTGGTCCTTATTAGTAATATGGATCAGCTATAAGATTTAATATAGTATAAGGAGTATAGGATAGTAAGTATAATATAGATGCTTATATCCTATACTTTTTATATATTATAATTATTAAAGTATATGTTACTACTCATAAAACTTCCCTTTATAAAAATTCTCATTGTCAAGTTTTTTTGCCGTCAGCCTGAATATGACGCAGCCATCTGGGCATACAATGTCTTTGCTATATTTATCATTGCCACCAATGTTCTCTAAATCTCCGCCACTTCTGACCGACTCCATGATTGGGAACATAATCATCATAACCTTGGAACAGATACCCTGTCCATCCGAATTTATGGGACAGCCATAGGTGCAGGTATACTTATCCCCCACTTCCTCGCCGTTTCGGCAGTACCGCTCTGTATGGTCACTGCGAAGAAACCCAGTTACCTCAATTTCAAATGTGTACTCCTCATCATACCATTTTTTCATGATTAACCTCCAAATTATAATTTATCAGCAGTTTAATAAACAACTTAATACGATTGTTCAATACTTTAATCTTATTATACATACTTTATGGATTATAATTCCAGTAATTATGTAAATAAAATTAAATCTTGATAAATTTTAAGTTGTCTTTGATAGCTTCTTTTTTGAGCGCCTCTTAATTGGTCAATAATAGTGTGTTATGGCATATACATATAAATATAAGACGTTTATTGTGATGGATTACTTAAACACATTATTGGAGGTATGGAATGGCTACACTTAGTTTATGTATGATTGTTAAGAATGAGGAAGATGTGTTAGAACGCTGTTTATCTTCTGTTTCGGATATTGTAGATGAAATAATCATAGTCGATACAGGTTCAACAGATAAGACAAAAGATATTGCCAAAGAATTTAATTGTTTCATCTATGATTACAATTGGATTGATGATTTTGCGACAGCAAGAAATTACAGTTTTAGCAAAGCCACAAAAGATTATATTCTATGGTTAGATGCAGATGACGTACTACTACAGTCAGACCGTATAAAATTAAAAACGTTAAAAGGAAAAATAGATTTGGATGTCGATTCTTACTCCATGTTTTATCATTACGCAACGGATGAACATGGTAATGTGACATTACGTTTCAGACGAAATAGATTAGTTAAACGGGAAAGGGCTTTTAAATGGCATGGATTCGTACATGAATACATTCAAGTGAAAGGACAGGTGGTGAATACAGATATAGCTGTGACCCATATGCGTGTCCATCAAGCTGGTGATAGGAATTTAAGTCTATATAAGAAAAAAGAAGAAGAGGGTTACATTTTTGATGCAAGAGATACATATTATTATGCCAAAGAATTGTATGATCATCAAAAATACCAAGAGGCCTGTGAAAAATTTGATGAATTTCTTGGAAAGAATGAAGGATGGGTAGAAGATAAAATAGTAGCTTGTTATAAGGTGGCGGATTACTATTTAGCTATGAAAAATTATAAGGCAAGTCGTGATTATCTACTAAAAACATTAGAATATGATTTGCCCCGTGGAGAAGGATGTTATCGATTAGGTCGTTCTTATCAAGAAGAAAATCGTATTCAAGAAGCAATTTTTTGGTTTACTCTAGCCACGAATATTAAGAAACCTGATAGTGACTGGGGGTTTATGGATGAGAGCAGTTACACCTGGTTACCTCATCTACAGTTATGTGTATGCTATTACAATAAAGGGGATATAGATAAAGCCTATAAACACCATAAATTATCTCAAAAATATAATTCGGAGCATGAGAGTGTTCTGTATAACCAGTCATTTTTTAAGTCCATCGGATATCAATAATTGGCTATAATAATAGATCATTCAAAATATATAGAAAGGAGTGACTTAGGTGATTAAGGCCTTATTAAAAGAGTCATCTAATGAGCGCATCACTAAGCTTAGTCTTAATAGAAAAACAAAGCTCATACGAAATGAGTATAAGAAATCTACGATTCATGTCGTTTATGTCATGAGTAATACATCTATATGTGGAGCAGCTAAAATTATTTTTCAGCAAGCCAATGAATGGGTTAAAAAAGGAAAAAAAGTTACGATTGTTGCTTATGGTAGGAAACCGACCTGGTTTCCCATTAACTGTTCTTATATCAGCGTACCTGCGATTACCAAGCTGGCTACGTGCATACCTTATTGTGATTTGATTATAGCTACTTATTATACACACATAGGTGAATGCGTGAAAACAGGTATAGCTCCTGTTGCTTATTTTGAACAGGGAGATTACCACTTGTTTGCTTATGACGAACTTGGTGAAAGTCATAAAGCATTTCTGCAGAGTCAGTATAGTCTAGCCCATTATATATTAACCGTCTCTAGGGAAGTTGCTAAGTATATTAAACAATTATTTAACCGAGAAGCTATAGTTATTCATAATGGAATTGATACTACCCTTTTCCATCATAGAACATGGATTAGAGAGCATAAGAAGGAAGACTATCTGCTGATAGTAGGGAATGACCAATATGCTTTTAAAGGCATACCCGATATGATAGCTGCTTATAAGATAATCAAAGAAGAGCTACCACATATGAAGCTCTATTGGATTACACCAGAATCCCCTACAATCGATGTTAAAGACGTCACTAAGGTCATTGTAGCACCTAATCAAGATGACATTCCTTCTATCTATCAACAAGCTAGTCTATATATGCAAGGCTCATATTATGAGGCATTTGGTTTGCCGATATTAGAAGCCATGGCGTGTGGGTGTCCTGTTCTGACGACAGATTGCATAGGTATGCGGGATTATGTTTCTCATAATCAAAATGCCATTGTACTCAAAAGTCATTCCCCTATGGATATAGCTGAACAGGTAATGCACGTTATGAATAACTACAAAATAAGACGAAAAATTGTTGCAGGTGGTCTGAAGACAGCTCGTAAATTTCGCTGGAAAAAAATATGTAAGATGTTTATGAACATCATAGAACATATGGCAGTTTATCAAATAGAGCCAAACCAAACCATCAATGCATGGGATATACATATCCATGGAGAAGATTTTCTATCAAAAGAAGGTTACACCAAGTTTCTTCAGTATCTCAAAACAACAGAATATAGAGAAATTTTTGTACCAGCAATCTATGATGTGTCCAAAGATTTTTCCATTGCACGATGGGAAAGTGTAGCCAAACGACGTGATGGCGGAGATGGTAGTGGATATTGTTATACGAAGGTTAAAAAAAGGATAAAAGATCTAGAAGATCATGCTATTGGTCAAATATATCAACATATAAATCGGGAGAGGTATGAAGAAGCATTAAAGGATTTAGAACAGCTCATATCCACCTACCACAAGGAATTAATCTATAAACGGTGGTTAATCTATTGTCTGATACAACTAGAAGCATACGATAAAGCTTTGCAAGAACTGGATAAGACACCTATTGAGGGGACCTATACGGATTATGATTATTTATATTGCTTAGTTTATAAACGACTAGGGAAAGTAAGTAGAGTACAAGAGATGCTCCGTAAAATAGAAACATATCAAGAAGCTATCATTTACGACGAATTTATAGTAAATATCGTAGATGAAGCAAGACGAATGAATGGGGGTACCATGGAAGAACAGTTTGCATTACCTAAGCAAAATAAGGAGGGAAATCAGCTATCCATGGAAGAAATATATGATTTTGCTATGCAGCTCTATGATAATGGGTTATATGACGATGGGATTTATTACTTCTTAGAGTTTGTTAAAGAGGAAAAAGAAGATACTGAGAAATGTATTGATGCCTATCGTAAGATTTATTTGAGTTATTATTACAAAGAGAATTATGAAGTTTGTCGGAAGTATTGTTATCAAACCTTTGATTATACTTTACCTAGAGCCGAAGAATGTTGTTTTATTGGCTATACATTTATGAAGGAAAAGAAGTTTAATGAAGCAATCTTCTGGTATGAGTTAGCCGCAGACATAAAGTTGCCGCGAAATTATAAATTCTCCATTGATAAGGCTGCATGGAGTTGGAAACCATATTTACAGCTATGCGTGTGTTATTACGAAAAAGGGGATACAGAGAAGGCTTTTAAAGCCAATGAAAAAGCAAGAGAGCTTAATCCCCATGATAAGAGTATATTACAAAATGTTACGTTTTTTGAAAGTAAGGGTTATGCAAGTTTTGATGATTAAGGAGGCTTAAGCGTGAGTGAAGTATTGGTAACAGGATGTGCGGGATTCATTGGATTTCACGTTGCAAAGCGATTGTTAAAGGATGGGTATGGCGTTATTGGTGTTGATAATGTCAATGACTATTATGATATAGGGCTAAAAGAGTCTCGACTTGAACTATTAGAGCAATTTGAGCAGTTTGAATTTTATCGTGAAAGCATAGAAAATAGTGATGCTATTCAGGATATCTTTCATAAGCATAAGTTTCAACATGTAATTCATCTAGCGGCTCAAGCGGGAGTGCGTTACAGTTTAGTTAATCCAAGGGCTTATATTGATGCCAATATTGTTGGGTTTTTGAATATATTAGAGGGATGTAGACATACACAGGTGAAACATCTCATCTACGCATCATCTAGTTCGGTTTATGGCGGTAATAAGGAAACACCTTTTAAAACCAGTCATAATGTGGATCACCCGGTAAGTTTATACGCAGCTACCAAGAAGGCTAATGAGTTAATGGCTCATACATATAGTCATTTGTATCAGATACCAACGACAGGGCTTCGGTTCTTTACTGTTTATGGTCCATGGGGGAGACCCGATATGGCATTGTTTTTATTTACCAAGGCTATATTAGATGATGAGCCGATTCAAGTCTTTAATTATGGGCAGATGGTAAGGGACTTTACTTATGTTGATGATATAGTTGAAGCGATTATTAGGTTAGTGCCTTTTATACCACAGCCCAATGATCAGTGGGGTGAGGGTTGTGATTGTAGTACCAGTTTTGCACCTTATAAGATCTATAATATTGGTAATCATCAACCTATTCAGTTGGAGACGTTTATTGATGTATTAGAAGATAAGCTGCACAAGAAAGCCAAACGAGAGTATATGCCTATTCAACCAGGGGATGTGACGAAGACTTTTTCAGATGTGAAGGATTTGGAGAGGGATATTGGATTTAAGCCTGAGACCAAGGTAGAGGATGGGGTTGAAGCTTTTGTGAAGTGGTATCGGTGGTATTATAAGTGATGATGATGTTATTGTTTAAGGAGAGTATATGGATGTAATAGATATACAATATAAAATAAAGCAACGTATCTTACAGCATCATAGCTGTATGCAACACGTTGCTTTATTATGTTTAGTCTTATCAGATCTCAATGTGTTATGCTTATTAATCTGTACTAAGACAGTCCTTATTAAGTTGATACATACAAATAACGTTTAAATGTATTGCTAATTAATTTTGATAAGTTTCTATGTACTAACGTTTTGGTACTGACCATATTGGTGTATTGCCTGACCATAATACCAATAAACCATCGTCTTGAAGGATTAAACGAGCACCTGGATTGCCCCATGTACGTGTACTCCAAATGGGATAAGGTTTTCCATATGGGAATTGAGGGTCATGGAATAATGGAAAAGCTCGAATAACGAAATTACCCGTTGTTCCTTCCATCATGCATTCACTAATATTCCACTGATCTGTATGACAAGTAGGGGAACGCCATTCTTCTTTATCTATATTATATAAAACAAGAGTTCCAGTAGGTTTCATATATAATCGATACTGCTGGTTGTTTGATTGAAGCCATTGTCCAAGACTTAACTTTTCCTCTGGTCTTAATATGTTTTCTCCATGTGCTGCTAAGCTTGTCATACTTGTTAAGCTAACCATGAGTACAACAATAAGTAATGAAATATTCTTTTTAATCATTTGTTAACACTCTCCTTTATAATATAATTAATATTTGTATGTATATATAAGATATTATCATATTATATGCTTCATTACACTTAATTTTCTTATTTTACTTACTTATTTATTTATATTACATTATTTTGTTAATTATATTTATTTTAATTAATAATTGACTATATAAATATATTTAATATAATTATGTCTAAGTAATTTTAAATAGCAACCCTATTGCAATGTGTTGAAAGTAAGGGTTAAGTAAGTTTCAATTGTTGTTTGCTTTTTTCAATATTTCATAGAATATATTTCCCAGGTAATGGTATCAGATATGGAGAAAAGTTAATGTGCAAGGCATTTATTTACACAAGTTATCTTACTTTTTTTAAAAATCCTTTTGGTATTAATTGATCTAAACTTTATATGACTTTAGATTTACGCAATGCATTAATAATGGTTTGAGCTCTATGAGCATAAGTATGATTGGCAACGGCATTATAGCCGTTATTTTTTATGGATTCCAGTTGGTCAGGGTGATGACGATAATAGGTAACATAGTCAAGGGTTTCTTCTGGTGAGTTGGATATGAGTAAATCTTGATTAGGCTGGAAAAGGTTACATAACTCTGTGTTGTAAGAAGTGATAAGGAATCCTCTTGAACCGAGGATTTCGTAAGTACGCATGGTGATGAGTTCACTTTCGTAGTTTTGCAAGCCGATGATCATATTGGAACAGTGATAGACATGAGGCGCCTTTAAGTAGTGAAGGTTGCCATGTAGGTATTGTTGATTAATGGACATACCAAGGAAGGGCTCCATTTGGTCCCAATGGTTTCCCCAAAAGTCAATGGTGATTTGATTCTTCAATAAGGGCTCAATGAGAATACTAAGTGATTGACGGCGGTGGTGTTCAGGTGTTGCATACAGTACATTGGGATAGGCGTTAGCGACAACGGCTATATCTTTTGAGCACCAGTTACCACAAGTAATCGGTTGGCAAATACTGGGTTGATAAGCAAAGGGCAGGTGCATAGACGGTATACCTAGAGATTCGTATATAGGGACTTTTGAGGGAGCTACGGTAAAGATGTAAGCGGGGTTTGTTTTCTTTATCAATGGTAAGGTGAAGCTATGAGTAAAAGTGGGATCCTCCGTTGCCCAGTAAATAAGTGGCACCTCATAGTGTTGACAATAGGCATGTATAGCATAGAGATTAGAATCGGTGTGGAACGTAGTCCAACCAAGGAGTACAGCTAGATCAGGTTGAAATCTATGAAGAAGACGGTCAATTTTTTCTTCGGATACCCAACCAGAGACTAAAATAGTATGCCCTGCGTCTCGAAAACCTAAAGGAAGGCCAAATATAAAGCGATTATCATGTTCAAAAAAGAGTACTTTCATAAAATCATCCTCCAATAGGGCTATATAAAACAATATTAATGGATTCCATATTATATGATTCGATAAATAAATTTTAACGATAAAAAAAACTTATTGACAAATCATAAGAAGGACGTTAAAATAAATTTAACGTTAAAAATAATTTAACAATGGAAAAAGAAGTAATACAGTGAGTAGAGGAGGTTGGATTAACAGGAACTAACAAAATAGTTAAAGGAGAATAGTTGATGAATTTGAGCTTATTTAAAAAAAGAAATTTTACATTAGTTATATTAGGGAAATTTGTATCCTTACTCGGCACAATTTTTCAAGAGTTTGCTCTATCGCTATATGTACTTAATCAAACAGGGTCCGGAACAAAATTTGCATCGGTTTTAGCGATAGCCTTAATTCCTAAATTAATATTAGGACCTTTTGCAGGTGTTCTTGCCGATTGGTTTGATCGTAAGAAGATGGTGGTTATATTAGATATGTTAAGTGGTGTCATTGTAGCAGGATTTGGAGTGCTGTTTATGGTGAATGGCTTTCTATCGCTCTTACAGATTTACATACTTGTTTTAGCCTTATCTATTATATCTGTTATCTTTAATCCAACAATGGGTACAATGATTCCGATGATTGTAAAGAAAGAGGAGTTAGGCGATGCCAATGCCATTAATTCTCTTGTAACAAGTATTACATCCATTATTGCGCCTTTAATTGCAGGTATCGTTTTTGGGTTAGCAGGTTTATTACCAGTATTAGTGATTAATGCAATCAGTTTTATGTTATCTGCATTTAGTGAATCGTTTATTCAAGTAATCATGGAAAAAACAGAGAAGGTAAATATGACAGTTAAGCAGTTTTTCTTGGATTTTAATGAAGGTATAAAAAGTTTGAAAAGTGATCGTGATTTAGTCATTTTATTAGGTGTTGGTACGTTGGTTAATTTTGCTATAGGTCCTATGTTTGCAGTAGGTGTACCTTTTATTCTTAAACAGCGTTTATTCGTATCTGATTTTCAATTTGGTTTGTTCGAAGCACTGGTATGTATTGGACCACTACTTGCGTCACTGGTGGCAGGTAAAGTAATGAAAAAGTACCCATTCTATCATTGGAATACAATTGCTTTTGTCATATCATCTGTACTTATTTTTCTAATAGGGTTTATTTGTCATCCTCTTATGTTACAGATAGAACATGCTAGTATCATTGGGTTTATAGCATTAACGGTATTGTCTTTTGGTATAGTCAGCGTTATTGTTATAAGTAATATTGCCCTTGGAACAACGATGCAATCAAGGGTTGATATTAAAGTCATGGGTCGTGTTATAGCTGTATATGGAACAATCGTAACGGCTTCAATGCCTTTAGGTCAGATTATCATAGGTGTTTTGCTCGATACATCCATGGAGACATATATCATCATAGGAGGGGTAGGTATTATATTATTGCTAGGTGGATTGCTTAATTACATCTTATATTTACCGAAAAAAAATCTTGCGTTAGAAGACTAGTCGTGTATAATGAGTATGAGGTGATTGGGTGAAAAAGCTGATAGAATTAACAGAGCAGGATCAGATAAAAGCATATATGGACCCATATCGATTAGATATACTTCAGACTTTTTATGAACAAAATAAACCCTTAACGGTTAAACTAGTAGCTGATTTGTTAGGAGAAACACCAGCAAAAGTCCATTATCATGTAAAAAAGTTAGAAAAGAATGGTATTTTGACACTTGTTTTTACTAAAGAGATTAACGGTATCATTGCAAAGTATTATGAACCTACTGCACAGAACTTTAAAATCAAGAATCGTCATAAAAACTTAGGTAATCAAATGAACTTATATTTAAGAAATAATTTAGAAGAAGTACTAGATAAGGAGTTTAATCAGTCAAAGGACTTGTTTATTAAGTCTCTTAGGGTATGTCCAGAAGGACAAAAATTTGAAGGTCATTTTGCCAGTGATCGTGTTTACTTAACGAAAGATGAGGTAAAAGAAATCAATGAATTTCTACATCGCTTCAATCATGTGGATGTGAAGTTGAAAGAAGATAAGAATAGAAAAGAATATCAATTGCTATACACCATCATTGAAATTTTAGATGGTATTGATGACCAAGAAGATGAATAAGATAGAGTACAGCCATAGTCGTATTAAGATAACCTTTTAGAAAGGGCTAGTCTTATGAAATTGTGGTTGTACTTTTTGTCATTTACCCATATAATTAAATAGAAAATAGGGTATGATATAGATAACCTATTGGATGTGAATAATGGGTAAACTGAAATCCAAAAAGATTTGAGGGAGTTTCATGAAATATGTTCAATTGATTTATAATCCTATGTCGGGCAATCGTGATTTTCCAACATATTTGGATTTATTTATTTCAATATTTCAAGATGCAGGCTATGAGACGAAAATTCATCGAAGTAGAAGCAAAGAGGATGTAGAAGCCTATATGACAAGAAATCACCTAAGGGATTGCCAAGCTGTCATTGTTGCAGGTGGTGATGGGTCTGTTAATCAAGTTGTTAACTGCATGATGAAGCAAAGGATTAATTTACCACTAGGCGTCATACCTGCAGGTACGGCTAATGATTTTGCGTCTCATATAAAGATGCCTTTGCGATATGGTGAGTGCTTCGAAGTGCTGGCTAAGATGCATACCAGAGGAATTGATGTTGGGCAAGTTAATGATATGTACTTTATTAATGTCTGTTGTGGTGGTTTGTTTGCGAATATATCACAAAATATGGATATTGAGTTTAAAAATACCCTAGGAAAGCTTGGGTATTATATTAAGGGCGTACAACAATTGCCGCGCTTTCGAAAAATACGGTATCAGATAGAGAGCACCCATCAGGTTCTTGACGATTATTTTTTCTTTTCTTAGTTTTGAATGGGCGTAGTGCAGGTGGTTTTAATAAACTAGGTCTTAGCGCTCAGATTGATGATGGGAAGATGGATTTTGTGGGTATTAAAGCTTGTTCCTTGAATGAGATGGCTGTTTTATTTGGTAAGATTTTAATTGGTGACCATTTGCAGGATAAGAATGTAATATATTTTCAAGATGATCGCATATCCATTAAATGTGTTGAAGGCATGGAGCGTTTTCATGAGTTAGATATTGACGGAGAAAAAGGTCCGGCTTATCCGTTGGATATTAGAGTTATGAAGCAAGCGTTAGAGGTTATATGTCCATAATGGTTGTTATGACTTTATATTTGTAAGAAAATAAAATATGTACAAAATAAGATAAGAATCCGATATACACATGTGGAAGGAGAAATACGAATGCTTAAGATGGAATTAGAGGAGTTTATTGAAGAGGTTAAGGCAGAGATGTACGGTTATGAAGAGATAGCAGAGAGTCAGATTGTGGATTTTGAGAAACACTTTAGGTCTTGGGTAAAGAATAAGAAAGCCCAAAATAAAAAAATAAAAATGATAGAATTAAGTTCGGCCCTAATTCTATCATCATAATGTTAAAAGATGAGTCTGATTTATTTAAGATTGTTGATAGATACCTTGCTGCTGTTGTTGATGAAGAGATCCAACAATACTGGGAAAATTGGTCCATTTAATCGATGGGCTTCTTTTTTATGTAACGGAAAAATAGATTTCCAATAAGAATATAGTTATTTCTTGTTCTTAGCATCTTCTGGCTTCGCTTTATCTAAGGCTGATTGAATAGCGTTTACAAGCATAGAGGATGTGTGCTTAGCTTCTTTTTTGATAGATAAGTTATCAACGGTTGTATCGTTAACCAGTTGGAGTTCAAGGTCTTGTAATGTAGGTACGAGTGCTGGATTAAGTGTTGCAACAGCTGGGTCTAAGTCCGTGAGGCGAATGGAGTTAATGTGATCTTTATCCACGACTACTTCTACATTAACAGCTTTATTTTCAAGCATAATGGCAGAAGTGTAAAGACCAGGTACATAAGTGGCTACTGCAGGTGGCTTGGATTCTTTTTTATTAGAAAACATGTAAACGAGTAAAAGAATTAAGCAAATGCCAAGAATGACGAATAATGCAGTATATATTATTTCTTTAAGCTTTAAAACGACAATTTTTGTTGAACGCATAATTTCCTCCTTAATACAAAATAGTCCGATTAATATATTTTATTTACATTTGGACGAAAATATGAAGGTTATGGAAAATTTACCATATATTTTTTTAAATCTCTGGACGGGAATGGTGTTATAATCTAATTGGGTAATAATGTAAACGCCTAAGATATGTAGTTTCTAGCTTATAATAGGTGTATTACATGACATGGAAAAGATGAAACATAATAAACATAATAATGTGATAGACATAGTAAATGATGAAGGAGCGTAAGGATAATGACATTAATACATAAGGGTTTGAAAAAGAATTTAATAGGAGCTATATGCATGATGCTCTTGATGATGTTGATAGCAGGTTGTGCTAAAAAAGATAACCAGCAACAAGAAGGGCAGGATTTGGCTCAGGATAATAGTAGTGAAACCAATCAACCAGAAGATAAGACAGATCAAGATGTGAATAGTGAGTCAGATAATAAGGATAAAGATGCCATAGATGATTCAGAAAAAGAAGGTTCAGAGCAACAAGATGATAAAGAGGTGTCAGAAGAAGCAGAGCCTAAAGAGATTGATTATCAAGTAGTGAAACCTAATGAACTGGGACATATTATGGTCATTATGTATCATGGTATTATTGATAATTATCCTTATCATGTAACAGAAGAACAATTTTTAGATGACTTAAATTATATGTATGAGAAGGGGTATCGGCCTATCTCCATGCGTGATTACTTAGATAATAACATTACCGTAGAGGCAGGGTATACACCTATTGTATTAACCTTTGATGATGGACTCGACTCGACTTTCTCTTTGGTTGAAGAAAATGGACAACTTATACCTAAAGGTGGTACTGCTGTTGAGATTATGGAGCGTTTTGCTAAGGAGCATCCAGATTTTGGATCAGAGGCAACTTTCTACATCAATGGTGGTAAGATATTTGAAGGAGCAGGTACAGTGGAAGAACGATTAAATTGGTTAGTGGATAACGGTTATGGTCTTGGTAATCATACTGCTACACATAAACACCTCGGAAAATCCAGTGTTACATCCAGAGATATTATGAAGGAAATCGGTAAGATCGCCCAGCTTATTAAAAAAGCCATACCCGATTATACAGTGGATTCCATTACTTATCCATTTGGTGCTAGACCGAAAGAAGCGTTACGAGCGTTTGTTAAAGAAGGTGAGTTTGATGGAAACTTATATCATTATCAAGTAGGCTTTAGAGAAGGTGCCAGTGGACCTTATTATCCACCACTTCATGCTAAGTATAGCCCTCTTAATGTAGCAAGGGCACGAGGATCCAAGGGGGAGGCCCAAGATATGTGGTGGTTCTTTGATTATTATGAGAAAAATCCACAGAAAAAATATGTATCCGATGGTAGGGCAGATAGGGTGTCTATACAGAAAGATATGGAACAATATATGAATAAAGAAAAGTTAGGAGACAAGGAATTATATTTGTATGAAATAATTGAGTAATAGATAAAACTAAGAAAATTAATAAACTAGACCAAGACACAAGAAAAGAGCTATCTTCCTTTTGGAGGATAGCTTTTTAAGTCATACAGTAATGGGAATTGCTTTGATTATATTTTATATAATGTGCGGTATTTACCAGGAGTTATACCAGTCATCTGTTTGAATTTACGGGTGAAACTGGAGTTATCATAATAACCGATTTGAGGAAGAATATCTTTTATTGGTAAGTTAGTGGTTTTTAGTAATTGTTTCGATTTTTCGATCCTAAGATTATCCACATAGGTTGATATGGTTTTGCCAGTGTAATGCTTAAAATGCTGGCTTAATGATGACTGAGACATATTGAACTTCTCAGCAAGCAATTTAATTGAAAAGTCACATGATAAACAATTTTCTTCAAGGTAGATTAGCAGATCTTCCTTCATGGTATGATGTATATCACGGGTTGCTTGGTTCATATATTGGCAAATATAATGACAGATATTTTTTAACATGGTTGCCAAATCATCTATATTTTTACACCCTATTAAAGTGGTTATATCAATGGCATATTCTTCACGAATTGTATCATATATACCTAATTCATATATTTGTTTTATAATAATGTGAATGAGTTCATAACTCATATAACGCATAACGGATATAGGTTGATGGCTTTCTTTAATGTAGTCTATTAACCGATCAATATGATAGTCAATCTTTTCATTATTTTTAAAATGAATCACATTATGTAAGGCTTCATATTGTTTGATAGGATACCAATTGGCATGAGCAAGTTCATTGGATATATCGCTGTAATATATAATCTTATTTGTTCCATGAATAAATTGATGTTCTACGGAGATTTGAGCTTCAATGAGAGAATGCTCTAATTGGCCAAGGTCTATGTAAGCATTACCAACGCCCATGGTACAATCGCAGTTAAAGGTCTGGTGGATATATGTTTTTAGAGAGGTAAAGTGACTGTCCCATGATGAATCTCTAGGATTGCCAGAACCAATATACACATAAGCATCATTTAATGTATTAACGCCATAGATATTATTTTTCTCTAGCATATATGTTTCCACGATAGACCTAATCTTAAGTCGTGTATGTCTATTAACATCTGATGGGTAATCAATAGCGATTAATAGAATAAATAATTCAGGGGCATTAAAAACAATGGAGACTGACCCACTGGCTTCAGTAAATGCATCCATGTCATTATAATATCCCAATAGGAGTCTGTTAAGATAATAGCTATTAATAGCTGGTTGATTTTCTTTTAGTGTGGCTGTTAAGGTATCATTCTCTATGGATAATGTATGTATAGCATCTTTAATATCCTTTAAATAATGAGTAGATTGGTTAGAAGTACTAAGTAATTTATAAATATTAAAGATAGGTGTACTATTTTTTCTCATGTATAGGATAATGACAATACTACCTAGAATCACGACAATACCCAGTGCATATAACAAGGTTAGTTGCACGTGATTTACTTTTTCCATATAAATGGATGTAGGACATAGAGATATAAACGTTAGATTGGTGGAGGTTGACCGAGTTGCATTCACCAGATAATGCTCAGGACCCAAAGAATAAACAAAGGATGATTTTTCAATTAACTTTTTGGAAAGTAAATCAACATCTAGTGAAGTGATATGTTTGTTTGTTGAGCTAAGAACCATATTGTTTTGGTCAATGATTAGGAGATCTTCTTGGTCAAGATATTGATGTTTATCAAAAATACCATGAAGGTTCCGATCTTCTATTAATACTAATAAAGTAGAAGAATAGTCTTGTCTAAATACAGAAAAAGGGTAGCCAAACGTAATAATCTTTTTACGGGTTGAGTCATAGGAAGTAATATGTTCTGGACTCCTAATCGATGTTTTATCAATATTGTTTATAAAATACGTAAATTGTTTTTCGGTCCAATCGGAATAGCGATAATAGGTATTAATAAATTCAGGTATCGTATATTCACAATCTGTGGTTAATATTTTATTGGTATCTCTTTTATAGAGTATTAATTCGTATATATTTTTATTGAAATTTTTATGTTTTTTTAACTTGTTTATGATGTTGTAATAGTCATATTTGGTATAACTATTAATCTGATCAATGAGCTCTTGATCAGATGACATTTGGAAAACCATATTTTTAATGTTTGTAAATTGAGTATCGACCTCTGTTTTTATCATATTGAGATTATTGGCGTAATTCGTATTGATTTCTTCTTTTAATATATCAATGTAATTAATATAATTGATATAACCAAGAATAGATATCGGTAATATTAGAAGTAGTAAATATGGACATAAAAAACGCAAATAAAATCGAATAGATGTCTTTTTGTTATTCATAAAAATCCCCCAAAAAATACAATCGATGATATGAAAAAATATAAAAGTTTTTAGGATTCATTAACAGAAAAGAAAATATTGATGTAATGTTTCACCAATTATATCATGGTGAGGTAATAAAAAGCAATAGATTTGCCATTGATAAAACTTCACCAACAGTTAAAAAATGACATAATGCATCCTTATGAAAGCCCTAAAAGTGCTAGAATAGGGGCCCTGAGAATAACACATATTTACAAGACAAAGCAAATGTAAGATACTTCATATATCATAAATTTTAATTGAATGGATCGGCACATAATGCACTTAGAATTTATGTAGAAGGATTAATGAAAGACTTATATTAAATAAAAGAAGGAGGGTTTTTGTACGATGAAGCGGCTAGTATGTATACTGTTAGTATGTACAATGATAGGGACAATAATGGGATGTAGCAAGACACCCAAAGAGAATCAAAAGGAACAAACAAGTCAGGCAAGCGTTAATAAGGACCAAAATGACGGAGAAGTTGAGGCAACTCAGGGTACAGATGAGCGACCCATGGAAGGGAATATGTACTTAGAAGGATTTCCTATTGTAAAAGAATCTATTAAGATTAAGGTAGCAGCAATCGATTGGTGGAATACGGGTGATTACGGAAAATTACAAATGCCCAAAGAATATGAGGCGTTAACAAATATTGAAGTAGAGTGGCTTAATATTACATCTACGGAACAACTGAACCTTATATTTGCATCTGGAGAGGAATTACCTGATTTATTTATGTTCTTAGATTATGATAAGATCAATGAATTAGGACAAGATAGTCAATTATTACCAGTGGGGGATCTAATCAAAGAATATGCACCAAATATCCAAACAATGATGGATAAAGAACCAGATGCTAAAAAGTTATGCACCGCTCCTGATGGAAATATGTACATTATACCGAGTATGTACAGATCACCAGGTGAAAGCCTTAGAGGAAGCACATACATCAATAGAGAATGGTTAGAAGCTCTTGAATTAGATTTGCCTACTACTGTTGATGAATATTACGACGTATTAAAAGCATTTAAAGAAAATGATCCAAATGGAAATGGTCAACCAGATGAAATTCCATTATGCCTTGAGTGGGAAAATGATATAAATGGAATATGCTCATTATTTGGACCTTGGGGTGTAACAAGTGCCGTGTTTGGACCTTTTTATGCAAAAGATGAAAAAGAGATTGTAGCTAGTGTTATGGAGCCAGGATATAAAGAAGCAATTAAATATTTCCACAGATTATATGTAGAAGGTCTTTTGGATCAAGAGGCTTTTACGCAAGACCATGATAAATATCAGTCAAAAGTATCAGAGAATGTTGAAAGAGAAACGATTATTGTAGGAGCATCTAATGGGTATACTCCAGCCAACCCAGGAGACAGGGAACTGGGAGACGCTATTTATACGAAACTTCCTCCGTTAGAAGGACCTGGAGGGAAACACCATATCATACCAATTGGTGGTGGTATTTTTGCCAATAATTACATGAGTGCTGATACGAAATATGCAAAAGAAGTAATGCGTTGGGCGGATGGTATAGCTGATCCAGAAAGATCTTTTACATGGAATGCAGGACCAGAAGGACTATTCTTCGAAAGAGATGAAAATGGTAAATTCGAGAAAATTTCTAAGGCAGCTTCTGAGGGGTTAAACAACAGTGACTATTCTTTTGTACTACCTATCATGGGTATCTATAGTGAGTGGTATACGGATAACGTTGTTTTGGATAAGGGAACCCAGTCAAAGTTGCAAGTTCTTGAAGATGTAAAGCCATATGGTGATCAATATGTGGTTAGTAGCACAAAATCAGGAAAATTACCATTGCATTTCAGTCAAGAAGAGGAGCAATTCTTAGCAACACATTATGTGGATATTGAACAATATTGTAAAAACAAAGAGGCTCAATGGATCATGACTGGTGGCATTGATGAAGAGTGGGATGATTACTTAAAACAACTTAAGAAGATGAAGATTACGGAGTTGCAAGAGATGTATCAAAAGGCACTAGATCAATGGAATAAGTAATGCCTATTATGTTTCACAAAATCTATTTTGGGAGGAAAATTAAATGAAAGATGGTAAAAAAGGCAACATGGGAAAAAAAAATCTAATTTTAGTTTTACTATTGATGATCACATTATTAATGACTAATCCAAATACTACAATATATGCTAATGACGCAAATGAAAAGGCATATTGGAATTTTGATGAAACAACAGGAACACTTGCTAACGATACTTGGGGAGACAATAATGGTACATTAACTGGCGGTCAATGGATAAGTGAAGGTAAAGTAGGAGGCGCTCTAGCATTTGATGGAGATGATTATATCACCATCGGCAAGGCGGATATTACCTCCCCTTGGTCGGTAGCAGCATGGGTAAAATATGATAAGGCATCCACCAACAACGCTGTACTTTTAAGTTCAGACCAAACGGCCATTAAAATTGAACAGTGGGATAATCTAGGAAAAGTAGGGTATACCCAATATGGTGTTGGAGATTACGCTTTTAACTATAGCCTACCAGTGAATGAGTGGACACATTTAACTTTTGTTGGCGATACCTCAGGTGTTAAGTTATATGTGAATGGTCAATATACAGATTCACATAACGCGGCTGTTAATTGTCCAATGAGCTACATAGGTACAGGTAAAAATCATGATGTTGGCCATATACAAGGTGCCCTTGATGAGTTGAAAATCTATACAAAAGTATTAACACCAGCAGAAATTGCTGATTTAGCTGGAGTAGCATATGATCGGCTTTCAAGAGCTAGCAAAGTTCTTATTGAGAAGGGTATGCAATTTCAAGCATGGGTTACAACAGATGAAACAAATCGTTATGATTTAGATCCTGAGGATTGGGATATGATTAATTTTACCGCACCTACTTACTATGAAGCACCTATGTATAATTCAGACCTGCACACAGCACGGCCCAATTTACAATGGTCCTTGGCAAAAGCACCTTACTACAATCAATTAACTGGACCACCAGCCAATAATAATCATTTTCTATCCGAAGAACAAAGAGCGAATTTAGACAATCTTGTATCCATGTGTTTTGGTGATGAAGAGAATTATAGTAGCTCTCATGTAAGTAATCTAAAAGCATGGTATGATCTGAGCAAAACATTGTATCCAAACGTATTAGTCCATAATAATCAATGGTCTGGTCAATGGAGTGAATCCAATCTAAGATATTATATGCAGCAAGCAAAACCAGATTTATTAACCTTTGATACGTATCATTTTGATGAAAATGTGACACCTGGATATGAATTTATCCACCATTGTGCTAATTCGTTAGGATTATATCGCCAATTAGCCTTAGAAGGATATGATGGTACAGGTGAAAGCCCTATAGCCTTTGGACAATATTTATTAGGCTATACAACAGGTAGTGCACCACATCAAGCAGGGTCTTATAGGATAAGTGAATCTCAAGTTAATATGATACCGTTCACAACTGTTACAATGGGTGGTAAGTGGCTCAACCTCTTTAGATGGTTACAAAATTCAGAAACTTTTGGATTACTCTATGATGATAATGGACAAAAAACAAACCAGTTTTATTATTATGCTAATATGGCAAAAGAAATTGGGAATCTAGGGGATCATCTCGTACGATTAAAGAGTACAAATGTCTATATGGTTAGTGGACAACATGTTGTTAATAATCAGCCTGTATCCAATGCTTTACCATCTAGAGTGAGTGCTTGGAATACATCTGTGGATCAATATATAACGGATATTACAGTAGAAAATATTGGTCAGGTTAATAGTGGCTTAGCTGGTGATGTAATGGTCGGCTATTTTGAACCATTACAAGGTTTGACAGATGCGATGAAAGCTGGTGTATTTACATCAGATAACCCACAATATTTTATGGTGATGAATGGTTTGGTAAATGATGATGGTTTGAATACAACAGAAAAGGATAAAGGCTCATGTGATGATTCTAAACAACGTATTACGGTACGCATAGATCTTGGTGCGCGTGATGCTAATTCATTAAAACGCGTCAGTAGACAAACAGGCCAAGTTGAAAGTGTTACCCTTACGCCTATCTCTGGAACAATCTATGAACTTCAATTGGAGCTAGGTGGAGGAAAGGCAGACTTATTCTTCTGGGAATGAGCTAAGACTAACAAGTAGATATAGTTAGTAAGGGCTGTCTCATGAAAGCATTTATAAGTATTAAGAATGCTTAACGATCAAATAATGCTAAGTGAGACAGCCCCTATTCATGTCATATAAGATAAGCGACTACGCTACAATTTAGTAATAACACACCATGTAATGCGTTAATAGTTATGACAAAAGGGGAATTGATATGGAAAATAGTCAATCAGCTATACAGAAACTAAATAGAAATACTCAAAATGAGAAAGCTAAAAACTCTTACCGAAGAATTATTTTGAAAAAAGTACGTAAAAATTATCAATTATATCTATTTTTATTACCAGCAATCATTTATATTGCTGTGTTTTTATATGCACCCATGTACGGCATATTAATTGCTTTTAAAGACTACAAAGTAAAATTAGGTATACTGCATAGTCCATGGGTAGGGCTTCGCAATTTTATGGTATTTTTTAACAGCTATTCTTTTGGGTTAACCATCAAAAACACGTTGATTCTAAGTTTTTATAAATTACTTGCTGGATTTCCTTTGCCAATAATACTTGCTATACTATTACATCATTTACCTAGCAAAAGGTATAAAAAAACTGTTCAGATGGTGAGTTATGCACCTTACTTTATTTCAACGGTTGTATTAGTCGGCATGATTAATATATTACTTGCGCCAGATACTGGTATTATGAATGTTATTTTGCAATATTTTGGGATGGACTCTATATTCTTTATGGGAAAACCAGAATTGTTTAGGCATATATATGTATGGTCGGATGTATGGAAGTCAGTGGGATGGGGATGTGTTATATACATAGCAGCCCTATCAGGTGTTGACCCGACTTACTACGAAGCGGCTATTGTAGATGGGGCGACGTTATGGCAGAGAATTCGTTACATTGATTTACCAAGTATCATGCCAACAGCCATCATACTTCTAATCCTTGCCGTTGGACAAACCATGAATATTGGCTTTGAAAAGGTATATCTCATGCAAAACAGTTCTAATTTACATGTTTCTGAAATTATTAATACCTATGTTTATCGTATCGGTATATTAAAATCCAATATGGAAGTTGCCTCAGCAGTAGGTTTATTTAACTCAATTGTTAATTGTATATTATTGTTAACAGTCAATAGATTTTCCAAAAAGGTTTCAGATTCATCGTTATTCTAGGCGGACGTAGTAATCAATAAGGTTTCTGAATATAGGGTGTAATGGACTTTTAATTATAGATAGGAAGAAGGAAGGAATTTCATGAAAAAGAAAAGAGGACATAAGCGTAAATACTTATTGGAGGATAAAATATTTTATAGTATAAGTTATATCGTATTAACAATCGTACTAATCATCATAGCTTATCCCCTATATTTTATGGTAATTGCTTCAGTAAGTGACCCGAATGCTATATTCAATGGCGATGTGATTTTAACCATTAAAGGATTTAATCTAAATGGATTTAAAGCTATTTTTAATAGCAAATCTATTTGGACAGGATATAGAAACTCTCTTGGTTACATGGGAATAGGAACACTTATTAATCTATTTGTCACCTTACCTGCAGGTTATGCATTATCTAGAAAAGATTTAGCAGGAAGAAAAATATTCATGCTGATGTTTACATTGACAATGTTTTTTAATGGAGGGTTAATACCAACCTATTTACTTGTGCATAAGATACATCTATTTGATACATTTTGGATTATGATTTTTATTAGTGCATTATCGGTATTTAATTTAATTATCACAAAAACATTTTTCGAGACAACCATATCTCAGGAAATAATAGATGCAGCTAAGATTGATGGATGTGACGATTTAAGGTGCTTTATATCCATTATATTACCTGTATCAAAAGCCATTATTGCTGTAATTGGTCTCTATTATGGTGTCATGCATTGGAATTCATATTTCAATGGACTTATTTACCTAAGAAATGAAAATCTATATCCCCTACAATTAGTATTGAAAAACATACTATTGAATGCTAATGCAGCCATTACCCTTATTCCACAGAGCGCAAGGGATACCATAGAACAACAGCAAAAAACAGCACAATCTCTAAAATACGGTGTTGTCATAGCAGCATCACTTCCAGTTATGCTCATTTATCCTTTTGCACAAAAATATTTTGTACAAGGGGTTATGATCGGCTCTGTAAAAGGATAGAGAATAGAAGCATGGAATTATAAAAGTATAGAACCACAAGATAATAGTAAAATAGTAGAAAAAAAGGAGGAAGATACCATGGGAGATAATATTATTAACGGTGTACATGGGTGTAGCCAAGTGAGTTCTTATGTACAGCCAGTAGATCCATTGGTTATTGAAAAATTAGAGGCATTTCAAGACAAGAAACTAGGCTTTATGATGCACTGGGCACCTGTTACACAGTTAGGCATTGTTGAATCTTGGGCATTATCAGATGAGGATAGTGAGTGGTCACAGAGAGAGATTGACTGGACAGATGATATGGATGGGTTTAGGCAGCAATATAGGGACTTGTATAAAACATTTAATCCCATACGATACCAACCAAAAGACTGGGCGAAGATAGCCAAAGAATGTGGCTTTAAATATGTCCTGTTTACCACAAAGCATCATGACGGCTTTTGTATGTGGGATACAAACACAACAGATTATAAAATTACCAGTGAGGCGTGTCCTTTTTATCAACATCCCTATAGCGATATTGTAAAACATCTTTATGATGCTTTTAGAGAGCAAGAGATAAGCATACATACTTATTTCTCAAAGCCCGATTGGGATTGCCCTTATTATTGGAGCAAAGACTTTACCTTCAAAGATCACAAAACACATCGTAATACAAATTATAAGATTGAGGAACATCCAGATATTTGGGAACAATTTGTTCAATTTACCCATGCTCAGATTACAGAACTTATGACGAATTATGGTGAGATTGATTGTTTATGGCTTGATGGTGGGCAAGTAAACCCAAGTAATCAAGGTCAAGATATACGCATTGGTGAACTTGTTGATAAGATTAGGGGGACAACTCAACCAGGATTAATCTGTGCAGATCGTACTGTGGGAGGACCTTATGAGAACTTTATTACACCTGAACAAAGCATCCCTAAGGAAGCTATATTAGTGCCATGGGAAAGTTGTATTACGTTGGGTAAGTCTTTCTCCTATCATTATGATGATACATATAAAACACCTCAAGAAATCATCCATCTACTTATTGATATTGTAGCCAAAGGTGGAAATCTGGCTCTTAATATTGCACCACAGCCTGATGGTAGGCTACCAGTGAAAGGCATCGAAGTATTGCATGAATTAGGTGCATTTCTAAAAATATATGGTGATGGTATATATGGTACAAGACCATGCGAACCCTATAGAGTGGGTCAGTATGCCTTTACAAAAAAAGAGAATAAGCTATATGTATTCTATCTCTATGAAGAAGGAGAAGAGAGGAAACAAATCTATTCAATACCCATAAAGGCAGCTATTAAGACCATAACAAAAGTTGGGTCAAATAAGTCCCTTCGTTACGATCAAAGAGATTATGATACAATTGTGCAATGTGACAAAACAGATGAAGTTAGAATATCTTATATAGAGGGGTTTTGTATCCAAATGGAAAAATAGTGCATGCACTATTTTTTTTCTTTTACTTAACAGATACACCAAAGTTTGATAAAATAGTACTATTGAACAGGCGTAGAACAGATAGAAGTAGGAGGAATGACCATGTCATTACAATTTATATTTGGGTGCTCTGGCTCAGGAAAAACAAAGGTATGTTATGATCAGATCATAGAGGCGTCTAAGAAAGATAGAAGTGAGACTCTGATCATGATTGTACCAGAACAGTTTACCTTAGAGACCCAGAAAGATATTGTACAACTTCATCCAGCATCAGGTATTATGCATATTGAAGTGCTTAGTTTTCAGCGCTTAGCTTATCGTATTATGGATGAGATAGGTGGTGCTCATCGTACCTTATTAGGGAAGACAGGTATAGGTATGGTCATTCGTAAGGTAATCGAAAACAACAAGGAGCAATTAACCTATTTTGATAAAAATTGTGAAAAAGCAGGTTTTGTGAAAGAATTGAAGAGTTTAATCACAGAATTATACCAATATGATATCTCTCCTGAGGCTCTTAATAAGTCCTTAGAAGTGGTAGAAAGTCGACCCTTATTACATAGTAAATTAAGTGATTTGCAGGTAGTATACGAAGGATTTAAGGGGTATATCAAGGAAAAATACATGACCACAGAGGAATCCTTGGATATTCTTAGTGAATCTGTTGGCAAGTCCAAACTGCTTGAGAATGCAACCTTATGGATTGATGGATTTTATGGATTTACCCCCATACAATACAAGGTGTTACATGAAATTTTGAAGAAAGTAAAACATGCGAATATGACTTTGACTCTCGATCAATTACAGAATATGGATGATCTTAGTGATGAGTCAGAGCTTTTCTATGAAAGCAAGAAAACATATAATAAATTAATTAAAATTGCTGAGCAAGAAAAGGTTGAGATCAGCGAATCCATATTGATCAATAAAGCTACACCTTATAGGTTTAAAAATGCTGCTCTGGCTCATTTAGAAAAAAATATATTCAGATACCCTTATAAAATCTATAAAAAAGATACCAATGGTATTCATCTATATTCTGCTCCTGATATAAGAAAAGAAGTGGCTCACATATCCAGCCAGATTATGTCATTGGTTCGAGACTATGATTATCGCTTTCGTGATATTGGTGTTGTAACTGGTGATCTAGAAGGTTATGAGAAAGTCATTGGAAAGAATTTTTTTGAGTATGATATACCGTTTTTTATTGATAAGAAGAAAGATATTATGGCGCATCCCTTAGTTGAATTGATTCGATCAGCGCTGGAAATTATCAATCGTGGTTATACTTATGAAACTGTATTTAGATATGTCAAGACTCAGTTAGTGGATGTGGAGCTACAGGATTTGGATATCCTAGAAAACTATGTTCTAGCCTATGGTATCAAAGGACGTAAAAAATGGGAGAATTCTTTTGAATATCCTTTTAGAATGGATATAGACAATGATGAATATGCCACCATGCAATTACAAAGAATAAATGATGCAAGAGAAAAAGTTATTGGACCTTTACTAGCTTTTCATGATGCAGTTAAGGGCAAGACGGATGTTCGACAGATTTCAGAAGCTCTATACCATCTCTTAACCCATTTACAAGTTGAACATCAGATGTTAAGGCTTAGCCAAGAGTTTAGAAGTCAAAAAGAATTGTTATTAGAAAAAGAATATCAAAGTATCTATAAAGTTGTGATGACATTGCTTGAGAATATTGTGGATATACTTGGTGATGAAGTAATGAACTTAAAAGAATATGCCACTATTCTAGAGTCTGGTTTATCCCAGTGCGAAATGGGATTGGTACCACCAGGACTTGACCAAGTCGTTGTTGGAGACTTTGAACGTTCCAGATTGCATGAAGTAAAAGCTTTGTTTATCATGGGTCTTAATGAAGGGAAAATTCCTAAAACATCCATAAAAGCTAATATTTTGTCTGATACAGATAAAGCTGAACTTCTCCAGAATGGTTTGGAATTAGCACCTACAGGAAGAAAAAAAGCATTTGAAGAACAGTTTCTCATTTATATGGGATTGACAAAGCCTAGTAAGAAATTATATCTAAGCTTTGCAAGAACAGATCTGGAAGGCAAATCCATGCGACCGTCTATACTCATAAGTCGCATGCGCAAGATATTTCGTAATCTTAAGATGATTGATATAGAGACACTAAGAGAAGAACGTTTCATTGAACCTCAGAAACCAACTTTCAAAAAATTATTGGAAAAACTAAGAGAATATGAAACTTATGGTCTTAGTGATTATTGGAAAGATATTTATAGTTGGTTTTATAACCATGAAGAATGGAAGACATATGTTCATGCTGCCGTAAGAAGTCTATACCATCTTAATGTGGAAGACCCTCTTCCAGAAGAATTGGTTAGAAGCATGTATTCTGATATTTTAATAAACAGTGTATCAAGACTTGAAGCTTTTGCTAAATGCCCTTTTGCCCATTTCTTAGATTATGGTTTACAAGTAGAGGAAAGACGAATAAGAGAGATATCCATGCCAGATATTGGGATTTTGTTTCATCGTTCCATTGATGTATTTTCTAAGAAAATCCATCATAGACAATTAGAATGGGGACAGCTTGAGGATGGCATTCGTGACCAATTGGTAGAAGAGACTGTGAATGAAGTAGCTGAGAAATATGCTAACAGCATTTTTTATAGTACCAGTCGTAACACCTATCTTATTAGGCGACTTACACGTATTACCAAACGTGCTATTTGGGCGCTTCAATATCATATACGTAAGGGAGAGTTTGAACCTACGGATTATGAAGTGGCTTTTAGCGCCGATAAGGCAGAACTTAGTACCTTAAAAATTGATTTTGATGATGAAAGAACCATGAAATTGAGAGGACGCATTGACCGGGTAGACAAATTCGAAGAAGAAGATACAGTCTATGTGAAGGTGATTGATTATAAATCTGGTAACATGCAATTTGATATAACTGCTTTATATTATGGTTTGCAATTACAGCTATTGGTGTATCTGAATGCTGTAACAGAGCTAGAACATCAAAAAACGGCTAAGAAGGTTATACCCGCTGGTGTATTCTACTATCATATAGATGATCCCATTATAAAAGCAGATAAGGAGCTGGATATGACTACGTTGGAAGCCCATATTTTGAAAAGTCTTAAGATGAATGGTCTTGTATTAGAAGATTTGAATATCATTGAAAAAATGGATCAGGACATTGACGGTTATTCCAATATTATTCCTGTACAGGTAACGAAGAAAGGCACAATTTCTAAGCGCTCCTCAGTGGCATCAATGAATCAATTTGAAAATCTTCAGGCTTATACAAGGCAAAAGACAGAAGAAATCGGTCGTATGATTATGGATGGCGATATTGGTATAGAACCCTATAAAACCAATAAAACAGATGCTTGTAAATACTGTGGGTACGCTTCTGTATGCCAATTCGATGATGCTAATGGCCATAATGCTTATCGCTTATTAAAAGAATTAAGCAAAGAAGAAGTATGGAATAAAATAGAAGAAAGTTGAGATTCATGCTAATTTTTGGTATTATATAAATTAGGGTAAAAATTAGGCTTTATAGTTCATGCTCCAAATCGGGCATAAGTGTGAAAATAAATTTTCTCACCATTGCTGTGACTTTGCCCTTGCAAGCAAGCAAAGTCATTGTGCAAAATATGCGTAGAAATTCTATAGTATAGGATTCAAAAGGCAGGAAAAGAGGTGCAAAATTGGAGGCTATTATTAATAAAATTATATCCATAGAGAATAAAGCCAGAGAAGTACTAGACGCGACGGATAAAGAAAAACAAAAAAACAACAAGATATGATAGCTAAAACAGAGGAACTTAAAGAGAAAATCCTTCATGATGCTAACCGTAAGGTAAAGGAATTAAGGGAAAGGGAATTGAATGAAGCAAGAGTAGAAGCAGAAGCGCATCAAGTAGCAACACGTGAGCAGCTTGAAAAGATGAAAGCATTTGTTGATGCTCATCGAGCACAGTGGAAAGACGAACTGGTTAATACAGTCTTAGAGAGGTGAGTCTATGCTAGCAACGTTCAAATACAGCCATCTTTCAACAAAAGTTCGAGCCATGAAAGGCAAGATGTTAAAAGAAGATGACTATGAGCAACTTCTTTTACGCCATAGTGTTGGGGAAGTAGCTATGTATCTTAAGAACAATACGTATTATAGCACTGCTTTACAAGGGTTACACGAAGATAATATTCATAGGGGACAAGTGGAAAACTTGTTGTACCAATCCATTATACAGGAAGCATTGAAGATCAGTCGGTACTTAAAGGGGAATGATAAATCAGTATTTCGTTATATTTATCGAAGGCAAGAAATTGAAGATTTGAAAAAGATGCTAAGGACCCTACAAATGGGGGGGAACTTAGAGTTAATGGATAAGAGCTTATTCTTTATCAATAAATACAGCGTTATTAAATTTGATAAATTACTGCAGACAAAAGATATTGAATCTTTTGTGAACGGGTTAGAAGGCACTAATTTCTATCCTATCCTTAAGCCTTTAATCATTGATGAGCAAAGAATTGATATCTTTGCAGCAGAAATGGCACTGGATATGTATTACTATAAAAAATTGTTAGCTCAGTTAGATTTGGTAAGTGGCACAGATAAAAAATTAGCTAGGAATACCCTTGGTTTAGAAGCAGATCTTAAGAATATTATGTGGGTTTATCGTGGCAAACATTATTACAATGTATCTAAGGAGATTTTATATCGGTATCATATTCCATATCGGTATAAATTGTCTAAGGAAAATTTGAAAAAGCTTATTAATGCAAATGATGTAGAAGATATTATTAAAATATTAAAAAAGACGCCGTACAATGAAGTTCTATCACCGGATGAACACTATTGGGAAAAAGAGTTTTATGAGTATATTCATGATGTACATGACAGAAATATAAGCATGTACCCCTTCTCCATCGCACCCATAATGGGATTTATGTTTGCGAAAGAGGTAGAAATCATGAATATCACCACGATCATTGAGGGGATAAGGTATTCGCTTGATCCTAATAAAATCAAAAAATTCTTAATAGGTTATGGAAAATAGGGAGGAGGCGATGACATGTCTATCGAAAAAATGTTTTTTGTAAACGTAGCTGGACCCATAAAAGCCTTGGATTACTTTGTTATAAAAAATGTTTTACCATATGATGTTCAATTGGTAAATGCCATCACCATATTGGATTCTGTGAAGGGATTATCTCCATTTTCTGCACTAAATCCATATGAAAACATTAGAAAAAAATTAACACAGTTATCAATCGATATGGATATTCATTTGACTCAGGTGAATCTTGACGATCAACAGATTAATTGTGCACTGGATGTTGAACCTATTATTGAGGACCTGAGCAATGAGTTAACCGAGCTCAAAGAAAAACATGAGAAGCTAAAGAAACGGATTAAACTTAAGCGAAGAATTAAGAAACAGATCATTCCCATCCAGAATGTGGATATAGAGATTGATAAACTCTTTAATTTTGAGTTCATGAAGTTTCGTTTTGGAAAGATGTCAAAAGAAGGTTTTGAAAAACTTGAACATTATGTTGAGGATCTTGAGGTATTAGTATTCAAAGTATTTGAAGAAGATGATCAAGTGTTCTTGTTATACTTCATGCCAGGCATTGTTCAAAAGAGTATCGATAGTCTATTTGCTTCACTATATTTTGAGAGGATTCGTATCTCTGATGAAGTAAAAGGACATCCAAGTGAAGCGCTAAAGCATATTGACGAAACCATTGTGGAATTAGAATGTGAGAAGGAAATGGTGGAAGGTCAGATTGAAGAGTTCTACAATGAAAATCACGATAAAATAGTGGATATATACAATACCATTAATCAATTAGATCAGGTTTTTGAAGTAAGACGGCATGTGGTACATTCCAAAGATGCTTTTTATCTTACAGGATGGATACCAAAGAGCCAATTAGATCCCTTTCTAGAAACCATTAAAAAGGATGATCACATTACATGTATTGTAGAGGAAGATGATGCCGTTAAGAAAACAAAACCCCCAACAAAGCTGAAGAATAATCCTCTATTTCAGCCTTTTGAAGCTTTGGTGCATATGTATGGTACACCATCTTACAATGAGCTTGACCCTACCCCTTTTGTGGCCATCACTTACTTACTGATGTTTGGTATGATGTTTGGTGATCTAGGTCAGGGACTGGTAATAGCATCACTTGGTTACTGGTTCTATAAGAAATCGGGTAATAGTATAGGGAAGATTGCAGTCTATGCAGGTTGTGTGTCGGCCATATTCGGTATTTTCTATGGATCTGTATTTGGTAATGAAGAATTAATCAATAAGTATTTATCTTTCATACCCACATTCAGTCCCATGCATAATAAACAAACGAGCTTATTGCTTGCAGTTGGATTTGGTACCGTTTTAATTATTCTTGCAATACTATTGAGCATATGGAATGCAGGGCGTAAGAAAGAGTTAGGTAAACTGCTATTTGATCGTAATGGTCTTGCAGGACTCGTTTTCTATCTTTCACTGATCTATTTTGTGCTTTCTAAAGTACTAAGGAGTAATTATGAGATCCCTGTATGGCAGATTTTATCGTTAATCATCGTGCCATTAATTTTGATTTTCCTTGCTCACCCATTAAGTCATCTAGTGGAAAAAAGAAAACAAGTATTACCGGAAGATAAAGGTGGGTTCTTTATTGAAGCATTCTTTGAATTAATTGAGACATTATTAGCATTCTTAAGTAATACCATATCCTTTATCAGGGTTGGAGCCTTTGCTCTTAATCATGTTGGTTTTTTCTTAGCTTTCCACATGATGGCAAATATGGTTGGTGGAGCAGGAAGCATATTGGTTATGATTTTTGGTAACATACTCATCATCTGTTTGGAAGGTTTAATTGTCGCTATTCAAGGATTAAGACTTGAATATTATGAGTTATTTAGTCGCTTCTTTAGCGGAGAAGGTACATCCTTCAAACCATTTAAAATTCAAGATAAACAAGTGACATAAAAACAATTTACATAAGATGCGTTTATGGAGAGAGTGATAGATAATCATCACCCTATCAACTTGTTAGCTTATAGAACGTATCTATCGTTTTCATGTTACCGTATATATATTAATATGACATTTGTTAGGATGCGTAACTTAACCAATGATGATATAGAAATGAAATAAAAACGCATCGGAAGAATAAAGTGTAAACAAGGAGGAAATAAGCATGGATATCGTTATGATTTTAGTATTACTATTAGTAGGTATAACTGTAGGGATGGGCGTATATGCCATTAAAAAAGGCATTTCAGGAAGTAAAGCAAGAACCATACTTGGTGTAAATGTATTAAGTTTTTTTGGCGTGTTAATTGTATCGACGGTTGTCTTGTTAACAGGTGGTACGACTGCTCTAGCAGCAGCACCAGCCGCAGCAGTAGCAGGCAATGCGGAAGGTCTTAAATACATTGCAGCAGCTCTATCAACAGGACTCGCTGCTATTGGTTCAGGTATTGCTGTTGCTGTATCAGGTTCAGCAGCTATTGGAGCTATAAGTGAAGACTCAAAATTACTAGGAAAGACTGTCATCTTTGTTGGACTTGCAGAAGGTATTGCTATCTATGGACTTATTATTTCAATCTTAATTCTAGGATAGAAGAAGGGACATGATTGGCCATGAAAATGTTTCTTATTAGTGATAATGTAGATACCAAAACAGGTATGCGTCTGGCAGGCGTTGAAGGCGTTATTGCCCATGAACGTGAAGAAGTTCAAGCTGCTCTTGAAAAAGTGCTAAAAGATACAGATATCGGTATTATACTGATTACAGAAAAAATAGGGCACTTGATAGCAGATGAGATAAAAGACATTAAGTTAAACTATCATATACCTCTTGTAGTTGAGATTCCAGACCGTCATGGTACGGGAAGAACGCCGGATTCCATTACAAAATACGTACGAGAGGCTATTGGATTAAGAATATAACGATTGCGGAAGAAGGATAACGATGAGAATTGTTGATGAAAAAATCGATAAATTTGCTCATGATATCATGAATGATGTAAGCAAACAGAGAAATAAGGTCATGGAGCAAACAGAAAATGAGCTTGAAGCCATATTTGAAGAAAAAGAGCTTGAATATTTATCAAAAGCCTATGAGGTTATTCAGAGTGGATTGAAGAGCATTCATAAAGAAAAAAATGAAATTTTATCAAGAGCTATTATGGATAGTAAAAGAGAAATCTTGAAAGCTAGAAATGATATGATTAAAGCCATATTTGCAGATGCTGAAAAAGATCTCATAGCCCATACGAAGAGCGAAACTTATTATGATGAACTCTGTCAGATGATTAAGGAAGGGATTATGGAGATTGGTGAGGGCGATCTTAAGATTTTTATCGCTTATACAGATAAACAGCATCTCCATGCTCTTGAAAAGAAATTTGATCAAGAAATTGTACTTGAAGATAAACACGAAAAGATGATTGGTGGTTGTAAGATTTATAACCAATCCAAGAATCTCTATCTAGATAATTCGTTCTATACCAAACTATATGGGCAAAAAGAAACATTTTTGCAGCAATGCAAACTAGAGATTGAGTAAAGAAGGTGGCACATTTGAATAAGGACGATAGAGTAGTAGGTGTTAATGGACCTGTTGTTACTGTTCGAGGTAGCAGTCAGTTCAAAATGCTGGAAATGGTCTATATTGGTAATGAAAGATTAATCGGGGAAGTTATTCATATCGAAAATGAAGATGTAATTGTGCAGGTCTACGAGTCCACTACAGGTATCAAAGTTGGAGAGCCTGTACAAGCCACAGGTGAACCTATGTCCTTACAATTAGGACCAGGTATTATTGGTGGGGTGTTTGATGGTATCCAGCGACCACTAAAAAAAATGGAAGACCTATCAGGACCTTTTATTGGAAAAGGTTTAGATATAGAATCTCTCAATACAGAGAAAGAGTGGGTTGTTGAGGTTATTGTTAAGCGCGGTGATGTGGTAAAAGGTGGCGATGTCATTGCTGAGGTTAAGGAAACGGACTTAATCGTGCATAAGGTTATGGTACATCCCCATGTTACAGGTACAGTGGAATATGCTGCACAACATGGAAAATACAAAGTGCATGATACCATCGTTAAATTGAGAACAGAGCAAGATGATCTTATTGAGATGGATTTAATCCAGAGGTGGCCTGTAAGAAAGGCAAGACCGTTTAAACAAAGAAGAAGGCTGGATATGCCTCTTATTACTGGACAGAGAGTGATTGATACCCTCTTTCCTATAGCAAAAGGAGGAACCGCCTCTATACCAGGTGGATTTGGTACTGGAAAAACCATGACACAGCATCAGTTAGCAAAATGGAGTGATGCAGATATTATCGTTTATATTGGTTGTGGTGAGCGAGGTAATGAGATAACAGAAGTACTTGAAGATTTTCCTAAACTCATTGATCCAAAATCCGGTAAACCTTTAATGGAGCGTACCATTTTAATTGCCAATACATCCAACATGCCTGTTGCAGCCAGAGAGGCATCTATCTATACGGGGATTACGTTAGCTGAATATTATCGCGATATGGGTTATCATGTAGCCATCATGGCGGATTCCACATCTAGATGGGCAGAGGCACTTCGTGAAATTTCTGGTAGATTAGAAGAAATGCCAGCTGAGGAAGGTTTTCCAGCTTACTTACCATCACGATTATCTCAATTCTATGAAAGAGCAGGATACGTGGATAATCTAAATGATACAGAAGGCTCTGTGAGTATTATTGGAGCTGTATCACCTCAAGGTGGGGATTTCTCAGAACCTGTTACACAGAATACGAAACGGTTTGTAAGATGTTTCTGGGCACTGGATAGACAATTAGCCTATTCGAGGCATTACCCAGCTATTCATTGGTTGAACAGTTATAGTGAATACATTGATGATCTTGAAAAATGGTATGAATCGAAAGTAGCGGATGACTTTTTCTATGTGCGAAGGGATATACTACGTCTACTTCAAGAAGAAAGTAAACTCATGGAGATTGTGAAGCTCATCGGCGCGGATATTTTACCAGAAGATCAGAAATTAACATTAGATATTGCAAGAGTCATTCGATTAGGTTTCTTACAGCAGAATGCTTTTAACGATATTGATACTTATGTACCTCTAAAAAAACAATATAAAATGATGGGGGTTATCCTACACCTTCATGAGAAGTCAAAGAATTTGATTGATAGAGGTATTCCTATGTCTCAGATAAGGCAAACAGGTATCTACGACGAACTGATTAAAATGAAGTACAATATTAAGAATGAGCATTTAGCAGCATTTGATGAATTGTACAAGAAGATTGACCAGGTAGTAGATGAAGTGAAGGAAAGCTATAAGCATTTCGAAAGGAAGAAGCTATGATAGAATATTTGGGATTAAAAGAAGTAACAGGATCCCTTGTTGTTCTACAAGGGGTAAAAGATGTAGCCTATGAAGAGATGGTTGACATAAAACTAAATAATGGTGAACTAAGAACAGGTCGAGTTATTGATATTAAAGATGATGTGGCTGTTGTTCAGGTTTTTGAAGGCACAACTGGCATATCAAATGCGAATACAAGATCACGTTTTTTAGGAAAGGCCCTTGAAATACCACTATCCAAAGAGATTTTGGGAAGAACCTTAGATGGACTTGGACGACCTATCGATGACTTAGGAGATATATTTCCAGAAGTAAGCCGCGATATTAATGGTAATCCGATTAACCCCATTGCTAGAGAATATCCAAGAGACTATATTCAAACGGGCATTTCAGCCATAGACGGTCTTACCACACTTATTCGTGGACAGAAGTTGCCTGTATTTTCTGGGAATGGTATACCACACGATGCTTTAGCTGTTCAGATTGTTAAGCAAGCTAAGCTTACAGGTGATGATGAAGAAAATAATTTTGCGGTAGTATTTGCAGCTATGGGTGTTAAAAATGATGTAGCTGAATATTTTAAGAGAAGTTTTGAAGAAAGTGGTGTGTTACAGAAGGTTGTTATGTTTCTTAACCTTGCTAATGACCCTGTTGTTGAAAGGATTGTAACACCTAGGTGTGCTCTTACAACAGCTGAATACTTGGCTTTTGAACATAATATGCATGTGCTGGTTATCTTGACAGATATGACATCCTATTGTGAAGCTCTTCGTGAAATATCATCCTCTAAAGGTGAGATCCCTTCAAGGAAAGGATTCCCAGGGTATATGTACAGTGACCTTGCTTCATTATATGAGCGTGCAGGTATGTTAAGTGATCGGAAAGGGTCTATTACACAGATTCCTATCTTGACCATGCCTAATGATGATATAACCCACCCAATACCTGACCTAACAGGGTACATTACAGAGGGGCAGATTGTATTAAGTAGAGATTTACATCAAAAAGGTATCTACCCGCCAATTATTGTATTGCCTTCTTTATCACGACTTATGAAGGACGGTATAGGAGAGGGATTTACACGAGAAGATCATCCTCAGATAGCCAACCAGCTATTTGCATCTTACGCCCATGTTCAAGAAGTAAAAGCGTTAGCATCGGTTATCGGTGAAGATGAGCTATCGGATCTTGATAAGAAATACATGGAATTTGGTAAGATATTTGAAGACTTATTCGTATCACAAGCCAGAGATGAAAATCGCTATATGGATGCCACCTTAGATCTTGGCTGGCGACTATTGGGGATCCTTCCGAGGGAAGAGCTTGACCGTGTGGATGATGATGTCTTAGATAAATATTATAAACCTTATCATGAAGATGAAGCCAGTGAAGAGGATAAGAATTAATGAAGGATAGTGAATGCTCATGGATACAACTTTATTTCCGACCAAAGGTAATCTCATCCTTGCCAAGAATACGTTGCAATTATCCAGGCAAGGTTATGAATTACTAGATAAAAAAAGAAATATCTTAGTGCGTGAAATGATGATGCTGATCGATAAGGCAGAAGAAATTCAATCCCATATTGATTCTACCTTCACGGAGGCTTATAATGCATTACAAAATGCCAATATTTCTATCGGTATCAGTACCGTTGAACAGATTGGTACATCTGTAGCAGAAGAGAAGAATATAGAAATAAAAGTACGTAGTATTATGGGTGTGGAGATTCCCATTGTGAGTATTCCAGATGATGACATTCACCCACAATATGGTTTTGCACGAACAACTCTATCTCTTGACGAAGCTTTCAGTAAGTTTCACAAGGTAAAACAATTAACAGTGGTTATGGCAGAAGTAGAGAATGCTATCTACCGATTAGCCATTAATATTAAACGAACGCAGAAACGTGCCAATGCTCTCAAGAACATTATGATTCCAAGGTACACCGATCTGACAAAGCATATTCAGAATGCTCTTGAAGAGAAGGAAAGAGAAGAGTTCACTAGATTGAAGATGATTAAGCGAGGCTAAGTTAATGGGCTTAGATAAACAAATGATGGCTACTCATTATGAAATGAATGAGTAGC
>JMSU01000122.1_pt1 | contig 40024 bp, 34 predicted proteins | sample 179011 | NCBI WGS metagenome assembly JMSU01 (sample SAMN02769580, study PRJNA246767) | bioreactor metagenome | isolation source: Culture-1 Bioreactor ArsB derived from microbial biomass from the upper 2 cm... | place: Germany: Bremen | collected day 87 after inoculation
GGTTATTTCTTGATTTTTATAAGGCATCTCCCCGTTAAAAGCACTTTTTAGGGTAGTTTCATCTAAGTAAACATCATAATACTTTTCTCCCTGAACAACAATCGTGATGAGATTATCAGCCCATATGGTCTCCATACCTTCAGTAAAATCATAATTAATCCCATTAACCATTAAGTTAGCATTGTTCACACTACTATAGTTGTTAATCTGCCTTGCCAATTCTTGAATTTGCCAATCTTTTTCTTGGTATTCCTTAGCAAAATCATTGAGATTAACTATAATTTTATTTATTTTTCTATCCATATAAAATTGATCAATATACAGACTTTGCATGACCAAAACAAGGGTAACCAAACTCATCATTGCAATAAAGGATATAAGAAACGTACGTATTACGATGGATTTTGACTTTTTTATTTTGTCCATTAGGAAGTCACCTCGAACCTATAGCCAACACCTACAACAGTATGAATGTACCTTGATGCATCACCTAGTTTTTTACGAATTGTCTTAATATTGGTATCCACAACGCGACCGTCACCTATGTAGTCGTAGCCCCAGACGCTGTCTATGATGCGCTCTCTATTCAAAACAATCCCCTCGTTTTTCATGAGATATAATAAGACATCATATTCTTTCCTATTAAGAACAATCTCCACATGATTAACTTTTACCACATAGGCATCTTGATCAATTCTGATTTCATTCCTAATGATAATCCCCTGATTTTCTGTATTTTCATCATTAGCCGTTGCTTGAAAACGATTGAGCAATGTTTTCACCTGTGCAACTAATACTTTCGGACTAAAAGGTTTTGTTACGTATTCATCAGCACCTAATTCAAACCCTAATAATTTATCATCCTCATCACTTCGCGCACTCAAGATGACAATGAGCACATTTGATTTTTTACGAATACGTCGACAGACTGACCATCCATCTAGACCTGGCATCATAATATCCAACAACACTAGATCTATGGCTTCTTTTTCAAATAAACGCATAGCTTCTATACCATCTCCTGCTTGAAAAACGGTAAAGCCATCCATTTCAAAGTAATCACATATAATCTCACGCATTCTCTTTTCATCTTCAACAACTAATATATTCATGCCAATGTAAGCTCCTTACTTCTATAACTATTATACATCTTATACCCTTTAATTGTAGTAATACGATAAATGGTATACTTGAGCTTTAGTATACCATTTATCTTTATATTAGAATAGATGATTTGGGTCGAATTTAATGATTATTTTTGTGTTTTTACTTCTTCTGAGTAATATAAGTCATAATCATAGATATCCATGTTTAGTAATTCTTCCCAAACCTTCTGAGCATTATCTTCTGCTTTAACAGCTTTTTCATATAACTCTTTAGCCTTTGTTAGGATTTCTGGTTTCACATTCTTTTTAAAATCCTTAGAGAACTCAGCAAATGTAGGTTGTTTATATTCTATTTCATCTATTTGGCACAATAATTCTTCACTATCACCTTCACACACAGTGAAGTTACCTTCATCAAAAAGATCTAATTCATATAGATTATTCCATACTTTCATTGCTTCATCATATTTCTCTGCTTTTTCTAATTCCATAGCCTTCTTAAAGAGCTCTTCTGCTTTTTTAAGAACGTCAGCCTTCACATCCTTTTTAAATTCTTCTGCAAATTCTTTGAATGTGTATGGAGCTATTTCCTCATATAAATCAAGTTTATCAAATGCTTCCCATTGCTTCATTGCTTCATCATATTTCTCTACTTTTTCTAATTCAGTAACCTTCTTAAATAATGCTTCTGCCTTCTTGAGCTCTTCTGGCTTCACATCTTTTTTAAACTCTTTTGCAAATTCTTCAAAAGATAATGGGTCATCTACAATCGTACATTCTAATGACTCTTCAAATAGATTAAGTGCATATAATTGATCCCATACTTTACTTGCATCATCATACTTCTCTGTTTTCTCTAATTCAATAGCCTTGTTAAATAGGTTCTCTGCTTTCTTAACATCCTCAGCTTTAACATCTTTTTTAAACTCTTTTTGGAATTCTTTAAAGGATATCTCAGGTAATGCCATCTCTTCAGTTTCGAATTTTTCAAATACATCAAGAGCAAATAGCTGATCCCAATATGTAGATGCATCCTTATCAAATTTAGTTGCTTTATCAAAAAGCTCTTGAGCCTTCTTGTAATCAACTTTGGATATATCCTTTTTAAAGGATTCACTAAAATTTTTGAAATTCCATTCTGTGTCCAATACAATTATACCTGAATCTACTTTTGTGTCTGATTCTGCATATACATTTGAAAGTGTGGATGCTCCGATTAATAGTGCCATTGCTCCTGTTATAATTCCCTTTTTAATATTCATACTATATAACCTCCGTATTAATTATTTGTTTGTTGCATGAGTCTAGTATATAGCTATCATGTGAAAACCATGTGAAAGACATTTGAAACCTATGTGAGTTTTTACCATATATGGTTAATCTATAAAAAGTAGTTTAATATAACTTTTGCTACAAGATATTGACAAGCTCTTGGGGCATCATGACCTTGTAGCAAATTTGTGATTTTTGCTTTTTGTTGAAAATCCATATATTACTTTCTAAAAAATAGCCTTTCTAAAAAAAAGATATTGTAAAATTTGCTTGTTTGATATAAAGTAATATAGCGCATTAATAAAATAAGAGGTTTATACCTTTTAGAACATTAAAGGAGATACACGATAATGAAAAAACTGGTTTCACTTTTTAGTTTTAAAAAAGAAGCATGGCTGTTCGATTCTAAGCTATACATATTAAAAACCTTTTTATCGGTTATTACTGCTTATGCCATTGCTTCCTTTTTCCCACTGTTACAAAAGGATATGATTTCTCTTCTCTTTGGGCTGTTATTGACCCTAGAGCCTGTAACCATAACGGGTATACGTAGTGGCTTAGATCAAATCTATGCAACCACTTTGGGAGCTATCCTCACTGCTGTCATCATTACCTTATTTGGTATTAATATATGGACTGTGGCTTTCTCTATCACTGTAACCCTATTTGTTTCCATAAAAATAAACTGGAAAGTAATATCGGTTGTTGCTTTATTCACAGCCATTTATATGACTCAGTATGTTCAATTAGACTCGGCAGGTTTACCAAGTGCTTTCTTAACTTTTCGATTACGTATAACAGCTCTTGCAACTGGAGTATCCGTAGCTATACTTTATAACTTTATCTTTTCTCTTTTTTCATATAGAAGAATGGAAGAAAAGCGTATAGCTTACCTTTTACACGCTATGTCGGATCATTTTAGTAAGGTAAAAGAAGGGTTTTCTCAGGGTAGCAAATCCATCATCTTAGATGCAAAAAATAGTTTGCCACATACCTTCAATGATATTGATTGGACTTTTTCGCTACTAGTGGACAAGGAAAAAGAATATGCTTTTAAGAAAAAATTGCATCTACCATCTAAATTGGATTATAATAGGTCTCTAAAAAAGATTATTGGCTCCCTTAGAAATATTAATCATTTAATTTATGATACAAGTTATAGTTTGTTAAGTGATGAAGAGATAAAAAAAGATGCTCATGTGATTAAGCTTATGGAAGATTCTATCGTACTCTTCCAAACTTTTGCTTACTATTTTGAACATGATAAAAATGTCCATAGCATTCATATGGACATTAATGAAAAACTGATTAGCCAATGCGAAGAAAGTGGTGGTGTGGATCATCGAATTATCCACAACATTAAAGAAATCTATGATAACTTATCCACAATTAATGGCACCATATTAACATTACAACCCTAAATGACTGCATTAAAAATCCCCCATGATTGTAGTTGACATCCTACTACCATGGGGGATAAATATATGAGTAAAAACATTACTTTTACTTAGTAATTCTATTATCTTTTATTGTAAATAACGCGATAATCATACCCATAACGGCCAAAATCATGATAGGTAAAAAGACATATTGGTAGCTACCAAACTGTGTTCTAATTAAACCTGCCATGGGTGTTCCTATTACAGCACCTATACCGTATGCTGTGAATAACACACCATAATTTCGACTATAGTTTACTTCACCAAAATACATAGCGATAGTGGTTGGTGCAATAGACAGCCACGCACCTAAGTTCATCCATAGAATAGATAGTGCTATGATATAGATGAATGTTGTATAATCTTTTGTTACATACAATAATAACGCAGAACTAAAAATAAGTATATATGAAATCATAGCAGCTATAAATGAACTATATCTATCTGTAATCCACCCAAAAAGCGGGCGACCAATGGCATTGAATATGGCAAAAACAGCTAAAAGTGATGCTGTCGTATTCAAATCAAGTCCAAATAACTCTTCACCAATTTGACTGGATATGCCTATAATCATGAGACCAACGGTTGTTCCAATAATAAAACATAGCCATAATCCCTGAAATTTGGTGTTTTTTATTAATTCAAGAATACTCATTTCACTGGCAGTCTTCTCCTTAATTTTTAGTGGGCGACTACCTTCGTTTACGTCATTAGGCTTTTTAAAAAACAATCCTAAGAGAGGTATCGCAACTACGAAAAAAATACCCACAGCTATAAACGTTTGTTGAATGCCTATTTGATTAATCAACCCCTTAGTTATTGGAGCCGTTATTAAAGGTGACAAGCCAAATCCTGCAAGCAATAATCCTATAGCTACACCCCGTTTTTTTACAAAGCAACTTGATATAACTTTTATTGGAGGTCCATAGGCAATCCCTACCCCAGCGCCTGATATAACACCATATGACAGTATAATCATACTAAATGAGGTAGCGATTCCTGATAAAATCCACCCCATACCTACCATAATGCCACCGATTAAAATCATAATTTTAGGATTAACACGATCAATGATTTTACCGGTTATTACCATAGATGCCGTATACATTAATAAAAAAACTAAATAAGGTAAGCCGCTCATGGTAGCATCAATCTGGAATTGCTCTTCTATGGGAGTCTTGAACACACTCCATGAATATACTGTTCCTAAACACATAAACATGATCATCCCTAGAAAAACAAGCATCCATCTTTTATAGCTATTATGATTTGTTGAACTATTTACACTGTTATGTGTATGGGTCTTCATAGATATACTCCTTATTTCATGGGTATCAATTTTACATAGTCATCAACTGTACCGTCATTTATAAAACAGTTTATTATGTCTCTTCCAAGAGGTAATAATTCATCTGTATTAAATTTCATGAGTTCACGTTTAAAGAAATCCTTTAATATTTCCGCACCTTGATCATACGCTTCCTCACCTACACCTAGCTGGTGATTAGGCTGTAATATACCTTTAGGAATAGTATAACCATCAACTCTCAATCTCTTAGGAGAATAACCGAGTAGTGAGCAACGTGATTCTTCCAATTGTTCACTTTTAAACTTGGCGCTACCTTTTCGTGCTAAATATTCTCTTACTATCCATTGTGGGTTAAATCCAACTTCATAAGCGCCAATATGCTGATTTGGAATAAGTACATATCTGGTGCTTGGTGTATTCACTATTTGCTCTAACAATAAATTCGCTTGATCGACCATCTTACCCGTTGCAAATGGCCAGTATGAGCCAACACCTTCACTGGTCATACCTTCCGAGTCTGTAATACTAGGATTAGCATGCCCTCTTGGAGCCACTAGTCTCCAGATCCAAGCAAGTGCAGGAGGTAATATATGCAGACATCCAATAATACCATAAGTTGGATTAGATTTTGTACAAGCTGGTGTTCGAACCCCAAAGCTACGAACATCTATTTCAACAGGTTCTGACACAACCCCTGGAACAAAATTTCTTGGCATAATAACCCTTGGATTAGGACAAGGTTTACCTGGAGCGTCTTCAATATGATCCCATATTAGAATTGTGGAATCAGGAGAAGCATCCATATTTAAAAATATTAAGGGCTCTTTTGGGTGTATACATAGCTTTTCATGTTGTGGTGACGTCCCATACTCTGTAATATGGTTAAATCTTAAAAACCAACCTGCTTCTGCATCTTTAACTACTAATTTTTTCTTATTTTGTAGTTCTGGATGACACATAGCCATATCATCCGTTACAGGATTCAATTCACATGTATCAGCTATTTCAAGATAAATACGTTCATTGGTTACTATACTTTCACCAAATAATATACTACCGTCTACTTCTCTATGAATGTCTTCAATCATTTCACTTTTACCACCACCACTAGCTCCTTCATGCATAATGATGAGGGAATTATCATAAGGTGTGGTTACTTTTACTGTTGATGCGTGAACAGTTGTCCAATTCTCTAGCTCACCAATATTGAGTAGTACGCCATAGATGCCTTTTTTAGCACTTGGACCTGGATATAGATTGAATGAAAAGATTTCATGAACATCATCAAGTCTATTATGGACAACAACTTGCTTACCATCAAAATGTGTGTGTCTAAAAGGTGGTGCTAGATATATAATTGCCTTCGGTTCAAATGTCTCAGGTATTTCATCTTCTGGTATAAATCCTTGTAAATCAGCAAGACCTGCTGCAAAAAAAGCAGCATTAACCGGACAAATAAGTAGTGTTGGAGAACCAAATTCATCATCCCCAGCAAAAAGAGGCATAACGATTAGTTCTTGATCTTTTAGCCACTCATAAGTAGCATATCTTACACCATCAAATTCTTCACTATATCTCTCTTTATATCGCGTTTTATCGGTACTTTTATTATCACCAATAAGCATGCAATCTGGATCACGCCTTCTCATATACTCATCAAGGTAATTAACCGAAGCTCCATTTTTACATTTTGTTACTGTAGCTTCTTCTACTAAACCTATGCCCTTAATGTCATAATTAACTTTAAACACGGATTGTCCTCCACCAGTAGATAAATCAAATAGGTGTTCTCTACTTTTGGGTACGATCACTTTTGAAGCTGATTGTAATATGCTTTTTACATCTTCATTTACTTTAAATCTAGTTACATCAAATGAACTCATAATAGTCCTCCTTATATAAAAATAAAGTAAGCCAATATCCCACTGGTTACAGTGGTAGATATTGGCTTACTTTTAACTGGTTACAAACCATTTAGCTGTCTTCCAACGTTCTATTTAATTAAACTTTGCTTCAATGTTTTCATCAAAAGTAACCACAACAACTTTTTCTCCCGTTATTGTACTTACATCCGAATGAATACTGATAATATTTGATTGAATCACTTCATTGATAGCCTTTCTAAATTGTGGATTAGCCTTTTCAAAAAGACGTGCTCGAACCTTCTTGATGAGTTCCGTTCCATCGCTTGTTTCTGCAAGCAATTCCTCGGCAGCCGTCAAAAATCCCCACTGTCTTACGAAAACAACATCATCTAAAATTTTGGCATTAATCCTTTTGGGACCTCTTCCCATATATTCAGCTTCAAATCGTGTCACAACTTCACATATTTTAGCTTCTGTCTGGCCCTTCGTCATAAAATTTCTCCCATCATTTCCAATCAACAGGCTTGGTTCAGGCTGGTTAATCCATCCTAAACCCTTCCTTTATGATTTTCATTAAAATAATACCACACTAATCAAACTATTGCAAGATATTTATCCAAGTCTTTCATTTCCTATATATGCCTATTTCTTACTTATCGTATGCTTATTTATTATATCGAACTAATTCTATATTAAGATTCCCATCTTTTTTCTCAATATTAGCTTTGTCAATCATGGCACCAACTAAAAACAATTCCTCATCTATATCATTCTCACCAGTTAATTGCCAGTAATATCCTTCAACTTCACATTGCCTTTGTATATTAAGATTTTTTCTTAACTGTTCAATATATGCCTCATCAAAAGTACACTGATGCTGAGTAAAATAAATAGAAGTTTTTTGTAAATCTTTTTTTATTTTGACTTCCATTTCATCCGTTGCATTTAGCATAAACATGGTAAGCATTTCATCAACAATTCGGGTTATCTTCTTAATCTCATGTTGCATTTTTGTCTCACTCCCTCTTAAATGCATCTACAATAGGTATTAAAAATCCTGCCACAATACCACCTGCAAAGCCATTGTTATATAAGTTAATCCCCCCATGAATGATGCCAACATTTGTTACTAAAACCAAATGAAACATACCTGCTACGATGCCAACGCCTACCCCATATGAACCAGCAATAGGTGCTAGTGTTGTTGAAAACAATAATGCTATAATGATGCCAGTAGATGATAAGTCATACCCAGTAATAAGAGCAGCTATGAGGACACCCAGTATAATTGGAAAACAATTTTTCAGATGTTTACCAAAAGCTGAAAATCCCATAATGGTAAAAATCCCTGCTATGACAGGACCATTTACAACTCCTTTAACCATTATAACATATAATATACTTAAAAGACCCATAATACCCATATTAAGAAAAGTCATACCATACCCAACCAAATGTGTGAAATCTGTTACCAGTCTTCCTTTGTATTTGAATATTTCTGAAAAATGCTTAAAAGCATTTCTGTTAACGCATATGCCAACCACAATTAGATAAATAAACAAAAACACCAATAAACCAATGATAGGCCAACTATTATTCTTATAAATAATCGTTACGGGTTCAATTTCAATCTCAAAACTTCTTAGTATACTTGTTAAAACTGTTCCTAGAATACCAGATGCAAATCCAATATTATACAAATTAAAACCATCATGAAATCTCAACATATGTGTAGAGAGTGGTACGATAATAAATCCAATAAAGATACCAACAAGAATGCCTAGTGTTAACGCAATCTGTTTTGGTAATATTTCAGCAAAACTAATTTCACTTATAATAGGTGCTAGAGCAGTACCAAACATGATAACGAGTATACTATCTTTAAATTCTATTCTCTGATACTTCGTATACAAATATCCCCCCAGATAAATGGGTATAACATTAAATAAGTTTTTTCCAAAAAAAGCAAATCCTATTACCGTCATAAAAGCCGCAATCAGTAAACCATTTATCCTTAATTTATAATATTTTAACAAATACAAATTAACAAATCCTATAATAGCAGCATTTACAAAGGATGCGCCTATACCTCCTATAACTAAAAAATCTGTAATAAGTATGGTAGGAGAAGCTAATATGTTCATAAGACCATTCGCAAGCCCATTAAGGTCTGTTTGATACATACTTATCCCTATTCCAAATATCAAAAAACTAACAGGAAACATAAGTAAAATTAATAATTTCTGCTCTTTATGCAATTCTTTTTCCTGAAATTGATATAACTGCATGATGCTTCACCTCAAGCCTTTTACTTAATTTGTTCACATCAATTAATGGACATCAATGTATGCTTGGTAATAATAGCATAATCATTATCTTTTATCAATAAATTTCAGCAGTATTAGTATATCTATTAATGCAACCTTTCATGCTGAAATGAATAATTTCTTATATCTAAGTGTCCACATCATAATATCTCATATGACAACATACAAATACACTAATTGTGTTAGAAAGAAACAGGTAATAAGTAATATTATTTGATTAAAGTTTAATTCAATTTCACGTACACGTTTCAATATATTAATCCGTTTATATAAGTATCTATAAAACATAAAGCCTATAAGAATACTTGCTATATAAATTGCACTTTTTTTCATATAGTCCACTATATGAACACTTAACTGTACATTAAAAAGCTTATTTATTAACGTTGGTCCTATAACACCGCTCACTAAAGATAAAATAGCCAAGATTCCTAAGGCAAGCTTTTGATTCCATCTTAGAAAACCTTTAACATTACTTTTTCCAAAGAGCATGACTGAATATTTTATATAGGTTATAATTGTACCAAAATTAATAAGGATGAAGGTCATGTCCATTAGATTGCTTGTTACATTTCCCTTTTGAATATAATATTTTGAAATACTGCTACCAAAAAAAGGTGCTCCTGTTATGCCTAATATTGCAAATATGATGATAAACGCTATGAATGGCATTCTCTTAAAAACACCTCTAATCTCTTGTATATCGCGTGTTTTATATTCTTCAATAATGATACCAGCAGCTAAGAATAGTGTCGATTTACTTATGGCATGGTTAGCTATATGATAGATACTGCCCCAATAACTATAGTCACTCTGCATAGATATGCCCAGTAGAATTAGACCAATTTGACTTATGGTGCTATAAGCTAAAATAAGTTTTATATCGTTTTGTGATAATGCTAATATAAAACCAAATATGGCAGTGAGTAGACCCATAATCATGAAGATGTGGTCCGTTTCTATTTTCATTTGAAACACATCTTGCATCCTAATAAATAAGTAAATACCACCTTTAACATATAATCCAGATAGAATGGCTGAAACGATGGAAGGTGCTGACGGCGTCCCATGAGCTCTTGGCAACCAACTGAACAATGGCATAATAGCAGATTTAAATCCTATGGCTGTAAAAAGAAAGGCATATGGCAAAATTAAACTTTTTGTTTCAGTAACCAGTGACATGTTATCTTTAATAAGCTGCATATCAAGTACGCCAAAAATTTTATAGATATAGCCAATCCCAAACAAGAAAAAGGTCATGGATATAAGATTAGTGAATAAATAGACCATACCGTCATATATAGATTGGGTATCTCTTTTATACATGATTAGAATACTCACAACAATTGTTGACACTTCCATAAGAACGTATAAATTAAACAAATCTCTCGATAAAAAAATACCGTTAACTAAGCCCTCTAAAACCAAAAAAAGGAATAAAAAGAGTTTATTCATGTATTTCTTATGATAATTAAATAGTAGCATGATTGAAAACAGAAAAACATTGAGTAAAATAAAAACTGCAGCAATAGCATCTGCTCTTAGCGTTATACCTATGCCATTAGGATAATTCCCTAGAGTATCTACAACTTGTCCAGTTACATGTACTTTCACTAAAGTATACACTGCCATAGTCAAATATATGATCTGAGAAAAGAAAATAAGATATTTCCTATTTATGCCTGTGCACAAATATCCAAGTAAGGCAATCAAGATAGGTAGTAGTACGAACCAAAACAAATGCATCAGGCATCTTCCCTCCTCTTATTAACTACTTTTACCCAATTAGTTGTCCCATAACGGCGATATAACCTAATAAACACAACAAGAGCCAAAGCAGTAACGCTAACCCCTATAACAATTGCTGTGATCAACAAAGCATGGGAGGCAGGATTAACGACTTCTAGATGATATGTATCACCCATTGGCGGTGTTTTCTTCTCTGAATAATAGATGGTTACGAAGAAAAGAATCATTGCTAATTGCATAATACTTAACGAAAGAACCGTTTTAATAATGTTTCTTTTAGTTATTAACCCAAGTAAGCCAATTAATAACAAAATGATAGCTACACTCTCTCCATTAATAAAGTTATACAGCTCGTCACCTACTTTCGTATAAAACAAATCCAAAAGTACAACAACAAAATCAGATATATCTTAATCACGCATCATAGTATATTTACAAAAATGCTATTATTCTCAGAGAAAAAACAACTAAAAAAAAGATAACTATCAAAATGGCTAGTATTAATCGTCGCATAAACTATCACCCTTTTTATCATCTATTATGTCGTGCTTAAATTGTTTAATTTTCAATTAAATCCATAATCTTAGTGCTACTAGGTAACTGTGAAAATTAGATATTAAACTACTGATGAAGGAAAAACTCTCTCGCTGGCAACAATACAAGTTCTCATATAAATAACATCAGTAGTTTAATATCTAATCCTCTTTACCCTTACTATTTCCTAATCCCAAAAAGAGCCAACATCCACTTATACGAAAAGCGAACGTTGACTTACTTATGACTGGTTATAAACCATTCAGTAGTCTTCCAACCAAATATACGATTATATATTCTAAAAACAACTTCTAAATTATGACTTTACTTATGAAGTGGCTCAAACTAGTTTAACAATCGGAGACCCCTCCATTCAATATTATGATAACATATCTTATTCTTTATCGCAAGGGTTTTTTATTCTTTAAGCACTTCCATGATAGCTGGGTGCATACATACTAAAATTATACTTTTCAATCTCCTTTTATTGTGTGTTTAGAAGCTTGTTATAACTCCTACTTTGTCTTACTAACTTCGTAGAAATCCATTCAATAATGTAACGGATTACATTATAAGCCTTATAGGGCTTGACAGTTGTTAAAATAGGATATATTATAGAATTACAACATTATTTTATATGTTACATATTCATATTAATCAAAACAATTTGTAATCGTATACATGTACGAGAAGGGGGAAATTATGATTCCAAAAATTGCAGTGCAGCTCTATACAGTACGAGAAGAATGTAAAGACGATTTTATAGGCACATTAGAAAAAGTTGCAGCTCTAGGTTATGAGGGCGTTGAATTAGCAGGCACACACGGGTTATCTGCTCATGAGCTGAAAAATCATCTCGATCGACTTCACCTAGATGTTGTTGGGCATCATATTGGCATCGAACTTCTAGAAGATGATTTAGATCAAGTAATTACCTATAATAAAGCTATAGGTAACGAAGTGATTATCTGTCCTTGGGCAAAATGGAACACCGAGGAAGAGTTCCACGATTTAGTTAATCGACTTAACATAATAGGACAGCGTTTAAAGAAAGCTGACTTAATGTTCTTATACCATAATCACGACCATGAATATGAGAAAATTGGTGACCAGTACGGGCTTGATCTTTTATTTCAATTAACCAAAGAAGGTCATATGCTCATGGAATTAGATACCCATTGGGTAAAGCGCGCAGGTATAGATGTACTTAGTTATATAGATGCTAATGCGTCACTTATTAAGCGCTTACATATTAAAGATATGCAAGAGGTGGATGGTGAATTAACCTTTGCCGCTGTAGGCGAAGGTTTTATGGATATACCAGCTATTATTAAAAAAGCTGAAGCTATTCAGTGCCCATGGGTTGTTGTGGAGAATGATCAACCAAAACCTGATGGCATAACTAATATAACCCAAAGCATTCAGTACTTACACACTTTATAAAACTTACATAATGTTATATTTTATAAAAAGAAGGTAGCCACCATAAAAATATTTATGGTGGCTACCCCTCTCTTGGTTTATGGTATAATAATCTCTTTTACCAATGTACCATCACCTTTTTTCTTAGAATATACCGTTAAATCTCTGTTTTCTAAATTCCTAATGGTTTTTTCATAGATATATTGATCTTCTCCTATCAATTCATCTTCATTTATTTTCTTGTTCTTTTTGATAATTTTTTCATATTCTATGTATTCTAATAGATTGTTGTCCGATGCTAAATTAACATCTTTTTCATCGATATCATAATAATTCACTTCAAAATATGCACTGTTTTCATGACCATCTGGGGCATATTTTTTCCGTATAACAGAGATAAGATTTCTATTCACATTGGTTTGCTCATTATCGGCTTTTATGCTCTCCTCTTCAGCTGCTGGAGACGCCTGACTCACTTTTCCATTAGTAAGACATATTAAGCTAACAATCATAATCACAATAACAGAAATAATGGAATAGATAAGCTTATTTCTCCTGTTACTTGCTATAAACTTAATGCGTTTTTTAATTTCTTTTTCACCATTTTGAATGGATGTGGTACATGGTATAAATTTATTTTTACTTAATGCTGTTTTTAGGAGAACTTTTGCATAGAGCTTACGGTTATTTGTGATCTCAAGAACTCTTTGGTCACATAGAAGTTCCATATCTCTTCTAATAGTAAACGTAGCTACCCACATGATAGGATTAAACCACTGCAAACATAATAAAACCGTATTTAATAGATTATAGAACACATCGCCATATTTCACATGGCATAACTCATGGAAGAATATCTGACGCATTTCATCCATGTTATACCCATCAGGCATCATGATTTTGGGTTTTAAAATCCCCGTCAACATAGGCGTAGGATAGCCCCTTAGAATATCGATCTCTTTTGTTATATGTAAGGTACTCTTGCACCTTTGAAATAAGTAGTTAATATCTGTATCTTCACAAGTTTTCAATCGCCTTACCCGTATATAAAACACCCCATAAACGATTATAAAATAGGATGCCAATAGCATAACACCTACTAACCAAATCTTCTTAATACGATCAAGCACGCTACTATTCAATGTGATGTACTGTTGTCCATCACCACCAGGACTATAATATATTTTAACGGACTCTTGTAAACGATAGTCGTATTCTCTTACGATTGCTTGATCTGATGAAGGTATATTCTTAAATAAGCTTGCATCACTTTCTGGCAGACTTGGGATTAATAACCTTATGAGTAAGATTGCCCAAATATAAAATTGCCATTTTGGAGAGAGCTTATTTTTGAATATACGTTTTATGATAAGAAGGATAATCGCCGTTATACTACCCGTTATGGTCATATCCAATAAGAAATCCATCCATTATCACTCCCCATCAATTTTATCAATGATATCCATAAGCTCCTTCTGTTCATCTTCTGATAGATTACTATCCATCACCAAAGCTGATACCATCATGGATATAGATCCATCAAAAACTCTAGATAGGAATTTTTTAGCCTCTTGTTGTTTACATTCTGACTCTTCTGCAATAGGATAATACTTAAAATTACCAGTAGTCTTATCTGCTGCTACGGCACCTTTTTTAACTAATCGAGATACCAGTGTACGTATAGTGGAATAACTCCATTCGCTATCATCTAACAACGCTGTAATTTCTTTTAGTGTAATGTGTGGATGTTCCCATAGCACCTTCATAACCATCCATTCGGATTCACTAAGTTTTTTCATGTATAACGCTCCTTTGGTGTTAATAAATTCATATACTATAAGTTTACGATTGTGGTCCTCATTTGTCAAGAAAACCTTGGTAAATTTTCAAAATTTTTATGCTTTTATCCAAAATTCTAAAAAACTCGTCGTGGGTTAACCCTCATATGATTTATCATCTTCACCAATAGTGCGCCGTATATAGTGTCCTTTCTATACTTTACCTATATATCCAAAAGTTTCTTAGCATTTTCATATAAGATATGTTTTCTTGCCTCCTCATCATGCTCTGTAGCAAGTAACACTCTTGAAAGGGTTAATGCTTGAGGAAGAGCCGGCCAATCAGACCCATACAATAATCTTTCGTAGCCTACTTCGTCTATTAAATACCGAATACTGTCAGCTGATTGACAGGATAGTTCAGCATAACTCCCAGGAAATGCTTTCATGTATTTTGCTACAAGTTCATATTCTCCAATGCCACTATGACCAAAAACAAATTTAAAATCCTTTGGTAAATGTTGTAATAAATTGCCAAAGAGTTCTACTCTTGTTGATTTTAAAAGTTTCCACATCAATTTAGATGTATTTTTACGTTTTATATGGGGTAATGAACCGGTATGTAACAAAACAGGAAAACCAACTTCATAGCAAACTTTAAGAAGTTCAATAAGAGGCTCAAAATTATTTTTTAATTCCATATCGCTGGTTTTTAGCTTTAATCCCTTAAAGCCTAGATTTTTATATTTTTTAAGCTTTTCTTGCATTTCAGGGTCATGAGGATCCACCGAGCAAAAAGCTGTAAATCGCTCTGGATAGTCTTTTTTTAGTCTAAGGGCTTCCATGGAGCGGTCACTTTTCTTCGTAATAGGAAGCACAACATTTCTTTCAATCATATTTTCCTGCTGTGATCGAAAACAATTTTCGTAAGTTCCTCCATTCGCCATGTCTTTAAAAATAATGTAACCACCAAGGGAAAACTTGATAATAGACCATAAGCCTTTTCGCTTTTCGTCTGGATTAATTTTGGTCCAGTAAGGAACGGACAGATCCATTTTGTCTATATCAGGTAGGGTATCATATTTTAATTTATTCCCTTTCGTATTGGGATCTACAACTTTAAGAGGAAGTATATTGGACATATGCGTATGAAAATCTATAATATCTAATTTCCCATCATAGTCAATCATAAAATCCCCTTGGTCATTTAACTTTAAATAGCGTTCAAGCTTAACAAATTCTTGTTTTGTCATCTATAAGCCCTCCATTCTCTGGTGATCACTCTATTACTTAAAGCTATCCATTAAGAAATCAAATATTCGAATCACCACATTTTGTATATCTTCCTCTTCATCAAACTCATAGTTTTCTAAACTTACGGTACTGGTTGTTATGATATATGCTGCTATTTTAACATCTAAATCTTTTCTTAATTCACCCTTATGGATATAAGCTGTTAATACTTCTTCAAGTAATCGATAACTTTTAGGTATTTCATTTTTGAGCACCTGTTTTCTTACTTCCTGAGGGCACTCATTAATAAATTTGTCTTTTAGCTGAATAAGCCTTACATCTTCATCCTCAAATTCCTTTGCTTCTGTCAGCATTTTAATCAAGTACTCTCTAAAACTCAATGTTTCTATATATTGCTGTGTTTTTTCTAATATATCTTTTTTCCTGTCACCTATCTGGCTGAACGTGTAGGTATACAAGTCATCCTTATTTTTAAAATATTGGTAAAAGCTTCCTTTGGGTATACCAGCACCTCCTACAATGCCATCAATGGTCACCTTTTTATAATGCATCCTCGAAAACTCCAAAATTGCCGAATCAATAATTCTATTTCTCTTTTCTTCTGGTAAATTAAAAAAAGTATCTTTTGGCATATTTATCTCCCTTCCAATTTTCAAACTATCTATCAATTCATTCTTTACTTAACTCCTTCATAATCCAACGTCTAATTTCAAGCACATATAACACGGTTACCCACCAATAAGCGACGTTATTAAAACCTGTTGTTAATTCTTCTCCCATACCCATCATATAAAACTCTATAAGGTGTATACTGCTATAAATAACAAAAACCATTGTCAAGTAACGGGTTCTTTTATCCAAAGCATTGACTGCAAATATCCCTATAGCAATACCTACAATAATGCCAAGTGATATGACATTAATATCATCGGTCATAAAAGATATGATGATGGACGCTCCTAAATATAATAAAAATCCTACAAAGAACATGGTTGTTTTTTTCTTTCTAGTCGCATTTATATTTAAATACTTACTAAAATTAACCCATGCAATAATTAAAAATATAAAGGAAAATGATTTAATAGAACTCATGACTATGAGCAAATTACTGCCTGTAACCTCATCAATTCCAATATCTATGATTTCTGGGTGACTGATATAATAGTATATCGCAATACAAAATGAACTAACCGCTACTAAATAGGTTAACCCATAAAACAACTGAAATTTCTTAAAATACGAATTCACTCTTTTACCGGATTTAGAAAATCCCCAAAAAGCAATGATACTTCCTGTAAAAAACAAAATAGCTTCTATGCTTATATCTACAAGACCTGTTTGGGTTGCTGTTGATAGAATCCAATAACCAATACCTGCAATAAGTGTTGCTATAACAAAATCTTTCCAGTAACTACCGTTTCTATTTTCCATTCTAACTGCCTCCTTTGCATATTACAATCTTTTTATGTTTTTTAAAAAATACATGTAATACTGAAGTGGACTCCCCCCTTAGTATAGTTAGTTTATTTTTTAATTACTTGTGACCATTAGTCATATGACTGATAGTCATTATATCATGTTTTTTTATTTTTGTCAATGTTATCTATGATATATTTGCTGAAATTGATGGTTGTTTTAGGGGTAGATAATAGTATTTCTAGGCTTTCTGTATAGGGTGTATTCGTCATGTTTGATTTGTGAGTTTAGGGCTAGTATAAGGGGTATATAATGGGTTTAGCTTGCCTTTCCTTGAGAAGCAGACGGTCTGCGCCAAACCCATTATATACCCCTTTTCTCTCATACGTGTAATTATGATTAGTTTTCCTTTTAAAAGAAGACAGTTTTATCATTTTTAACTTTTACTATTTGCTGTTTATACTTTTAGTTCTCAATACTACTATACTTTCAGTATGAAATTTCAATATACTCTAGCCTTAACAAAGGGAATATAGTTGATTCAGCGCAGACCGGCTTGCTCCTCAAGGAAAGGCAAGCTGAATCTACTATATTCCCTTTATACTAGCCTCAGCCTCCCCACATACCAAATCCACACAACCTCCCCAATAATAATCCTTCCTCTTAATAAACCCTTTACACAGCTATTTCTAGCCATAACAAAGGGAGTATAGTGGATTCAGCGCTGACCGGCTTGCTCCTCAAGGAAAGGCAAGCTGAATACACCTCCCCTCCTCAACCTCATAAGAGGCTGTCTCATGAACATTCATAAGACAGCCTCTCCTATTATTTACCTATAAACATTTCTTTTCCCTTATCATATAACCTCAACGGTCCACCCTCTAATAACTCAAAATGAGACCCATCTTCATCCACCTTAACACGTATTCTCCTCTCCTTAAAAGTTATATGAAAACTAAAACTTTCCCATTGTTTGGGTAAATGGGCATTAAAATGCAACTCACCATCTACTTCACGCATACCACCAAACCCAAAGACAATAGATAGCCATGTACCTGCCATATTAGCTGTATGGACACCGGCTGTTGTGTTGTTGTGCATGTCATCAATATCTGTTCTAGCTGAATGGATAAAGTAATCATAGCCTTTGTCATAATAACCTAATTCATTAGCCATAATACTGAAAATACATGTGGATAATGAAGAATCATGAGTTGTGATCTTCTCGTAGTAATCATAGTCACGTTTTTTCTGTTCCTGATCAAATTGATGACCTAATAAAAATTCAAGAAGAATCAAATCCGCCTGTTTGCACACCTGAGCACGATAAATATTTAGTGGATGATAATGCATAAGGATTGGGTTCTTCCCTTTGCTTGCTTCAAAATCCCATAAGGGCTTTTGGAAGAAACTATCATCTTGTGGATACAACTGACGCTTATCATCATAAGGAAGATACATCTTCTCAGATGCCTCTAAAAATGCCATTAATTCTTGAGTTTCTATCTCAATCTTACGGACTAATGCTGCATACTGCTCAGGGTATTTCTTCTCTACTCGCTTAGCAGCTTCATAGGCATTTCTAAGATTATGTGCTGCCATGAGGTTCGTATAGACATTATTATTCACCACTGCCGTGTATTCATCTGGTCCCGTTACACAACATATATGAAATTCATCTTTGTCATTATAATTCCCAATCTGTAACCATAACCTTGCCGTCTCCACCAACATCTCAAGCCCAGCTTCTGCAAGAAAGGCTTCATCATTGGTAGCTTCCACATACTTACATACTGTATAGGCAATATCTGCATTAATATGATATTGCGCTGTGCCTGCTGGATAATAAGCTGAACATTCTTCACCATTAATGGTACGCCATGGGTATAGAGCACCTTTTTTATATTGCATTTCCTTACGTCGTTTCCTTGCTGCATCGAGCAAGTGATAACGATATTCCACTAATTTTTTTGCTATATCAGGATTTGTATAAATAAAGAAAGGTAATATGTAGATCTCTGTATCCCAGAAATAATGTCCCTCATAGCCTTCCCCTGTTAAGCCTTTTGCTGCTATGTTTGTATAACCATCACGTCCAACAGACTGTAGAAGGTGATACATGTTAAAACGTATGCCTTGTAATGTGGCATCATCACCTACAATCTGAACATCAGCATGCTCCCAAAATGAACTGAGATAGGCTTTTTGTTTAGAAACGTACGTATTATAACCTTGTTTATAGGCCTCTTCCATACAATTTCTTGCTTCTATACATATGTTTTCATGCTGAACATCTTTGTAAACGTGATATGTCACATACTTTTCAAGTATAATTTGCTTTTCTTTTTTCGCTTCTATGGTATATTGGTGGCTAATATAGGTATCTAACTGCTTCGTTGACCGCCGCAACTCACCATCGTATTCCATATTGTTTTTCATTAATGTAATGAGTCCAAGCCCAGATGATTTCGTTTCAGAAATAAGTTCACCCACATCATGAGTGATATCCGTTTTCATGACACGTAGCTCATCCCCTTGGAACTCTACGCCAATACGTGGATCATCAGCTTTCGTAATATTGGTTACCTTGCCATCTAAAGATGAAACCAGTATAATTTCACCATCAAAATTAAGGGGTGTTAAGGTAAGTTTACTTAGCATAAGATGTTTATTATCAAAGCTTACCAGCCTTTCATTTCGATATATGATGGTGTCACCTTTTTTAGATGTCCACCTAAACGTACGCATGAGTATACCCTCTTTGAAGTTAAGGTGACGTTCATAATTCTCAGTGATACCTACAGATAAATCGAGTTTTTCACCATTGATATAGATCTCAACTGTTTTACCTTTTGTTACATTTAACATAGCATGACTTCTATGGGGATATCCATTGTATTTTTCACCATAAGCTAAATCATAATAATCATAAAAACCATTGATAAATGTACCGTCATGACCACCAAAAGAAGTGCCTTCCTCAAAGTTGCCTCTCGTACCTATATACCCGTTACCTAGAGCATATAAAGTCTCATGTAACGGATAACTAATAGGGTCCAAACTGTTTTCAGTAAGCCCCCACACATTTATGTTATTCATGTTGTTTCACTTCCTATCATTGATTAAGGCATTGTGCTGAGTTATCTTGGTTATTGTCTCTATTTCACAGCACCAGCTGTTACACCCTTTATGATGTGTTTTTGAGCAAGCATGTAGAAAATAATAACAGGTATGATGGTTAATACAAGACCTGCCATGGCTAAATTCCACTGGATTGTAAACTCACCAAAGAAATAGAAGGTTGATAATGGTATGGTTCTAAGATCTTTATCTGCTAGTACAAGTGATGGTAGCAAGAAGTCATTCCATATCCAAATAAGGTCAAGAATAATAACGGTTACTGTGGTTGGCTTAAGCACTGGGAAGATAATCTTCCAGAATGTTTTCCACTTATTACAGCCATCAATGGTTGCTGCTTCTTCAAGTGAAGCTGGGATACCTTTGATAAAACCGTGAAATAAGAAAACGGCCATACTGGTACCGAATCCGACGTACATATAGATAAGACCAAATCGTGTGTTTAACATCTTTAAAAAAGTATTATTTGTAACAAATCCCATAACTTGCATTAATGGCATCATTACCGCTTGGAAAGGTATGAGCATGGTTGCAATAAATGAAAAGAAAATAACTTTACTTATGACATGTTTCGTACGCACTAACATCCACGCTGTCATTGACGCCAAAACAACAATGATGGCAATACTAATCACTGTCACAAATAATGAATTGAGAAAAGCACTGATATAATTCATTTTATCTATTGCTGCACTAAAAAACTGGAAGTCAAATTTACCTGGCAAACTTAATACATTTTCATACATTTCAGAACGATTTTTAAAAGCATTAACAAACATAATGTATAAAGGCAAAAGATAGATGATCCCTATAATGAGGGCTACTATTTCAATTAATATTTTTTTGTTTTTTTCATTACATCTCAACCTCTCTCTTCTTGCTATAGTAAACTTGAACCAAAGTGATTAAAGCTACAAAGAAAAAGAAAACAACAGCTTTGGACTGACCATAACCAAAGTTCTTATAACTAAAAATTTCATTATATACGTTCATAGCAAACATTTCAGTGGAGTTAAATGGACCACCTTGTGTTAAGGATAAGTTTACATCGTATATTTTAAATGAGTTAGAAAGACTTAAGAACAAGCTAATGGTAAAGGCTGGTGCAAGTAGTGGAAACATAATCGCTTTTAATCTCTGGAAGTAGCCGGCACCATCCACCTTAGCAGCTTCAAGTAACTCACCTGGAATACTCTGAATACCTGTTATGTAGATAATCATAATATAACCTGCCATCTGCCACGTACTTACCACGACAATAGCTAATAAAGCAAACCGCTCATCCAATACCCAGTTAAAGAATATGGCATCGAAACCCGTCACTTCACCAATCTGCTTAAACACTTCCATGAATACAAATCGCCATATAAATCCTAAGATAAGTCCACCAATCAAATTAGGCATAAAAAACATGGTTCTTAAGGCATTTTTTACTCTTAACTTCTGGGTGACTAATAATGCTAAAACAAGCCCTAGCACATTGATAATTAACCCTGCTATCAATGTATAGATCAATGTGAGTCCTATTGAATCACCCAATCTGGTATCTGAAAACATTTTGATATAGTTGCCAAATCCAACGAATTTCTTTTCATGAAGCACAATACCGTCCCACTCAAAGAAAGAATAGAATATACCCATAATAAAAGGTATGACGACGACTGTTAAAAAGATAAAGATTGTTGGAAACGTAAAAATAGCAAACCACATCTTCTTTTTACTCTTTTTCATGATTTCCTCCTTTATTGCATGTCAGAGAGTACTAGGTATTTCTACTATCATAATACAACTCTATAGCTAGCGATATCATAAGGTCATATAGGCTTAGCCTCTATTCTCACCTTGTGTCATTATGCATGATAATCTCTATACAAGCTCTATTATAATACACTGGTTGAAAAGACCTAGACCCTTTCAACCAGTATTTTGCCAAACTATATATCATTTTATTATCTTCTATATGTTCTTATTACTTTGTCGCATTTTCCCAAGCTGCATCTAAGGTCTCTAAGAATTGACTTCCTGTCATATTCTCATCTGCAAAGAATTTTTGGGTCGCAGGTGCAAAATCATTTGTTATAACACCAGCTGGCCATAAGCTGAACATCCAAGGTAGGGTTTTACCCTCTGCTGTATAGCGAGCAACTTCTTTTCCTAATGGATCAAGTGTATCTGTCTTCATATTGGTCATTGCAGGAATAAAGCCAAACTCATCTACTATATAAGAGATACCTTTTTCGCTTGTCAATAACCAGTTAAGGAAGTCAAGTCCTGCTTTGATTTCTTCTTCAGAAGCACCTGCATTAACCCCCCATGAGTTAGGAATACCAACACTGATTTTGTCATTACCCATTACTGGCATTGGTAGCATACCCATTTCAAAATCTACATTGTATTCAGTGAACATACCATATGCCCAGTTACCTTGATGAATCATAGCCGTTTTCCCTGTCGCAAAATCACCTGTTTGTGTGTCGTATGTTACTTCAAGAGCGTTAGACCCTTCTGATCTAATTACTTCCATGTATTTAGCCCATTCTTCAAAAATAGGGTTTCCACTCATTTTCTGGCTTCCATCATTTAATCCAGCAATAAATGCTTCTGGATCATCTTGAAGTGCAAATGGCACATTAAGAATATGAGCGATTAAGAAGTAAGCTTCACTGGATAAACTTACAGGTGCTACACCAGACTCTTTTAATGCTTTTGCAACACTTTCAAATGAAGCAAAATCTTTGACTTGTGATGCATCTACAGATGATTTGTTATAGACAAAACCAAAACCTTCAACGCCATAAGGTACACCCATTAACTTACCATCTTTGCTCTTAACTTCCATATTAGGCGCAATATACTTTACAAAATCTTCATTGGAAAGGTCATATAAGTAATCACTAATAGCCTCAGCAGTTGTACCTACACCAGGAGAAAGAATTGTTGGTCCTTGGCCTGAACCTAACTTTGTTTGAAGTTGTGTTGCATAATCATCACCTGTTGTTCCCCATACTTCAACTTTGACACCATCCGTAATGTCCGTATACTCTTTTGCTAATTGCTCAAGTTTCTCTGTAATTTCAACTTTTGATTGGAAAATAGTTATGGTTACATCCTTATCCTTTTTGGATTGACATCCAATAAACATCGTTGATAAGATTGCTACTACTAACATTAATGAACCTATTTTTTTTAACATCTTTAACCCTCCTATAAAACGTTTTACTATTTATATTGAAATAATACCACTTGGCAAAACGATTGTCAACTGTTTTTTTATATGTTTTCACTAATCAATAGGGTATTTATAGCTTTTTTTTGTGCTTTATACATGTAAATTCCATAAAACACTATAACCCTATTAAGATTATAGTATTTTCTGTAAAACGTTTTATCAAATAAGAAAATTTTTTTACCTACTTGATTGACGCCATTTTGTTTGTGCCATTATTTTATTTGGTACCACGTGTCTTTCATTCTCAACAAGTATACGAAATAGAATAGTTGCTGCATATATCCCCCATTCATACTTAGGGATAGATACCGTTGTAAGATGAGGTTCTAATAAGCTTGATAACTCAATATCATCAAACCCAATAACACTGACATCCTCTGGAATCTTTAAGCCCAGTTCCTTGAAAGCTTTTACCACACCTATTGCCATATCATCATTAGCACATATGACAACTTCTGGTATATCCTTACTAATCATCATAAGCCTCGCTGCTTGATAGCCACTAAGTTCTGTAAAATCACCATGGTGATAATGCTTTTGCAAAAAAGGAATATCATGATCACGAAGGGTATCACGCATACCTTCAAATCGTTCGATATTGTCTTGAGTATGCTCAACACCTGATACATAGGCGAAGTTTTTATAGCCCTTTATAAGAAGGTCTTTTACAAGCGTCTCCATAGCAAGGTAGTTGTCCACCACTACAGGATAGATATGATCACCTTTAAGTTCACGATCGAGTACAACAATTGGTAATTCTTGACTAGCCGTTGACAAAATCAGCTCATCTGACACATTCTTATCATTCACTAATGCACCATCAACAAAACCATTACGAAGGAATTTCTCAATAGAATGGTGGGCGCATATAATCAAATCATAACCATGGTTCACCACACAATCATTGATACCTTTGATAATTTGAAAATAGAAATTACGATCAAACTCACTAAAACAAAAAGCAATGGTTTTGGTCTTTTTTACTTTTAAGTTTCTTGCCATAGTGTTTGGGTAATAATTCATGTTATTAGCTATCTCAATAACTCGCTGTCTCGTTTCATCGCTTACATTAGCTCTACCATTTAAAGCATTAGAAACCGTTGATATGGACACATTGGCTTTTTTCGCCACATCTTTGATACTTACCATATTGGGTCACCTTCATCTATCTTTCTTGTAGGTAATTGTTAGGGTCAATGCATATAGCTCCTGTACATAAACCATTAAAAACATGCCACAATCACCTCATTGCATAATTGTAGCATGTTTTCTATTGATATGTCGACCAAAAATTTTCTCTTACTTTAATTTCACTTTATTTCTCCCACATCGTTTAGCATCATACATGGCTTCGTCTGCACGCTTTAAAACATCTTCAAGTTCCTGATCCTCATCTGTCATCCACGTCAATCCTATACTAACATTGATACTGACATTACCACAATCTGTAATAATATTCATTTCAGATATTTGTTTTCTTAACCTCTCAGCAGCCAGAAGAGCAGCCTCTTTCTCAATGTCCAAAATTACTGCTGCGAATTCTTCACCTCCAAGACGACCAAAAATCGCATGGTCACCTAAAGAATGAACACTTAATTTTGCCATGTTTTCTAGAACAATGTCCCCCACATGGTGTCCATAGTTATCATTGACACTCTTGAAATAGTCGATATCTATCATTAAAAAATTATAATTCCTATCCTCTAATTTTGCTATATGAAACTTGTCCAAAGCCAGTTCCATAAAATAACCACGATTATTTGAGCCCGTGAGTGCATCCGTTCTTGCTTGGTTACGCAAATTATTTTCTAATAATTTCTGTGAAATGCCATCTTTCACGATAATACTCAATAACATTAACCCAGCTATAAAGAATACAATCCATATGAGTCTCAAGAAATTATACAGCCCATCTGTAAATTCATCTTTATCAATCAATTGTACAATACCCCAGTTATTAATATCCAATTGATTATAATAGACAAAGAATGTGTTTCCACGATGCTTTATTTGCTGCAACTGATCTGGATTTTTTTTCTTATCATCCACTTTCTTCATTAAGATATCCTTAAATTCATCATCCCAATGACCTGCCGGAGAATAAATATAATCATTATGATAATTAACTAAAAAATTAATGCCATTTTCACCCAAAACATAACTTTGCATAATATCAGGTAAATTTATCAATTTCATATCAATACCAATAAAGCCGATTATCTTTTCTCCATCTCTTATGGTTCTAACGGTTGATAACACTTGTTGATCTGAACCATAATCTTGATAAGGTTCCGTTAAAACTGTATCCTTAGAACTAAGAGCTTCTTTCCGCCAAGGTCTTGTCTTAACATCATATGTACTCAAATCTTGGTGACTATTATAACCGAAATAAAAATTTGCTTCTTCATGTGCTATCCATAAATAGGAAGAAGAATATTTATTATTGTCTGTTATATTTTTTAACATACGTTCAATTTTCTTATATAGAGGATGCACGTACATCTCATCTCTTGACTTAACTTCTTTAAGATAAACTTCTATATCTTCATTAACTGCTAATAGATCTATGGTATTTCGATTTGTTTCAAAGAAATCAAAGATAGCATGATTAACAAGCTGAGATCTTAAGGAAATTTCCTTGGATAAATTAGTTTCAAATTTTTCATATGTTCTTTGGTACATAATAACTGATGAGATAGCAAACACAATAAGTATCAATACTAAACTTCGTAACACTACCTTTATGTTAATTTTACTCTTTATTTTCTTGGGCATATCCCTCACCCCCAAATTAGTCGTTTTTTACTATCGTGTATAGGTATATAGAATCATATATTTATTTTATTTTAACATAATTAAACACCATTCTCAACCTTTTACGACCACTCTTACCCACTATTTTACAAATTCCGTACTACCTGAAACCTTATGATGGTATTTAGTTGATTGCTATCCTTATCAAATGGATTTTTTTTAAATTTTTCTTATTTTTAGGTTGACATATTTGTATATTTGAATATAATGATATATAGATATTTTTAATACATCTTGATTCCTCTCGTTCAACCCCATGGAAATCAAGAAATATATTAATCAAGGAGTGTGTATCATGGAGAAAAAACACCGAAAAAGCCATATGGGCTGGAGTTATATAATCATCATAGCTTTCTTTATACTTGGTATTATTGACATTCGTTTTGGAATTCTAGGAACAGTATGTATGGGGGCACCTATCTATCATGCCATTCGAGGTAGAGGCAAAATCCATTGTTCAAAATATTGCCCAAGAGGTTCTTTTCTTGGTAAATTCTTAGCTAGAATATCGTTAGGTCACACCTTGCCCAAATGGCTCAGAACTAAAAAAGCTAAAAATATCATTTTAGTCATTATGCTAACAGTATTTACATCCGTTTTGTCCTATGCAATTATTGCTCATGGATTTCATTTTCAAGTTATTGCTAAAGTCTTTTACCGATTTATGCTCATGTCCTTTATCATAGGTATTGTGATCGGTATTATCTTCAAGCCCCGAAGTTGGTGTCAAGTGTGCCCAATGGGTCATGGGGCAGGATTAATTAAACAAACACAAGATAAGGATAAGAGCCCTAAGAAACAGTTAACACCTAAGGGTATTAAGACAGTCGTATAACGGATAATAGCTAATTGAAGCATATCATAAAACTGACCACGTAAGATATAGAATAATGCAAAAGGATTAAATTTGCTTTGATAGTGAAAGGTACAAAAATAGTGAACTGACTTAGGGTTATGACAGCCCCCTAGGTCAGTTCACTTATTTTATGATAAGATCATTATGTCTAGGTATCATATAAGATAGTTCTTTCTAAGTACTATCATCAAACAACCTATTTTACAACGTCATATCCTTTATTAATCCATCCAAGAGGTGCATTGGCATCCATGCCTAAGCCACCATTTAATGAAACAGCATTATAGCCTAATAAACGAAGTCCTGCTACCGTTTGACCTGCTGTTTGACCTGTATAACAGTAAACAACAATATTTTTATCTTTTGGAAGGCTAGCAAATTGTGTTTCCATGCCTGCTCCCCAAGGTATATTATTCGCTCCTACAATGTGTCCTTCAGCGAAATCTTTTGCCCCTCTGATTGATAATAAATAGAAATCTTCCTCATTATCAATCATCGCTTTTAGGTTGTCTTCAGACACTTTGTAGTTTTTGAATGTTGTTTCTTTTACATCTGCTAAACCATTGTAGTATACAGTTAAAGCATCTTGTACTTCTTGTGGCACATCATATGTTTCTGAACCAAATGTATTTTCTGTTTCTTCTATAACAGCTTCATAGCCCTCAACTTTTGATATACCAAACTTAAATCCTAAGTTTACACTTCTTGCATTGATACCAGCTAAGTTAAGAGTCATAACTGCTTGACCTGCTGTTTGACCTGAATAACAGTAGATAAATACTTCTTTATCTTGTGCTATTTTTGTGATATTTTCAGCAATGGCTGGTCCCCAAGGTGCATTATAAGCGCCTTTTACGTGACCTTTTTTATAATCATCTGCTGTACGAATGTCTACAACAACCATATCGTCATTGGCTTTTACTTTTTCAATAAAGTCTTTTTGACTGATTTTATAAATATGCTTTGGCATGTTTGCAAAATAAGCATTTACACCTGATTCTACAACACCACCAACTGTTTCATAACCTTTATTAACCCATCCAAGAGGTGCATTGGCACTCATGCCTAAACCACCATTTAATGAAACAGCATTATAGCCTAATAAACGAAGTCCTGCTACCGTTTGACCTGCTGTTTGACCTGTATAACAGTAAACAACAATATTTTTATCTTTTGGAAGACTAGCAAATTGTGTTTCCATGCCTGCTCCCCATGGGATATTATTAGCACCTGCAATGTGTCCTTCAGCGAAATCTTTTGCCCCTCTGATGGATAATAAGTAGAAATCATCTCCATTATCAATCATCGCTTTTAGATTGTCTTCAGACACTTTGTAGTTTTTGAATGTTGTTTCTTTCACATCAGCTAAACCATTATAGTAAGTTGTTAAAGCTTCTTGTACTTCTTTTGGTACATCGTATGTTTCTGAACCAAATGCATTTTCTGTTTCTTCTATAATAGCTTCATAACCTTCAACTTTTGAGATACCAAATTTAAAACCTAAGTTTACACTTCTTGCATTGATACCAGCTAAGTTAAGAGTCATAACTGCTTGACCTGCTGTTTGACCTGAATAACAGTAGATAAATACTTCTTTGTCTTGTGCTATTTTTGTAATGTTTTCAGCAATAGCTGGTCCCCAAGGTGCATTATAAGCTCCTTTTACGTGACCTTTTTTATAATCATCTGCTGTACGAATATCCACAACAACCATATCATCATTAGCTTTTACTTTTTCAATAAAGTCTTTTTGACCTATCTTATAGATATGCTTTGGCATGTTTGCAAAATAAGATGCCACACCATCGTCAATAGAAAAAGCAGTCGTTTCTTCATTTTGCTTATCGTCACTTGATGTATCTGCTTCTTTCGATGTGTCACTCTCTGTGCCCTTTGTTAAATCCATTGAACCCGTTGTGTCATCTTTTTTAGAACCACAACCTGCAATGCCTAATACCATAACAACCATTAAAAGCAATGCTATTAACTTGTTGAATTTTTTCATGTTGTTCCCTCCATATGAAACGATTATAATTTTTTATGAAGCATCCTGAGCGCTAGGTGTTTTCTTTTCTTCTTTTTTTGTTGGCATATCGCCAGCAGACCATTCTAACCATGCACCATCATACACTTTAACATTTTTGTAACCAGCTCCTTTAAGTACGAGAGCTGTTTGTGTTGCACGGAATGATGATTTACAATATAGAATAATGGTATCGTCTTTTTCTAGACCTAGATCTTTATAGAATAGATTCGTGTCACGAGCTGATTTGAATGTACCATCACTATACAAATTCTTAGTATGAGGGTATAAAATAGCCCCTGGTATAGCACCTTCGTCGTATTCTGCTTGACTACGAACATCCACTATAATTTCTTTACTTTTATCGTTTTCTGCAATTTTCCTAACATCTTCTTTTGTTGCAATCATATTAAGATTTGCATCTTTTGCTTGATACGTTGTTGCTGGTAAGTCTGGTACATCTAATGTCATAGGAAGCTTGGCTAACTCTAAGCCTTGTTGACCATTATTAACAACTTTTACTTGATCATGACCATAAACCTTGAGAGCCCACCATACACGTGATGCATAGACACCTTTACTATTGTCATATATGTATAGTATGCTATCATTAGAAATACCTTTTTCACTCAACACTTTTTCAATTTGCTCTTTTGGGGCTAACATACCTTTTACTGGATCTGAAATGGTTAATTCATCAGCTGTAAGGCAAATTGCTCCTTGAACATGACCTTTTGCGTAGTCTTCTTGTGAACGTGCATCAATAATAACCACTTGTTTATTACTCATACCATCTGAGACTTCACTTGGTTCTACAATATCATTACTGCCCTTATAACTTGTGCTATTACAAGATGTAAAAAGCAAAACAAACACAATAAGCAGAGGAATGAAAACGCCTCTTCTCTGTTTCGTTTTTGGCTTCATGCTTAACGCCCTCCTATAATAACGCTGACACCAGCATTATTTGTTTGAATAATAAGTTAATCTAAAAAAAGATTGTTAAATAATATACAATTGGGGAAATCGTTAAGTTCAACAACTTTTTTCTCATAGCCCTATTATATATTATCAACATTTACTATGGCTATAAGTTTTACTGATATAGCATTTGATAGTTGAATAGGCTATTATGTGTGAAGCATTCTATTCTTAAATTTATGGATTCTCTTATCTAGGCAATCATGTTATGCTATATATGTTGAATTAAATGAAATAGGTGTGTAAATGCTAAGTTCAATATATATAATAAATTTGACTATAAATTAAGGATGAAGTGACATGAAAATATCGAAAAAAACAAGCATGTATATCTTGCTAATCTATCTACTATTATACCTTATTATCACCATCACCAACTTGGAATTATTTCCTTTTGTTCATTCCGACGAACCTTGGCTTAGTGGGCTAACCCGTAATATGATGGCAACAAAATCCATCTATAGTACAGAAACTTTCTTCAATCTGTATCCTAGGTTTCCTCATAGTATAAAATTAATCTTTCATGTTTTTCAGATGCCTTTTATCCTATTATTTGGGTATCAGATTTTTTCAGTAAGGCTATTGTCTGTTATCTTTGGACTATGCTCATTGGTTCTTTTTTATCAAATTAGTGTTAAATTGTTAGCGTCTAATATATACGCTCTCGGTGTAACCATATTACTGAGCTTAAATATTCAATTTATCTATGCCTCACGTTTTGCTAGGCAAGAAATTGTCATAGTGTTCTTCTTTCTGTTAGCTTTTATTCACTATGTGAAGCATAAGAAAAAAAGTCTTACGACTCCTGATTCAGCTAATGTAACGACCTCTGATACGAGAAAAAAAACAATTATACAATCCCTATATAATAAAATAAATCCCCACTTATTATTAGGACTTATTATAGGCACATCCATCGGCATTCATCCCAATAGTTTCCTAATAGCTATTGCTTTTGGTATGCTTTATCTAGGGGATATATTGCGTCATAACAAGAGAATGCGTGATCTCATTATACTTGTCACCACCACTGGTATCATGGGTGGATTATTTGTTATACTGAGCTTCATAGGTGACTCTGATTTTATTAACCATTATACCCGTTATGGTAATACCCTTGGCGTCTCAGCTACCTTTATTGACAAAGTATTAACATTGCCAGATTACTACCTCAAACTTTACCATGGCATCAGCGGCACCTACTATACGCCACCAATACACATTTATTTTATCCTATTTGTTATTATTACTCTAGTGGCAATCATTTACATAGGAACAACATGTCAATACAATGTTGTTCTTGACTTATTGCTTTGTATTATCGGTATAACAACTGCTTCGATCTTCATCGGTCGTTATAACCAAACCAGTATTATTTTTATCTTTCCGTTCTTCTATCTATTAGGTTTTGTACTACTCAAGAAAGGATTAGAAAGCTACAAACAACTTATACCATGGGTAATGGCAAGTTGCATTCTTATATCAGGATATAGTAGCTACCAAGAGATGAAGCGTTATATGGCATATAGCTACAGGGACTACTTACAGGAACTCTCTGTTATTCCTCCATCTGCTAAAACCTTAGGTAACCTCAATATGGAATTTTACTTTGAAAATGGTGCTCTATATGATTACCGCAATCTTACGCATTTAAAGGAGAATAACATGGACTTTGGTGCGTATATCCACCAAAACAATATTGACTATATTATCTATACAGAAGAGCTGGATTACCTTCATCGAAATCCCAACTGGCAAGTGCTCTACGGAAAGGATACCTATTATTATGAGGATATGCTTCAATTTACCCAAGATTCTTGTACATTAGTAGATACGTTTACGAACCCTGTCTACGGTATGCGTATACCCAAGTATATGTTCGACTATGATTGGGAAATTAGAATCTACAAAGTGGATGCAGAATTAAAGTGATTTCGTTCAGCAACAGATTTCAAGAATGAATAGAACGTAGAACGCTCCTAATATTACAAGAAAAATACCCTATACCGTATCGAGAACTATGTTATTCTTGTAAAACAGCTTCACACCATCCCTCAGCCTTTCCAAATACGAAATCTTCCATAAGAACACCTATGATGATGATGATAACCAATCCACCGTACATGCCAGCTGTATCCATAAAGACTCTTTTCTGAAAAATAAACCATCCCAGCCCTCCAAAAGGACCAATAGCACCAAAAACCATTTCTGCACTTATCAGCCCTCGCCAAGCTCTGGACCAACCTATTTTTAGACTGGTTAGCACATGGATAAAACTCAGTGGCATTAACACGTAGTAAAATAACTGAAACCTGTTTATCCCTAGATTCTTACCTAACTCAATATAGGTTATATCAACAGCCTTAAACCCTGTTTTAATATTAATGGTCATAGGCCATAAAACAGAGTGAATGATGATGATTAATATCGCCCTCTCACCTATACCAAACCAGAGAATGACCAGTGGTAATAATGCAATCCCTGGCAGTGGGTGGAGTATACTAATCAACGTATCTAATAAGTTACTGAAATACTTATAAAAATAGTCTAAGAAACTTAGTACAATAGCTAATACAATACCAATAGCCAACCCTTTTAGAATAATAAGTAAAGAAAACCCAATCTGCATGAACAAATCGCCTTGTGCAAAATCATCCACAATAGACTTAAGTATCTGCTCTATTGAGGGGAATATCTGCTTAGCATATTGGTTGGAATAATACGTTACTTCCCAAATGACAATTAATATAGCAAACCATATGAAGCGGTGTACATACTTTTTCTTCATGGCACTACTCCCATATCACATCTTCTTTTTTATAGGTTTGATCCAAATAATTGTTTCTCACCATAAAATCAATAAACTTCTCAACGCCTTGAATATCGGTACTGTAAGCCATACCTTCATATTGAAGATAACTTTTTAGTGTATCTTTGTCCAAGTCGTAGTGTTTCATGAGTATATCAAGGCTCTCGTCCTCATGTTCAACCATGTAGTCCATAGAGCGCTTAATAGCTCTTAGCAGTGCCTTATAAGCATCTTGATTCGTGTCATAAAAATCCTTGGTACATGCACCTACAATAAATGTAAAAGGGCTACCCATAGCCTCCTCACCACTTAACACCATATGATTATCCTCGTTAGCTAATTCCTTAAAAATATAGGGTGGTGACGTAAAATGCGCTTTGATATCTTGCTTAGCCGTAAGGGCTTGAAAGCCATCTGGATGTTTCATGGATACCAGTTGTTGATCCAAAGCATCTGCTTTACCTAACTCCCTTTCACATGCCATAGCCAGTAATATATGTTGAATACTTCCCGGTTGGGGAAGGGCAATTTTATCCGTCTTAGTAAAATCATCCAACGTCTTAATGGTATCATCATAAGTGATTAAGCCTAGAGGGCTCTTAGATAATCCTGTCATCATTTTCCAATCCATACCTTTATCTACTGCAATTAAAAAAGGTGGAATACCCATAAATCCCACATCTAAGTTATCGGCTAATACCGCTTCACGAATAGCAGCTGTATTAGCTAACTTGACCCACTCAATGGTCTCATCTGGCAGTTCTTCCTCCAGAAAACCTTTTTCTTTCATAATTTGAATAGGCGCATAGGCAAGACCGTATTGTTGAGCAATCTTAACCGTTTGTTCTTCTTTCTCACCACATGCTGTTAATAACAATATTACAGCGATTACTACTATATTTTTCATCTTCATCTTGCTGTCATCCTCCAATAGAATTTCGATAGATATTCCTATTCATTATCATGTTATTTCCCCTGTCATCTAACATAAGCATCTTATCATAAACAACCTCTATATGCTCAAGTAATGCCTCCCTATTTTCTCCTGTGACAATGACGTACCCTGCCCGCTGAGAAGCATTTTCCAAGTTGCAGATAAGGTCACCTTCTTTATAATTATAATTGATATTCACAACCCCTTCAAGCTTAAGTACCTGTTCTCGGTTTGTGAGATATTTAATTTTTCCAGCTTCAGCAAAAAATAATTGAACGGATAAATGCTGCGTATTAGTGTCCATATGATACGTATCTAATGGCTCGTCATCTATGGTTTTCCCCATGGTCCCTTCAATCACCATCTTCAATAGATCAACTCCCGTAACAAAAGGAATAAACTCATCTTCATAAGCTCCTCCTATTCGGCATGCAATCTCATTAACCTTTACACCCTCATCACCAACAAATAGTTGAAAGTATATAGGACCTTCCTTAATCTCAAAAACCTCTACAATACGATTCGTTATGGCCACAAATTCATCTCTATACCGCTCATAATGCTTCGATGGAAATTCATGGGATGTGCATATACCGATATGTTTATCATCCTCAAATGTCACCCGATCTGTAACGGTTAATATCTTGGCTTGTCCCTTCTTCACCCAACCACTAATGGTAATTTCATCGTTTTTATAATAGCTCTCAACCAATATAGTATCTTCTCTAGAATACTGAATAACCTGATGAAAATATTCCCTAACTGCCATAATCGTATCTAATTTATAAATCCCTCTTTGTCCTTGTGAATCTAAGGGTTTGACAACAACAGGAAACGCTAAACCTTCTAGTTCCTCCTCTACAAAATCTTCCCTAATAAGCCGATAATCTGGTGTGGGAATCTTAGCTTGTCGGAACTTCTTTTTCATGGCTCGTTTATTGGTCACTTCATAGGCTGTCTGCACACTTAAAAAATGGGGCAAGTCAAGGGCTGTAGCCACACGGTTGACGACATACACAGGTTGATCTGTCCCTGTGGTCATAATCCCATGGATTTTATGCTCTTTTGCTACTTTCAGGGTAGCTTCCACATCAAATGTACTGGCAAACCCACTTTCATCAGCAATCTGCTTACCTGGTGAATGGGTATAATAATCTGTAGCTACTACGAAATAACCCATGTCTTGTGAGCGTTTTATGGCATTAAGCTGAGCACCTGAAGCACCTAACATCATTAATTTCATTATTATCTTCCTTCCAAACAGGTTCATGTTAGAACTCTTATCATTCATGCCTAGTCATCATTAACAATCTCATCAATACAGTACTGGGGCTTATTTTTACGCAATCCTTTAATCAAGGGCACATTCCAATAATAGATGATGACATTTATAAGCAATTTCATTAATCTTTTCATGGTATAATTAGATTTCCCAAATAAACGATTATAATGCCTAACTTGGGTGTTTCCAATATTTTTGGTATACCGTAGTATGGTAGCTGATAGGTAGATATAAGATAATTTTTCTTTTTTTACAGCTTCTACTGTATCTCGATTCATGATACGAAAAGAAGTCAGTTTTACATGCTTTGGCCTTCCTAGAAGCAACCTAAAAATTAACTCCTTTAGTTGTGTACCCACATGTCTATACTGCAGCCTGTTTTTCTGATTGGGGACGCCATAGACCACATCGTACCCTTGCTGTAATGCATCCATTAAAAGCATGATATCTTCTGGATCCTGTTGTAAGTCATCATCAATGGTGACGGCAGAATCACCTTTGGTATGACGCAAACCACACAATAATGCATTTTGTTGTCCTACATTCTCCAATAACCTTATGCTGGTGACTTGCTTATGTCTTTTTGATAAACCCTTCATGATCTGAAAGCTTCTATCACAGCTACTATCATCAACCAAAATAATTTCATAAGATCGTTCATGGGTTGTCATGACATTTATAATTTTCTGACATAATTGTTCAAGGGTTTTTTCACTATTATATACAGGAATAACGATTGATATCATCTGGAATGTCCTCTCTATGATCAAGCTCCTTGAGCACTTCGCTAATAGCCATCATTACCTGTTGTAACACGTCCTCTGTCATACTTGGATATAGGGGTAACCGCACCAGCTTTTTATATAAATCACGCTCATATGGAAAATCATCCACATGATAACCCAGTGATTGCCCCATCTTACTTACATGTAATGGAATAAAGTGCGTATAGGCTGCTATCCCTTTTTCTTTCAGTCTTTCCATAAAATAGATAGCATAAGACGGTTTATTAAAAATCATATAGAAAATATGAGCATTGAACCCGCCAAAAGAATTACCTGTTGCATAATACATTATTTTATTTGAATCTATTTTCTCTAGTAACTTTTGGTAATGATTAAAAATAGTGACTCTTTTCTCATGTATTTCCTCTATCTGTTCCAGTTGTGCATAGAGATATGCCATTAATATTTCTGATGGACAGTAGCTCGATCCCACGTCCACCCATTGATAGAACTCTACGTTCCCAAGGCAATAATCCTTACGGTTGGTTCCTTTTTGACGTATATATTCTGCTCTTTTAACCACATCAGGGTTAAGGGTATTAATGGCTAATGCACCCCCTTCACCTGCCGATATATTTTTCGTTTCATGAAAACTATAACACCCAAAATGACCAATGGTTCCTAGGGCTTGTCTACCATAGGTACTTAAAAACCCCTGTGCCGCATCTTCAATAACATAGAGGTCATATTTTCTCGCTATAGCCATAATGGCATCCATATCACAAGCATTACCACCATAGTGGACCACCATAATCACTTTTGTCTTTTCTGTTATTTTCTCTTGAATACGGTTAACATCTATACATAAATCATCGTGATTGACTTCTGTAAAAACCACGCATCCCTTTTGAAGCAAAACACTGTTAGCTGTGGAAGGAAAAGTATAAGATGGCATGATGACTTCGTCACCTTCTTGTAGGGGTATTAATTGTAGCGCTAATTCTAGAGCATGGGTACAAGAAGTGGTCATTAAGATATTGTGGGCGTCCAGTTGATGCTCCAATATACTTTGACACTTGCTCGTATATTCGCCATCGCCACTTGTTTTACCACCAGCAATTACATTTTTTATATAATCCATTTCCTTACCGAAATTGTAAGGCTTATTAAAAGGTATATTCCTCACATTAATTACCACCTTATTGTTATTTGGTTAAATCCATAAAAAGCTAGAATGACTAAATTTACTACAAAATATAGTGCTCAAAGAACGTTGACAACAATACTCATAGTAAAAGTCATACTCAACTACTTTTTGTGGATTAACCTTACATTTGGATTTTGAGTGTTTTGTGGTATAATCACAGTAAATAGCCCTATCAAATAAGGAGTGATTCCATGGAAAAAATAGACTGTTTTGGTGATTATTGCCCTATTCCATTGTTAAAAGCAAAAAAAGAATTACAACATATTCAATCCGGAGAATCTTTTATGCTGGTTACAGACCATAGTTGCGTCGTCGAATCCCTAAAAGATTATTTTGGCAAGTACTCATGTACTTACGTCTGTGACGAGGTCATCAATGGCGTATGGGAAATCACTGTAACGAAACCTTAACAAAAGCTTTTTTGCCCAATTTCAATAAAATACTCAATAGAATCTTTCCTTGCTTTGGATAACTGACCTAGTTTTTTACTGATCAAATATAAATCGTAGTCAAGGCTTACATCTTCGATATCAATCACCTTAACTGTTTTTTCATAGAGCTCGTGTTTGATGGACTCATAGGGCACAAAGGCTAAACCGTAGCCATTGCTTACAGCTAATTTTACTGCCCCATCCGTTGTTGCATTGAAGATGATATTTAGATCATCTACTTTTTTATCTATGTTTTTTAGAGCCTTTTCTAAGTTTTTGTGAATATGGTCATTACTATTACACATAATCATGTCATACTTCATTAGATCTTCTAATTTAATTTGTTCTGGTATCGTATACTTTCCAGGGGCAATGAGAACGATTTTTTCTTTGCCCATAGGATAGGTAAACAAATTATATTCTGGGTCAAGGTGATCATTAATAATGCCAAAATCACATATATCGTTTTGCACATCGGTGATGGTATCTTCCCTTGTACTGGCTATGAGTTCATATTGGTGATTCGGATATTTTTTCTTAATTTTATAGATTACACAAGGCAATGAGTACGTAACCAAAGACCATGTGCCATTAATTCTAACTTTGTTATGCTGTTTCACGGCAGTCTCAAGTTCTTCCACCATGGTTTCATAGTTTCTGATAATGTTGTTGGAATATTTTAGTACGATTTCTCCCAATTCAGTAAGAGCGACCCCTTTATTACTTCGATTTAAAAGTTTATAGCCAAAGTCTTCTTCTAGTTTCTGTATAAGTTGACTAAGTGCTGATTGAGAAATATGGGATTTCTTTGCAACTTTCGATATGCTTTTTTCCGATGCAACCTCTCTAAAATACTTTAAGGATTGTAAATGCATATGATCCCCTCCATAACTTCGTTATCATTTTAACTATCTACTATATGCTTTACTATAAAACACACAGCAAAAATTTGCAATAAGATGATGCATGTTGGAATCATGGTATTTACTGGTACTCACCATAAGATACCAAACATAGCGCCATTCACTTATTGCTATTGGTCACCTTCAAAAGGTCTAAAAACCTGACGTGTTCCCTTATATATTTTATTTTACCATAGTTGGCCATAATAATTAACTTATATGCTATAAAAATTATTAATACTGTATTAGTAAAGTGCATATTACATGAGAAATATTTTGTGCTATCATAGGAATTGGGAAATTGTTAAAAACGCAACAATCTTATTTCATACAAAACAATAATAAGGAGTGTTTACCATGAGCGAAAATGGAACAGCTTCTTCTATTCAAAGAAGTTCTTCTTCTTCTCGTACAAGAGCTAGGAGAAAACCAAAGAAAAACCAGATACCTATTGGTATTCTTGTTTTAATTGGTATTGCAGTTATTGGTATTTTATTAAGTTTAAAAACCAACAACACATTTTTATTCTGGATTACAGGTATCGCATTTGGTTTTATTTTACAAAAAGCAAGATTTTGTTTTACAGCCTCCATGCGAGATCCTTACTTAACAGGAAGTACATCCGTTACACGAGCTGTTTTGATAGCCTTTGCCATTACAACCATTGGCTTTACAGCTATTAAATATGGATACTTCAAGAACGGTCTGCCTATTCCAGGAATGGGGTATGTGGTACCTATTAGTTTAGCAACAATAATTGGTGCATTTCTTTTTGGAATCGGTATGGTTATTGCAGGCGGTTGTGCTTCTGGAACACTTATGCGTGTTGGTGAAGGTTTCTGGATGCAATTAATATCCCTTTCATTCTTCATTATCGGTTCATTATGGGGTGCACATGATTTCGGTTTTTGGAAAGAATTTGTCATTAACAAAGGTGCTCGTGTTTTCTTACCAGATGTATTTGGTTGGTTTGGTGCTGTTGTGGTTCAATTATTGATCATTCTATTGTTATACATAGCAGCGATAAAGTATGAACGAGCTAAAACCAATCAGTAATTTTTAATAATCTTATACCATATATAACGAAACACAAAAATAAAAAAGTCAATAATAGGAGGAAACATAATATGAATGAAGTAGTAATCGATTGTTTTGGCGAAGCGTGTCCAGTGCCTTTAGTAAAGGCTCAAAATAAATTAAAAGAGATGGCTATTGGCGATGT
>JMSU01000123.1_pt1 | contig 39948 bp, 32 predicted proteins | sample 179011 | NCBI WGS metagenome assembly JMSU01 (sample SAMN02769580, study PRJNA246767) | bioreactor metagenome | isolation source: Culture-1 Bioreactor ArsB derived from microbial biomass from the upper 2 cm... | place: Germany: Bremen | collected day 87 after inoculation
TTCCACTGCTCTTTCTCGTTCTACGGGAGTAATACTTCTTTTCTTGTCCAATATTTCCTGTATATCCATATAAATCTCCCCCTTATCTATATTCAAAGATTCATAGTTTCAATTTATATTTCTATAGTATCTCCAGCATTACATAGAATACATTTATTTTGTAAAACTCTTTTCATTTCTATCATTGATTCAGTTCCAGTACAGTGCAGTGGAAAAACAGTCTCAATTCCCATGTCTTTTAAACACTCAATAGTTTTATCTAGTTGGCTGGTAGATGCTTCTTTCAAATGCATGCCACCAATTACCGCCCTTACTTTATCTTCACCAGTTAGCTGTGTAGCATGCTTTATACAGTTTATAACTCCTGGATGGCTGCATCCTAAAAGTATGACTATACCTTTTTCAGTTTTTATAACTAGCATCTGTTCATCTAAAAAAATATCATCCTTTAATCCGTCCTCTTCCTTCACCTTGAAATGTTTAGGTATTTCTTCAAAGTCAGTTATTCTAGATATTTCACTTGCAACTATGGTATTTTCATCTAAATATTTGATTTTAGAGTTAAAAATAATTCTTTCTTCTTTTATGTTCATCTCGTCTAATCCCCATGGTATACCTATATACTTTGATTCATTGTTTATAACCTTGTACTTCTCCTTTAATGCACTTGGATGAATACATAGACTGGCACTAGAATTATCAAAGTCAAAATACTTCAAACCAGTGGCATGGTCGTAATGTCCATGGCTTAATACAATATAATCTACAGAATTTATATCATGCCCCATTTTCTTAGCATTATGAAGAAAAACTTCACTTTCACCTATATCGAAAAGAATCTTTTTGTCCTCTGTCTCCACTAATACAGATAATCCATGCTCTGTCAAAAGTTCTTCCTTTGAATCATGATTGTTTGATAAGATATGAAAACGTAACATAAAATAATCCCCTCCCCGATTAAAAAATTATATCATAAAAAATCGAATAACTGGACATATATATAGTTAAACCCGAACAAAGTCTTAATTTTTATTGCATCTACAAAACATCAAGTAATAAATTTAATTTTTTAAGGAGATGAGTAACTATGAATACAGATGACTTTCTTTTTTCAATAGTAGATACAGCCGATGGTTCTGCTGTGTTTATTACGTCAAGATATACCTTTGAGAATGATGGTATGATGAGTGAAAACTTTGGTAAAGAAGAATTAGAGGTTCTAGAACCAGTATTAGAAAAGGCCGGTTTGAATGAGCTCATGGAGTCCTGCTACGAAATGACAAAACCTTCAAATGAAACAATGGATATATTATTAGATCAAGGCTTAGAGAAGGATAAGAATTTTGATAATCTTATAGAAACATTATATTCTTAGTTCCGACTAGATAGATAAACACACATCTAATTGTTTCAAAACCTGTTAAATGTAGTACAAAAAACGAAAGAACTCAAGGACATATATAATGAGCCCTTGAGTTTTTATCTTATTATAAATTACAATAAATCTTTTTCAGTTGGATTCCCTAAATTAACTTGAAATGTTGGCTATTCAGAAAATCTAAGTGTAGATTTATACATGCATTTAAATATTCTCTACATTTAATACCCGCATAGAGTTTAATACAGCTATAAGGGCTACTCCTACATCGGCAAATATTGCTGCCCACATTGTTGCCATACCTATTGCTCCAAGAGTCAACACGATTCCTTTTATACCTAGCGAAAATATAATATTTTGCCATACTATTTTTTTAGTTCTCTTTGCTATTTTTATTGCACTAACTATTTTTCTCGGTTCATCGGTCATAAGTACAACATCGGCTGCCTCAATGGCTGCATCTGAGCCCAAGCCCCCCATAGCAACACCTATATCAGCTCTTGCAAGAACAGGGGCATCATTTATACCATCTCCAACAAATACAAGCTTTCCTTTAGTTCCCTTTTCCTTATCTAAGTCCTCTACTTTTTCTACTTTATGCTGTGGTAACAGCTCTGCATATACCTGATCTAAGTTAAGTTTTTCAGCTACTTTTATAGCCACATCTTTACTATCACCAGTAAGCATTACCGTTTTCTTAATACCTATTTCTTTTAGTTCCTTTATAGCCTCTTCTGAATCTTCCTTGACTTCATCAGAAATAACAATATATCCTGAATATTCTTTTTCTACTACTACATGGATTATCGTTCCAACCAGCTCAATATCATCAAATACAATGCCTTCTTTTTTCATCAACCTACTATTCCCTGCTAAAACTTCTTTATTCTTTACAGTAGCACTTATTCCATGCCCAGCTATTTCATCATAGGACTTTATTTCCTCTTGATTAATTTCTTTTCCATATTCCTTTAATATTGAAACTGCAATGGGATGACTAGAATAACTTTCAGCAAAGGCCGCAAGCTCTATTAGTTCTTCCTTTGATATATTTCCTTTATTTTGTACTTTAGTTACTTTAAATACTCCCTTTGTCAATGTCCCAGTTTTGTCAAATACCACTGTATCTACATTGTTAAGTGCTTCTAGATAGTTGCCACCCTTTATAAGTATTCCATGCTTTGATGCTCCTCCTATACCTCCAAAAAAGCCAAGTGGAATTGATATTACTAAAGCACAAGGACAAGATACTACTAAGAATACAAGAGCTCTATATACCCACTCTGAAAATGTAGCACCGTCTATAACCAGTGGAGGTATAACAGCTAGAGCTAATGCAGTTATAACTACAGCCGGAGTATAATACCTTGCAAATTTTGTTATAAAGCTCTCAGTTGGTGCTTTTTTGCTACTGGCATTTTGCACTAAATCTAATATTTTAGATACTGTAGATTCTCCAAATTTTTTATCGACCTTGATTTCCAATACACCATTTTTATTAATGAAGCCACCTAGAACTTCACTCTCCGGCATAGCATCCCTTGGAACGGATTCACCTGTAAGTGCTGAAGTATCAAGTGTGGAAATTCCTTTCACAACTGTTCCATCAAGTGGAACCTTTTCTCCCGGTTTTACAACTATTATGTCGCCTATACTTACCTCTTCTGGTGATACTCTCTTTAGTTCATTTCCCACTTTTAGATTTGCATAGTCTGGTCTTATATCCATTAGATCAGCAATTGATTTTCTTGAACGATTAACTGCTAAACCTTGCATAAATTCTCCTGCCTGGTAGAAAATCATAACTCCTACACCCTCTGGAAATTCTCCAATAGCAAATGCACCCACAGTTGCTATTGCCATTAGAAAGTTTTCATCGAATAATTGACCTCGTAATATGTTCTTTCCAGCTCTTAACAGTACTTCTCCACCAACTAAAATATAACTCACAAAGAAAAGTATGAATTCAACTGTACTAGATAATTTGAAAGCTAAGCCAACTCCAAACAATACCGCTCCTATACCTAATCGTATAAGTTCTTTTTTATTTCCGCCTTCTTCATGGCTATGATTATGGTCATGACCGTGTCCGTGATCATGCCCTTCACACTTCCCATGATCATGACTATGCCCATGGTCATGCCCACAACACTGTCCTGTGCCATGTTTTTTACCACTCATTTTATTCTCTTCTATCACATCTACATCTGGTTCAATTTTCTTTACGATTTTGATTGCTTCCTTCGTTATATCCTCTAAATCCTTCCTATTCCCCTCTATAATCAACTTTCCTGATACAAAATCGATATAGGCTTTCTTAACACCTTTTAACTTCATAATTTTGCCTTCAATCTTAGAAGAGCAGCTTGCACACACAAGTCCCTTTAAAATCAATACCTTTTTAGATACTTTATTAGTTGCTTTCTCCTTAACAACTACACCTGGCTCATATTTTTTTACTACATCCTTCACATGTTTTATGAAAACTTCCTTTTTATCTATATCTTCTATCTCAAAGGAAAGTGTTTTAGTAACGAAGTTTACAGCGACTGATTTTATACCCTCTAATTCATTGGCTTTTCTCTCTATTTTAGCAGTACAGTTTGCGCAATTTAATCCTTCTAATAGCAGTTCAATCTTTGTATTATTTGACATATTTTATGTCCCCCTTAAAAAAGCTAAAAGTAACAACTGAGCAAAACAAAAATCTCAGATGCCCTAAGAGTTTCTACTTATGACTTATATGGTTAAATCCCTGGTCAAAAATGTTTTTAACATGTTCATCATCAAGTGAATAGTAAACTACCTTACCTTCTCGTCTGTATTTTACAAGGGCAGCTGCTTTAAGAACCCTCAATTGATGGGATATGGCAGAATGTGACATCCCTAGGGTTGCAGCTATATCACAAACACACATTTCCTCTTGAAATAAAGAATATATTATCTTTATTCTAGTGGTATCTCCAAATACCTTAAATAAATCAGCTAGATCATATAGTTTTTCTTCCATAGGCATATTTGATTTTACTCTATTAACAACATCTTCATGGATAACGTTACAACTACAAGCCTCTTTATTTGAATTATTGTTAGACATTTAATCACCTCTTCAAATTAATATACATGTTCATGTGAATCATTGTTCATATGTTCATCTATATAATAATATATACCTATCTTTAATAGAAATCAACATTTTTTTGATGATTTTATGAAAAATTTGGTGTAACTTTATCTTTAACTTTAAGATTAAAGGGATTTACGTTAATCTTTATCATTAAGCCTACTTTAAATAGGCTGTTAAAAAGTGCCATAATATTGTATATTGTAATTAAATTTAAAAACTGTTATAATTTTCTATAGCATGGAATTCAGGAGGTCTTTATGATAATAATTGGTTTAGGACGTAGAACTGTAAAAAACTACGGACCACAAAAAGAAAACTACTGCGATCACTGTCATAATATTTCAAATTGGGAATTACGTAAGTATACTAGATGGTTCACACTGTTTTTTATTCCAGTCATTCCATATAGTACAAAAAAAGTACTTGTTTGCCCCATATGCGGATCGGCCATAGAGTTGGATAACAAAGCCTTTGATGAAATGAAGTCTCAAGAGGTACAGATGGATTCGCAAAATAGTACTTCACCAAATTATTCTGGTAAAACCGAAACTCAGATAAACTTCTTAAAGCAAATGCAAGAGTTTAAAGACAAACAACAAAAGGCTGACAACTTATAAAAAAGTCTTTAATAAAGATTCTCAAGGTTGGCTTTTTTGAAATACATAACGAAAATCATAAAAATAATGCATAATAAAAAGGGCGACTCTATTTAAAATTCTAGAGTTGCTTTTCCTATAGATATTTAATTTATTCAAATCCTCGATGGTTTTGGCAGAGTTCTTAATATGTATAAAATCCTGCTATTTCACTAAAATTCAAGGAATACATAATGCATTTTGCTGAATTCAACCCTCCTAGTCTTTCTTTTACTGTTTCATTGATTACTCTATAATATCCTAGTGACGATTCCCAGCTCATTCCTCCAATAAGGCCCATTGTTTTCATCTTTTATCTCCCCCGCGAAAATATTTTATAAGTATATACAGATAATCTTCTCTTTAATTTTTATTACTTATGCTATTTATTATAATTTCATATTTCCATCTAAGGTAGTAATTACAAAACCCCTAGCCTTCACCCTAGTTATGTCGTTTTCACTTTTTTCAAGATTAACGTAGACATGTCCAGGTCTACGGACTTCAACACCTGCTTCACCTATAAGATCTATATTATGATCAAAACTAATTATTTAAGTAATGTTCTTAGGTAGTCTACACCAAATATAGTAACCGCCTTCCGGTTCATTCCAGATAATATTTTGTACTTTGTATCTTTCAAGTGCTTCTAGCATTGTATTTCTTCTAAATGTATATTCCTTTTCTATCAATTTAGTATGCTACTCATGAGAACTTTCTCGTATAAATCTATCAAGAATCCATTGACTTGCCGTATTGACATGAAGATCTGTTATCTGCTTTAGATGTGCAAACTTACTAAGCACCTACTGCTCGAAATAATTGAATGGCTCCAAAGAAAGTAGGTTCTTCTGCAATGACAGTATCACCGGGACGTATAAATATTCTTGAAACAAAATCAAGTCCTTGCTGAGATCCTGAGAGTACCATCCAACTTAATTATATCAAGATAATTTTCGATATTAAACTACCAATTGGAACATTCTATACCCATCTAATTTGCCTATGGACATTAAATCTATTAGTTTTGATAGGTGTTTTGTGGAGAAACGACAAAACTTCTAAGGGATTATTATCTCCTAGAAGTCTTTTTAATTAATCTATATAGAACGCAACTTATAAATCTACATTTTGATTTCTTAAATGGTCAACGCTTTAGGGCTAGTTGAGAAATCAAAATGTAAAAGATTTATTGCGATTTCTATATAACTTTAAATTCCCCTTGATTTATTTAGCTGTGGTTTCTTTTTCTTCGTCATAGAATACTTTAAAGTTTGGATCTACTTCTCCAATACCCATATGCCTTGCCTTATAATCCTTCAATAGACTTAAGAACTTAGGGCTAAGGATTAGAAGTGCTACAATATTTGCAAAAATAGGTAATGCAGTAGACATATCTGCAAAGAGCCACACACTAACTCCGGGTAATTCATTTACTACTGCAATAATTACAAGTGCCAAACCTGGAATAGGATATGTCCATTTATAGAAGGTAAGTATCCTATCTTTGCTCTTATTGCCACTACCTAGTATATATCTTAATAAAACTTCAATCTGTGCATAAAGCCCTGAAGAAGTCGTTACACCGAATAGTAAGATACCTACAGTTAAAATAATTCTACCTACAGACCCAAGACCCTGTTCAAAGGCACTAAGGGTAAGGGCTGCACCGGATACTCCCGATGACCATTCTCCAGTGATAACAATTACTAAAGATGTAATACTACATATCACTATTGTATCTATAAACACCTCAAATATTCCAAGAAGCCCTTGGCGTACTGGATGATCGGTTTTTGCTGATGCATGAATCATTGGAGAAGATCCCCAGCCTGCTTCATTACTAAAGACAGCTCTAGACATCCCGACCTTGATAACCTGTGCAAAAGCTGCCCCGGCAAATCCACCTAAGGCCGCTGTTCCATTAAAAGCACTGCCGAAAATTAGTCCTAAAGTTCCGGGAAGTTGAGAAATATTTTTAAGTATAATAAAAATACCGCCAAGAATATAAAATGCACACATGAATGGTACAATTTTAGCTGCAATCCTGCCTAAAGATGGAAGTCCACCACTAATCATTAGATAAAGTAAAATAGTGTATACAATACTTACAGTAATCATGTTTATGTTAAAGGTACTTGATACTGCTTCTGACACAGTATAGTTCTGCATTGTGATAAAGAATCCTACACCAAATCCAAATATAAATATAAAAGCTAAAATTTTTGATAAGAACGTTAGTTTTTTTTCTTCCCCTAGTCCCTTTCTCATGTAATAGGTAGGTCCACCATAGGTGTTTCCATCTTCATCCTTTGAACGATAGTGTACCGCTAAAGAAACCTCGACAACCTTAATTATTTGACCCAATACTCCGGCAATCCATAACCAAAATATTGCTCCAGGGCCTCCTAGGGCTATTGCCGATGCTACACCACCGATATTTCCTACTCCTACCGTTGCTCCTATTGCCACGCTAAGTGCTTCAAAGGGAGATATAGAACCTGCTTCTTTTTCATTATCATTGCTCTTAAAGAGCTTTTTATATGTCTGTTTCATTGCATATCCAAAATATCTAAACTGGAAAAAGCCCGTTACAAAGGTAAAGAAAATCCCTACTGCTAGGATTAAAATAATTAATGGTAATCCCCACAAGATATCCCATACTATTTTTTCTATCAATGCCATAAGTTTATACACTCCTTTTTAGCGATATAAAAAAAGTTTCTTAAAATTATTTTTAAATATCCCTTAATTAATTGTTTGAAAAGGAAACCACTTATGCTCAACTATGTGGGTCAATTTCTCTATGCATATATATGTGCGTCGGAAATTTAAATTTTAGGAAGGGTCACAGACCCTTCCCTACGGAAGCTATAAGTATTGGCAGCTGCTCCTTGAAACTATTTTCCGTGTATTTGATATATGATCTTTATATACTAAAATCTAAGTGATAAGCAGCTTAAACCACCATCTAGTTTTCTATATTCTGATGTATCTACTACTATAACTTCATATCCAGCATCTTCAATGGCTTTCTTAGTTTTTTCATAACCTGCTGGAACAATAACCCTATCATTTATCCATATACAATTTGCTGAGTAACTTTCATTCTCATCAATTACAATTTTATTAAACTTTTCAAATACCGGGCTATCAACAAATTCTCCAGATACTAAAAGATTATTGTCTTCTAAGTATGCAAGACCTGTTTTTAAGTGTAGCACCTCTTTTAGGGGAACTACTGAGCCCGTAAGCCCATGCTTTTCTAAGGCTGCTATAAATTGCTTCGCCCCTTCTTCATTTGTTCTCTCCGATAGCCCTACATAAAAATGGTTACCAACCATCATTACGTCCCCACCTTCAATGGTACCGGGTGCTTCTACATATTCTATTTTATCATCGTTATAGAATCCTTTAAGAACATCAATCATTTCCTTTTCTTCGCCTTTTCTTGTCTCTGCACCTGGATTGGTGATAATGGCACAGTTTTCCGCTAGAACTGCAACATCTTCTACAAAGCAAGCATCTGGATATCTTTCATCAGCTTCCAACACAGTTACCTCTACACCACAGGATTTTAAGGCTTGGATATAAGTATCGTGTTGCTCTAATGCTAGTTCATAATCTGGTTTTCCCAGCTCTGGCGCAGAAGTAATCCCCTTCACCAATGATTTGCTTGGCTTTCTTACAATAACATTCTTAAACATTTTAAGTTCCCCCTTCTTAAACCCTGATTAAAGTTATTTATCATCATTACAACCTAGTAGGATCGTAATGGCGTAATCTAGAATCCTTGGTGTTCTATGAAATAAATCCTCCTTTAAAACTCTCTCCGTAAGCTTATGAAAATCCTTGCCCCATGGTCCAATGTTGATACAAGGCATGGAAAGCTGTTCTATTTTTTCTAATGGTATAGAATATAGAGGACCATAAAGGGGCATATTTCCCTCTAAGCTCTTAATTATAGCTTTACTGTTTTTCACTGAAGAGTAGCTTAAATCAGAAATACCTGTGTAGAAACATTCTCTGATATATCTTTGATTAAAATTTTCTCTAGAATAATCAATAAGTTTTGCAGAAATCCCCTTAATCCTTTGATCTAATTCCTCAAAATATATATTTGATACATTTGGATAATAAGGTGGAGCTAAAGCAATAACAAGCCTAGGTGACAGATCATTAATATAGTCAAAAATCATTTCAATTAGTCTAAAATTACTTTCTACAATTGAAAGCTCTTCTAATTCAATTTGTTTACTTATTTCTTCAAAGGTTTTATCATAGTGCTTTTTAAAGGTTTCTCCATAGTTTCCATAGGCTTCATTGTAGAGCTCTTCAAAGGTCACAACATTAACCTTCCATGGCAGTACTTCAAAGGGTTTATTTATTTTCTCTCTAAAGCTTCTATATGTATCATTCATTTTTCCTATCACATCGCAAAATGCCTCTTCAGAAATCCTCTTGAGCTTCTCTAGTAAAACGCTTGGACTACTGTCTAATGTAAGAACACTAAAATACCCACCTATACCAAGGGGCATGGAAACATCGTAGTGATATTTCCTATCCTTTATGTACAACCAAGTCGGCGGCGGAGATGCTTCGCCCCCAATGAAATCCGAAAATTCTAGATTGAGCTCCGTCCTTCTAATTATTTCTGTTAATAGACTTAAGGGATTAAAACCTTCAAAAACCTTTCCAATATGGGCTAAAGAGCCTCTAACATAAACCAAGGGCATTATCTTTCCAACGGAGCCTTCTGAAATAATACCAATGTCCCTGTGAACTCGTTGATGCGGTTCTGAATTAATCATCATTAGATATCTTAGTCTATACTTTATCCTTAATTCTTCAAGCAATAAAACGGCACTTCGCATTCCGGCAGAAAGGTTTTCTTCGTCTGGTACTGAGATTAGCAGAACATTTCCTTTAAAATCTTCTATCTCAGAATACCTCTTCATTAAGGCAAGTTGAATTGCACCGCCTGCCTTCATGTCAGCCGTTCCCCTACCAAAAATATACTCTCCACTTTCTAAGTCTTCTCTAGCCTCACTTAGTAAATCTTCCTTCAACCTTATAAGTTCTCTTTCAAGCTCATCTGGAGAATATGCATATGGTTTTAAGGTCTTAAAATCCTCAATATCTACGACATCATTATGGTGAATCAGAACTACTGTCTCTTCACCTTCTCCCTTTACCAGTGCCCAACACACCGATCTATTTATAGGATCATTTTCAATTTTATAGGCCCCAAAATACTCTGGATGACCTTTAAAGTAGTCAATATTTCTGAAAAATCCAATTAAAAACTCTTCGATGCTTTTCTCATGTTCAGAGAATGTATCACTTCGGATTTTGATAAACGGATAAAATATTCTTTCTATCTCCTTGTCTATTCCCTTTAATATCCCAGATCTCATCTCAGCCCTCTTTTCTAATAAAAATTCAGGGGTATCAAACCCTTTCGTTTTGGTTAGATTTCTCTTAGAGAAATAACCTCAATAAGAAGATTGATTTTATAGACTCTTATACTCTATGGACTGGACAGGTTAAACAGGTTGGTCCTCCAGTCCCTTTGAATGAAAGTTCATGTCCTTCATATTCATATACCTTAGCACCAGCATTTATTAGTCTTTCCTTAGTAATTGGATTTCCCTTTAAGACTAGACATTTTCTTGGTGCAAGAGCTAAAACGTTTGAGCCAAGATAATCGTACTCATCATCGGGAACCTCAATTAGTTCAATCCCTTTTTTTATAAGGTGTTCTCTAAAAAATACTGGCATATATTTAGAATAAACCACTGCTAAATCCTTATCTACTAAGCTTATAATACTCATAAGATGGAGACATGCATCTTCACCTTCACCATGGGGCATCGGAACCACAATAACTTCATCAACAAAATCTCTAACTATTTCTTTTAATTGACGAATTCCTTCATCATTTGTCCTATATCCTCTTCCCACAGCAATAGTCTTTTCATCGATCCATACCACATCTCCTCCCTCCATCTTTCCTTCTCCTTGTATGAAACCCAAGGTTGGTATTCCAAGAGACTCAAGATAGCTCCTTGTGGCATCTGGCTCTCCCGTTCTTAATTCCTTACCCATTGGAAAGTAAATAGCTCCTCTATGGGTAATCTTTAGGGTGTCATGGGTATAAATGGAATCGAGTCCTGCATAGGTGTTTTTAGGTAGGTAATAGATGTCCTTAACATGCTCTTTTATAAGACCTTCGAAGGTCTTATACTCATCTAGGACCTTTTGATAATCTGGACATCCTATGTAGTTAAATTCTTTATAGTGCCTATTAAGATGTTCTTGACTGATAAAGGCATCCTTTGGATGTTTGATTAAGATACTTTTAATAATACCCGCCATAGACTGACAACCATATTTCATAATATACCTCCTCTTGTATACAATATACAATATATTATATATAATATATTATTATAATGCTATGATATTACATTGTGAAGCTATTGTAAAGAATTTTTAGAATTTTCTTAATTGTCTTTTCTGTACCTTTTGATGGATATTGGGAAAATCAAAATTTATATTTATAAATAGGGTACCCCCGCCCATAGTTATCAAGCTAAGGTCACTAATAACTGGGAAAAAAATTATTTTAAAATACTTTAAACAAGTTATTTGGAGATAAAGAAAAACTCTTTAATTACTTAATAAAATGTTAAAAACGTTTATAATTCCATCTATAAATCTACGTCTATATACTTGACTTGTTAAATGGGTTTATATACAATCTAGGTATAAAAAAATTTTAGGTGGGCATCATGAAAATTGGATATGCGAGAGTATCAACTCTTGATCAAAATCTAGACTTACACTTACCTTCTATATTCATAAATGGTATAGACTGTATGTATCTAAGCTACTCATTATCTTGAGTTAAGCGACACTCACAGCTCCATTGGCAACTTAGATGAAGCATAATAACATAAAAGAATCTAAGATAAATTGTATGTTAGAAAGTGTGGTTATTTATGGCAAACAAGGATTTAATTATTCATTCTGATTTAGATTTAGAACATAAAGTGATGGGTCTTCTCGTTTGTACGGCTCAAGAGATTAATGTGAAAGTTGATAGAAACATTCGACCTATGGGATTATCGATAACACAAGTTAATATTTTACACACCCTTTCAAAAACTCCGGAAGGGAAACTCACCGTTAATCAAATTAAGAGTTTGATGGTGGATGAAAGCCCAAATATATCAAGGTCTTTAAACAAGCTTATGGAAAATGGACATATTATTAAAGAACGAAACATTGAAGACCAAAGAATTGTTCATATCACTATTACTGATTCGGGCAGGAAAGCCCATGAAAATGCTGACCAGAAAAATATAAATATATCCGTCAATCTATCAGATAAAGATTTGGAGACGCTCTATAAGATCTTACAAAAGATTAACCTATAATGGTACTAAAACACACATTCAATTCATAGTAAAAACCTCTATTTTCTGAATCAAATCCAGAAAACTAGAGGTTTTTTGTTTTTCCCGTCAATATAGTAGTAAGTTTTTATAAATGGTACTTATGCAATTTGCTCGGTATACTAAAAAAGAGATAGATTTTTCAGAAACTAGAAAAACCATAGGGTAATATATAAAAATATAAACCTATGGTAATCAATAACCGCATTGGTATTTATTAGTATGAATTAGAAGATTATTAATAAATTATATAGCTTTTTTAAATCATCATAAGGTAAATCAAGAGATATTTTTAGCAGTTCATTAGTAGCTGATTTAAGAATTTTTCTTCCTTCATTAGTTATGTTGATATAAACAACTCGCTGATCCTTAAGACTTCTTTCTTTTATGACATATCCTTTTTCCACCAACTTGTTTAAGGATCTTGAAATATTTGGACTTTCATCTACCATTAGACTTTTTATCTGCTTAACTGTCAGATGCCCCTTTTCTACGTCTGATAGTGAGTCAAGAATATTTAGCTGTGTATATGATAAATTGAAGGTTCTGAGACTTCGAGTTATCTTCATGTTCTGCTCTTGTCCAGTACAGATTAGAAGTCCAATTGCTTTGTGTTCTAATTTCATATCAGAATTAATAATTAGATTCCTATTTGCCATACTCAACCACACTTTCATCATTCAATGCTATTAAACATTCTTAAACTATCTACTAAAGGTTCAATAGTATCACTCTAATAATCTCTGTTAAAAAAATACTTCCGGTTTTCTTCTTTCTGTACGGGTGTTTTCTACTTTTTTCATTATATTTATCATTGTTGGATTTGCAAGTTCAATGGCTTTCTTAGGACAAACATTGGCACAACCATAACACCCTAAACATTTTTTACGATCAAATGATTTAGTAGTAATATCTATGGCACCAACAGGACAATGTTTTTCACATTTTTTACATTCAATACAATTATCATTTATTGATAATTCATTCCAAGATTCAGGCAATTTAGCACCATATCCAGGTAAGGCTGATATAAGTGCACACTTTACGGAACTGAAGGTGTCATTTTTGGGCCAACCTGTTTTTAATTTAGACTTAAAACTAAAATCTTTATTTACAACTACTTTTTCATAAGTATCTTCACCAAACCTTAACTGAATTTCTTTATCCTTTGCATCAGGTCTTCCTGCTGCAATCTTCTCTGCAAAGGTATGCTGACCTATGAAAGCACCTGCTGCTACCATTTTGAAGCCTCTGGATTCTATTTCTTTTTTCATATATACAAGGGCCTTTCCATAATAGCCATTTCCATATAGGACTACTCCAACTAAAGGAGTGTTATTTCCATTAATAGCATTAAAAATTTCTTCCGGTGCACCAAATAGCTTTGTAGAAGTCATCATACCGAGGATGACTAAATCATCACTTGCGAAATTGTATTTCTTTCTTCTATTTTCTTGGACCAGCATATCATGCTCAATGACTTCTACATCTCCCATGCCCTCTGCAATATTTCGCACTGTTCTTTTAGTAGTGCCTCCTGGACTAAAATAAATTAAATGTATTTTCATTATAAATATTCTCCCTTCTAAAGTACTCCTAGAGTATTAGATATACAAGTAAATAACTTTACCAATAAACTCTACTTCATATCATAAATCGATTTTAAAATCACTTCTTCCCAATCAAAAGGCACACTGGATAGCAAATATGTCCTCCTGTAGGCCCACAAAAACAACACCACCATTTAGTTGCCGGTAGGTAGGCAGCTTTTAATTTTTTACATTTCGGTGGCAATTTTCTATTATCATTTTTCATATCTTTTTCCTCTCTTTCATAATTAATTAAATTATATTTCCGGTATTTATATTACGCGGAACATATTTCTCATCAAAAAATGCTATTCACTTACCAATTATTCTATAATATCGCCTTAATAATCTCAATTAAAAAAACACCTCCGGTTCCTTTCTATCTGCACGGGTAACTTCTAGTTTTTTCATCATATTTATCAATGTTGGATTTGCAAGGCTAATGGCCTTCTTGGGACAGGTGTTGATACAACCGGCACAACCTAAACATTTTTTACGATCAAATGATTTCGTATCAATATCTATAACACCAACAGGACAATGTCTTTCACATTTTTTACATCCGATACAATCATCATTTATCTTCAATTCATTCATAGAATATGGCAATTTAAGAGTATATCCAGGTAAGGCTGATACAATCCCACACTTTACAACAGTAATAGCGTCATCTTTAGACCAATTCATTTTCAATTTAGACTTAAAACTAAAATCCTTATTTACAACTACTTTTTCATAAATATCTTCACCAAATCTTAACTGCATTTCCTTATCCTTTGCATCCGGTCTTCCTGTTGCAATCTTAGGTTCAAAGCTACTCTGACCTATGAAAGCACCTGCTGCTACCATGTTAAAGCCTCTGGATTCTACTTCTTTTTTCATATATATGAGAGTCTTTCCATAATAGCCATTTCCATATAATACTACCCCAACTATAGGAGTATTATTTCCTTTAATAGCATTAAAAATTTCTTCTGGAACACCAAATAGCTTTGTTCCAGTCATCATGCCAAGAATAACCAAATCATCACTTTTGAAATTATATTTCTTTCTCCTTTTTTCTTGGATCAACATATCGTGCTCAATAACTTCTACATCTCCCATACCCTGAGCAATATTGCTCACTGTTTTTCTAGTGGTACCTCCTGGACTAAAATAGATTAAATGCACTTTCATTATAGATATTCTCCCTTCTAAATTGCTCCTAGAGTATTAAAAATATTTTCAAACTCATAAACCGATCATAGAGTTACTTTTTCTTCCCAATCAAGAGACATATTGGGTAGCAAATTTTTCCACCTGTGGGCCCACAAAAACAGCACCACCACTTAGTTGCTGGTAGGTAGTTTTTTATTGCCATTTTTCATGTTTTTTCCCCTCTTTCACGATCACCTAAATATATTCCTCGTAATTATATTACGCGGAATTCATAGTTGCAAAAAAACACTTTACTTAATAGTAACTTATAAAACAAGTATATAGTCCGCGGATTGTAATGTCAAGGATTTTTTATATCTCTTACAATTGTCTAATCGGACTTCACAAAGAATAATTTACAATGGGAGATAAAAATAAACAAACATATTACTTTTACATTTTGACTTTTCAATCTTCTTAATTCACTGGCTATTTAAAAAAACAAAATATAGATTTATTAGTATGTTCTATATAGTATAATAGTTTTGAGGAGGAGTATGATGAATCAATATATGAGTTTAAAAGATCATGTCTATAATTATATATCCCAAAAAATCACTGATGGCAGCCTTACCCCAAATGAAAAGATAAATGAACAGTTAATCTGTGAGGAGCTTCAGATTAGTAGAACACCGGTAAGAGAGGCTCTTATTCAGTTGGCTACTGAGGGATATCTTGAAAATTTGCCTAGAAGAGGTTTCCGTATTAGACCTATAGATGAAAATAAAGCCATTGAATTATATATGATAATCGGAAACCTAGAGGGTTTAGCATCTTCCCTTGCGCTGGAGTTTATTACGCCTAAAGAAATTAATCATATGAAAAAATTATTTACGGCAATGGATCAATCTATTGGTGTAGGTTTTTACGATAATTATTATAAACTCCAAACAGAATTTCATAATACTTTTATCAGTATATGTAATAATGAAGAGCTTATTCGCCTACTTAATCAATTAAAGAGGAGCTTTATAAGACAAAGCTATATGAATAAAGAGAGCGGCGATCTTTCCGCCATTTTAAAAAAGACTAATGAAGAGCATAAACATATTATTGAATTGTTTGAAAAGAATGATAAGGAAGGTCTTATGAGATATATTAGAGATGTACACTGGAATACTAAAAATGCTAAATTTGATTCGATATAGCAAACCTATTATAATACTTTTTAGTGAGATGTGTGAATTTTGGAACATACGTTTGAGTTTTCAGTATCAGCACTCTAATTTTCTGTTTATTAGAAAAAGTTTAAGGGAAGATGAATGTATATCATTTCTCCTTAAACTTTTTAAGACTTAATTCTTTTACTTTTGTAATACTAAGTCTAGTTTTTGTATGAATTTTTCAGTCTGTTCAATGGTCCCTGTACTAACTCTAAGCCAGTTATCCCAGCTCCATAGGTATCCCGGTCTTACTATTATTCCTTGCGCCAATAGCTTTTGAAACACTACTCTTGAATCCATATCTACATCAACAAAAATAAAGTTAGAATTAGATTTTATGTATTCTAGATTATTATTCTCAAAGTATTTCTCCATAATTGTCATAGATTTATAATTTAACTCTACAGTTCTTTCAATATGCTCTTCATCGTCTAGGGCTGCTATAGCTGCTACTTGTGCCAATCTATTTGCATTAAAAACTCCTTTAACCTTGGTCATTTCATTTGTAATTTGCTCTGATGTTAAAGCATATCCTGTTCTAACGCCCGCTAAACCAGCTACCTTTGAGAAGGTTCTAAGTATAATAGTATTTGGCCTTTCCTTTAATATCTTCAAGCTATCAGGATACTGTGGGTTTTTAACTGCATATTCATAATATGCCTCATCAAGTACCACTACGATTTCATCTGAAATATTTTTAAACAAATAATTTATTTCTTCCACGGTCATTATATTTCCAGTCGGATTATTTGGGTTACAAATAAATATTAATTTTGTTTTGTTACTTATTTTTTCAATAAATGCTTCAAAATCATGTTTATAATTTTTAAGTGGAATCAGTACAGGTATGCCTCCCATATGTGAAACACTTGTAGCATATAATCCAAAAGATGGAACTGCCATTATAGCTTCATCACCTTCGTTGATAAAGGTTTGAGCTACGAACTTAAGAATTTCTTCTCCACCATTTCCAACTACTATTTGTTCTGGGCTTAAATCGTATTTTTCTGCTAACTTTTCTCTTAAAGTAACAGCTCCAGAATCAGGATAAATGTGAATATTTTCTGCTTCATTTTTTATAGCTTCTACAGCTTTTTTTGATGGGCCCAATGGATTCTCATTTGATGCAAGCTTTTCTATGTCCTCTAAACCTAACTCTTTTTTTACTTCTTCAATAGGCTTACCCGGCACATAGCGCTTTAGAGTAAGTACTTCCTTCCTAAATAAATTGCTTTCTTTCATACCTGCCCCTCCTCTATTAGTTTTTTCTAATTTATAAATTTCCTATTTTCACAGAAATAATACGAAATTATTCATTACATATCCAATTATACCAGATAATAGTTTAGCGGTTTCATGAATTTTATAAATATTCACACTTATTTTATAGCTATGTGATATAGAACTTTCCAAAACCAAAGTAGACACTGAGGTTTCCTTTTGGTGACTTTTATGAACCTGTTTTAACAAATGTTCCTCAAATCAAAACAGATTCATAGTATGAGCCAAAAGAATTCTCAGTGTCTACTTAAGTAGGTTAAACTTTCCAACCTACACATTTATATCTTTTTAAAATCTTCTATAACCATTTGTGGCTTAACATTCCCGTTCCATTCATTTATGTCGAGGGAAAAAGCAACACTTAAGATTTCTGGTTCTCCTATCTTTCTATATCTTTCTGTTAATGAAAAACCTATTCCATCCATGCTGATATTATCACTTTTTCCAACAAATTTTAGGTGTTTACCATCGGTTCCACACCCCTTTGTCTTACTCTGGTCAACATTTATATTATTAATTACAAATAACGGCCTTGAGTTCCCCATTCCGTAGGGTTCCAGCTTTGATATATCATTTATAAGTTCGATAGTAAAATCATTTGGTGAAAGTTCTGACATAATGTTTAATTTGGGTATAAATATATCTGGATTTGTCTTTTTAATTCTTTTAGCTCTAAAATCTAATCTATCTCTTAATTCATCTAATTTATCCTCTTCTATGGAAAATCCACATGCCATTTCGTGCCCCCCAAATCCAATAAAAAGATCTGAGCAGGTTTTCATTTCTTCATAAATATTTATTCCAGAAATACTTCTTCCACTTCCCTTTAGGTGTCCCTCTTCACTTCTAGTAACCACTAGGGTAGGTTTATAAAACATATCTTTCATCTTTCCAGCAACTATACCTATAACACCTTCTGACATATTGTCAGCTCTAAGAACTAAAAAGTCATCACCTTTATATTTTCTTTCAACAAGTTCCTTACAATACTTTTCTCCACTTTCTTGAACCATTCGTCTTTCTTTGTTTAAGTTGTATAGATACTCAGCCATTCTATTAGCTTTGCTTCTCTCTTTACTAAGAAGAAGTTCTACACCATATCTTGCTTCTTCAAGTCTTCCGGCAGCATTAAAGCATGGCCCTATAACAAATCCAATCCTGCCTGCTGTTATCTCTTTGTCCATAAGTCCAACAGCTTGTCTTAGACTTAATATTCCAAGACGCCTGTTCGCATTAATACTCTTCAATCCATATTTTATGAGGGTTCTATTCTCATCTACTAAGGGGACAATATCGCAAATAGTCCCTAAAGTCACTAGATCAAGGAGTCTTGATAATGCTGATTTAGAAAGCCCCAGCGTCTTTTGGAGAGCCTGTGCCAATTTAAAGGCTACTCCACACCCACATAATTCTTTAAAGGGATAACTATCGCCCTCCTGCTTTACATCTATAATAATACAGTTTGGTAAAACTTCTGGTGGGTTATGATGATCTGTAACTATAACCTCAAGTCCTAATTCATTAGCATATTCTATTTCCTTTACTGCACTAATTCCATTATCGACTGTGATAATAAGATCAGCCTTCATCTCTTCTTTCATATGCTTTATAGCATCTATATTAAGTCCATAACCTTCAGTAAAACGATTAGGTATGTAATAATCTATGTTGTTTGTTATCCCTCCAAAAAACTCTAATAGCAGGGATGTGGATGTAACACCATCAACATCATAATCGCCAGCGATTACAATTTTATTCTTTTTTGTTACATGATAGATAATTCTACCTACTGCCTCGGTCATATTCTTAATAAGAAATGGATCATAGGTTCTCTGAGGCTTATCACTCAAGAATTCTTCTATATCCTCTTTATCAGTAATTCCCTTTGAAGAAAGTATGGCTTCAACAATAGATAGGTCTTCTTTTTTTTCACAAACCGTCTTCCAAACCTTTTCCATGAAAGTCCTCCAATCAAAATAATATACAAACATTGTACCATATCATCTATTTCTAAACCCAAGGAAATATAAAATTTCCTTGGGTTTATTTTTCAATTCCTATTCAAACTACTTGTTTAACAAACTCTTTAGAAGATTTGGTATTTGATTTTGTATTTCTTTGCCTAGTTGCTGTTTTATTTGATCCCCAATCTGGCTTTGTATTTTTCCAGCTATCTGGCCATATATCTGCTGCTGAACTTGTTTAGTAATTTGTTCTTGAATTTGCTTTTGTACTTGTTCTTGTACTCTCCTCTGTGCAAAATGCTGAACATGACCAGAATACCTTAGTGCCCCCATAGGGCGCTGCACTTGACTCAATTGCCTTTGCATTTGTAATGGTCCCTGTAGTTGTCTTGCTAGACGCAGTGGTTCTTGCATTTGTTGTATAAATCTCAGTGGTCCCTGCATCTGCTGTATAAATCGTATAGGTCCTTCCATTTGTTTCATGAACTGCATTATTTTTTTTAGTTGCTCTAACATCTCAGGGTTCTGTTCTGAAAGTAATTCCATAAGAATCTTTTGTAATGGGTCTTGATCTATATCATCATCTGTTTCTTCTTCCGTCTGTGAATAATTAGGTAATACAGTTATTTCAGCAGTTTTAAAGTTTTCTTCATTATTTATTTCCTCTAAATAATTATCGTAACTCTCATCTATCTCATCTATCTCATCTATATCAATTACTTCTGGTTCAGTTTCATCATTATCTTTCACCAATTTTATAACTTTAGCTCTATCCATAATATTTAGTTTCCTATTTCACCCCTTTATTAGTAAATTATAGAGAGTCCTTAGTAAAACTTAATTTATTCATATATAAATACTCAATACTTCTGAGAGTTTTGGATGTGTACAAATTAATAGTTGCACTGGAATCTCTATATTACACCTAATGTACTACTCATTTTGTCTTTAATGTTTTCAGACATTAGTAATGCTGTTTTGTATATCATTCCAGATTATTCATAGAAAATTCAAAGCTACTTGCATATTTTCAAACTCTCTATGAATAATCTGGAATCAAACATATTTTTTGATGTTTTTTCATTATTATTGTATGACAATGAGTGATAAACTGTGTAGAAACTAGTCTTATTTGTTCAAAATAATTTTAAAAGGACCTGAATTATTTTATTAAAAATAATTCAGGTCCTTTTAGATATGCAGATTAATACTCTAAAATGAAAATCAATATTGTTTATTTACAGACAATCATTAAGTTTTTCATCCTTAACTATTCCTTTTTCTAAAAGAACTTCTCCAAAAGCATTTACAACCTTTTCATCGTAATGAATTCCACCGAGAATCTTCAACTCATATAATGCATCCGATGGAGATACGGCTTTTCTATAGGGTCTATCGGTGATCATGGCATCAAAGGTATCTGCAACGGCAATAATTTTTGCTTCTATGGATATTTCATATCCCATAAGACCATAAGGATATCCTGAGCCATCTAATCTTTCATGATGTTCCATTATAATCTTAGTTATTTTTTTATAATATGTATCTTTAACCATTTCAGCACCATCTAAGGGATGCTTCTTTATTAACTCCATTTCTTCATTTGTTAATCTACCTGGCTTTTGTAATATTTCATCAGGAACATTAATTTTCCCTATATCATGAAAAAGCGATGCAAATGCAATGTTTTCAACGCTTTCTTTAGATAAACCTAACTTGTCTGCTATTCCTACTGAATAGTTTTTTACTCTATCTCCGTGATTGTGGGTGTATAAATCCTTTTCTTGACTCTTTAAAGCAATTTTCTTTAGTTCCTCAATTCTTTCACTTAAATAATGGAATAGGGGTTGAGTAGTAAGATATAATATTCTTACATCTCTATTCACCCTGAAATGTACTGTTTCTTTTAAATGATGCACATAGAAATAGTCTCCGCTTTTTAATACTATATCAGTACCATCTTTTTCATATACTATTTCCCCATCTAATATATAGGCAAATTCCATTAGCTCACTTATATCACCTGGGGTCATAAAGATATTTTCCCCGGATTTTATTTCTTGAATCATAACCTCAGTTCCATCGCCTCTTGCAAGCAAGCTAAGATTTTCTACACTTTTACTAGATCTCTCTATACATTCATTACCCCGACCTATATATAATCCTTGCTGCATTTTAATCCTCCTTGAAGTCACATAGGGAGATTCATTTTTTAGATTTAAAGTATTATAATCAAATTTACCATCCTGAAACATGCATAGGATCTATTAATACCGTTCTATCACCTATTTGAACTTCTACATATTCACAAACAACAGTAGCTCCATATTTCTTCTTTGCTTCTTTAATAGTCTTTTTAGATATCTTATCAGTTTCTTTAACTAATTTAGTTATTATTTTATCAAGCTTAGTATCATACTTAGCACTCTCTGGATCTAACTTATCTGCTTTCTCTACCGCTTCGTCAATCTTGGCCTCAATTTTCTGATTAGCTTCCTCTACAAGAGAGTACACATCTTCAGCCGCAAATACCGTAGCACTAAACACCATCACCAATAACATTGATAAAACTAATACGGACAACAACCTTTTCATACAATCTCCTCCTTGTTATATAAGATATTTTAGTCAGTTGCATAGTTCTGACACTCTACAACCTATTTTATTTTTATAGGAAATAATGAAAGCTTCTACATTTTTCCTATAAAAATTGTTAAACTCTAAAGTGTAGTAACTATATATCAATTCAACTGCTAAAAAACTATATTTCAAAGGATTCCTCTACCAACTATCTCCCCACATAGATATTTGGAAAATAGGTAATCCTGTGAAAGCTGTTTCTAAACAAGTTCTTAATATACTTCTCGGTAAATTGTAATAAAAAATTAATAAATAGTTCTACAATAAATTCCAATTTCCTGCTAAAAATAATATTTTTTTTGAATTCTTTCAATTTTTCATTCATTTATTTTAAAAAACAATTCCAATAAACCATTAATTTCGTCATAGAATTTTACTTCATAGAATGAAAGTCCTAAAATCTTTCATTAATTTTTTTTAATCTTTTCTTAAAAATATACATTCTTTCATCGGCAGCACTTACTAATTGGTTATACTCATCACTATCTTCTGGGAATTTAGCAATTCCATAGCTAAATCCACAACTAATCCTATTACCCTCAAATATAATTGGTTGATTTTTTAAATAATCCGATAACTCTTTAAATTTATTCTTCAACCAACATATATCTACATCTGAAAAAACAGCTACAAATTCATCTCCACCAAATCTAGCCAATATAGTTTGAGGTTCAATGAATTTACGTAAATTGCTGCAAAATGTCTTTATTAATCTGTCTCCTGCTAAATGCCCATAGGTATCATTTACAAATTTCAACCCATTTAAGTCAAATAGTACTAAATAAAATTCCTTACTATATTTAATAGCTTCTTTGATATATACTTCAAATAACTCTTCGAAATAACTTCTATTATATATATTAGTAAGTTTATCATATCTCGACAAATATATGGTTTCTTCATAGAGCTTATGCTTGCTTATAACTATTGCAATTTGATTTCTTAAATATTCCATCACTTCTAAGTCCATTTCATCATATATACGATTACGACTACTATCAACATTCACTAAACCGTAAAGTTTTCCATCTATAATAATAGGTGAACTTATTGAAGATTGTACCTCAATCGTTTTGTTATTTCCCAAAATATTTGGAAATTCTTTACTTATCAAATCTTGAATATCGTTAATAATAACTGCACTATGAAAATTTCCTTTTGTTACAAACCAAAAAAATGTTTCTCTTAGATTAAGCCTAAATTCCTTAGCCTTTTCTTCATCAAAGCCTTTACATGCAGCAATCTGTAAATTTTCATCCTTATCTAAAAGCAAAACACAAGCAAGCTCAGCTTCTTCTATTACATCTGATACCTTTTCTAGTATTAGATTAAATAACTCACTGGTATTGTTAATACCTATAATAGCATGATTTATTTCCAGGGATCTTTCTTTGAGCTTTAATAACCTCTGTATTCTTTTTTCAGCTATCTTCCTATCAGTGATATCAGTTACAACCCCTACTAAGCCCATAGGTTCATTTTGTAGGTCCGTTATAACTGCTTTGTTGAAAATAACATCGCGCAATGATTTATCCTTATATCTTATCTTCGACTCATAGGTTTGCTTTCCCCTATTTATAATTAACTCCTTATCTGATTTATGATAAATATCAGCAAGCTCCTTTGGATTTAAATCATATACACCTCTACCAATAACCTCTTGGTACTCTAATCCTAAATATTCACAAAATGCAACATTGCAATGTCTATATACTCCATGTAAATCCTTATAAAATATTGGGCTTGGAAGTGTATCTATAGCCCGCTGAAGAGCTTCAAGGTTTTCTCGAATAGACGTCTCTGTTTCCTTCCATTCATTTATATCTTGAATAGTACCGATTACTTTATGTGGTTCACCGTCTTCATTATAAATGACCTCACAGTTTGTCCTGACCCATCTTTCTTCTTTGTTAGATTTTACTACTTTGTATTCGATTTCTTCTATTGCTCCAGATTTTAGCACCTCTTTCAAAGCATATCTTACCATGTTTTTATGATGTTTATGAATAAAATTATCTATAAAGTATTGCAAGGTGATTTCCTCTACACCCTCATCTATCCCACATATTTGACAAATTTCCTCAGCAAAACAGAAGTTATCCTTCTTACAGTTCCATTCCCAAATACCTATATTAGCAATCTTTTGGGCAAGCTTTAGACTAACTTCTTTCTCTTGTAAAGGTTTCTTAGATTTACCTGAGGGCAAGGCTTTGTTAAACATGGACATATTGCTTTCTCCCCTAAAATTTAATAATCTCTTTCTCTATCTAAATTTTGATTATCTATTATGATAAGTAACCACTTTAGTTTAAAAGATTCATTTCAACTTCTATATGTAGAACCTGACAAATTTCTTAGTGCTATTATATCATATTTGTAATGCACTAAGTCCTTTACATTACACTTTTCAAATACCTATATTACTTCAACCCTATCCCCAATCTAACTCAGGGGCATATATTCATGTTGGAACTTTATGTTTATTTGCTCCAGAAATATTTCAGCTTTGTCTCTACCTGCTTAGGATTGTAAACCTGGATGCAATGGCTCCATTCTGTGGGAAAAATTCTCCTATAAGAATAGTAAGTAAAGCGATCATCTATAAGCAAAATAGCTCCCTTATCATTTTTTGTTCTTATCACTCGTCCTGCCGCTTGAAGAACCTTATTCATACCGGGATAGGTATAGGCATATTCATATCCATAATTATTTTTATCATCGAAATAGCCCTTAATAATATTATTTTCAAGAGAGATTTGAGGCAAACCTACGCCTATAATGATGGCGCCGGACAAACGATCTTCTGTGAAGTCTATACCTTCAGAAAAAAGCCCTCCTAAAACAGCAAAGCCCAATAGATTTTTTGAAGGATTAGGTTTAAACTCGTTAAGAAAGGCCTCTCGCTCCTGTTCAGTCATCAAAGAGTTTTGCACCAAGGTAAAAATTTCTGGGTTATTTTCTTGGAATTCTTCATGAACTCTTTGCAAATATGCGTAAGAGGGAAAAAATACAAGGTAGTTTCCAGATTTTTCTCTAATTACCGCTTCTATATATGTAACAATTTGACTATAACTGTTTTCCCTATCCCTTAAACGTGTAGAAACATTCTTTGTTATCAGAAGAGAAAATTGCTCTTTTAAAAATGGTGATGGCAATACCATCATATGATCTTCATCCTCCCCGCCTAATATTTCTTTAAAATATTTAAGGGGAGCTAATGTAGCAGAAAAAAAGATACCACTTTTGCCTCTCTTTATTGCTTTCTTTATCAATTCTGAAGGATCTAAACAAAAAATCTTAAGTCTAGTGTCCTTATTTTCTTTTTCAATGTATGTTATATACCTTTCATCGTATAGTTCACCTATTTTTAAAAATGACAATGCATCAAAATATAGTTCATACAATTTTTCCTCTATCTCCTCTGTCCTATTAGAGGCAAAATAATACTCACATTGATTTATAAAATTTTCTAATAACTCATCTAGTATAATTGGATATTCTTTTTGAATATTGCTCTTACCTTCATCACATAGCTTTTTCATATCAATCATAAATGAATTTAATTTATTAAGGGATTTTGCTATTCCAGGGCTTTTCTCCTTCATCATCCTTTTCAATTCTAAAAATTGTCTTTTATAGAGCTGAGCTGAAAACATGGTTCTCGCTCTATCAACTAGGTTATGAGCTTCATCAACTAAAAAAGTATAGTCTCCTTTTTGGGAAAAAAAACGCTTAAGGTATACTCTGGGATCAAAAACATAATTATAGTCACATATTATACAGTCCGACCATAATGATAAGTCTAGGGAAAACTCAAAGGGACACACTTTATACTTTCTTGAATATTCTTCAATGGTTTGTCTTGTAAAGTTTTCTTTGTGACAAATTATATCCATAAGTGCTTCATTAACTCTATCAAAATGGCCTGAGGCATAGGGGCATTCTTCTGGATCACATTTTCTCTCGTCTTGAAAACATATTTTATCCTTAGCCGTCAATGTGATTGTTTTCATCTTTAGTCCCTTTTCTCTCATCTTTCCAAAGGCCTCTTCAGCTACTGTTCTGGTAATAGTTTTTGCTGTTAGATAGAATATCTTAGATGTAAGTCCTTCTCCCATTGCTTTAATAGTAGGAAATAAGGTTGATATGGTTTTTCCAATTCCCGTTGGAGCTTGCACATATAATTTTTTATCCTCTTTTATAGTTTTATAGACGGCAACAGCCAAGTTTCTTTGCCCATTTCGATAGGAACTAAAAGGAAAATCTAGTTGTCCTATGGATTTGTTTCTCTCTATGTCCCATGCCTTAGTTATGGCTATCCACTTAAAGTATTCTTCAACTAGTCCACTAAAAAATCGTTCTAATACATCTATTGAGAAAGTTCTTCTTAACTTCTTCATCTCTTCTGTCTCTATGTTATAGTATGTTAATTGTATATCTATTTCTTCTAAACCTTTTTCATGTCCATAAATATATCCATAGCATTTTGCCTGAGCCCAATGCAATTCATTAAATTCTTCATCGATTTTTTCTAAATCTATTACAACGGTCTTAATCTCATCGATAATTACTTTTCCGTTTTCAAAAAGGATTCCATCGGCTCTACCCTGTACAGTTAAAGTATCTCCTTCATAACAAGCCAAATATTTTAATGTAACCTCTGATTCATATCCATCTTCATAGGAGCTTTGGATTTTTCTATGGGCTTTTGCACCTTCCAGAGCTCTGTCATAGCTTGTAAATCCTCCACTACTGATGTCTCCGCCGCGTAAAATGAACTCAACTAAGTTACGTATAGATATCTTTTTTTCCTTCGCATTATTCATAAATTTGCCTCTCGTATTATATTTTGTTATCCATATTATAACAACAAGCCGCTAATAGTGTCCAATATAAGAAGAACACAAAATCTTGTACTACAAACAAATAAAACTGCTTTTATAAAGCAGTTTTATATTTCTAGTACTTATTTATCCACAATTTCGCTAATGTTTTTCAATAGGATTGAAATCGTTCCATCCATATTTGACATAAATTCTACTTTATCCTTCCTTGATAAAAATGATGCAGGCAGCTTAATCTCTATTCCTTCCCCTGTTACTAAACGCTGCTTTTTCATAACTTTCTTTTCTACATTTTCATTTACAGAAAGGGTTTTTTCTTTTAATCCCCTCTTCTCTATCTCTTCATTATATATCTGTTGCATTTCTGTATTTCCCTTAAATACCTTATCTCCTACCTCTTCAATATCTATTGTCATAGAGTCTTCAACGCTTTCAGCAATTGCGTTCTTTATCTCAGCAATCTTTGTTACATCATCATTGCAATATTTCTTTACTACTTTTTTAGATGCTTTATTTATGATATCTATTTTTTCTTTATCTGATAATGCTTCTGTTGACTCAAGTATGTCCTTTGATAAATAGAATCGTTTTTCACCGTCTATTTCATATTTCTTTTCCTTCAATAGTATTGAGAAGTCTTCCATATTTACGAGTATACATTCATCAATCTTTTGTGTAGCCAAGGGAAGCGCTGTCTTTTGATTAACAATCCTAATCTCTCTCCCATCTTGATTCTCTTCTATATAGTGTATATAAGACTCTTTGTAGTTCAGTTTTAGAATACCAAGATATTTTGAGTTGTCCTTTTTAAACAGGGTACATATCAAATCCGCCGAAGGAATCTCAGGGTTTTTATTCATAAATTCGTAGATTCTTGAAACAATATTTTTAGTTACTGGGATAAAATCCTCTTGACCATGTTTAAGCTTTAAGCAAGTTTTGTTGAATAGATTTTCATCATTAGTAAAATATACTTTTTTCAAGTCTATATCTTTAAATATTCTAAAAATATGCTTTTCTATATATTCATACATATCGGAATCCATCTCATAATTAAAGTCCGATAAAACCGGTGATCCAACTGCACCATCTAATATGTGAACAATTAGTTTTTCTACTAGTATATTACTATCCATATTTTTTCCTCCTTAAGGAATACATCTATTATGTTTTCACTATATATATCTAAATACATTCTATATAAAAGCTTACTAAAATATATAGTATTTTTCAACTTGAATTTTTTGATAAATATAGGGTTTATATAGAGATTCAAGTAAAACTATTAATTAATACATATACAAAACTCCCAAAAGCATTGAGTATTTGCATATGTATTAATTAAGTTTTGCTATGTGAACTCTATATAGAGATTCAAGTAAAACTATTAATTTATACATATACAAAACTCTCAAAAACATTGAGTATTTGCATATGTATTAATTAAGTTTTGCTATGTGAACTCTATATGGTTAGTCTGGGTTGAAATCTTTTAATAATCTATACACTTTCATAGGTTTAGGTTATAATGATATATGTAAAATACAATTTTTTTGATTTAAACGGTATTGGGATTAATAAACCTTAATGGAGGGTGATACTAATTAGCGATCAATTATCTATCTTTTCTATCATGAAAAAACCCAAGGAAGTTAAGGATAAAGCAATACCTGAAGGATTTGATTTAAAACCTGGAGAGCTTTACTGTCCTTATTGTAGACAAAAGGCTGTATTTATAAAGGATAAAAAGAATGGAGTCCATAGGTGCGGTTTTTGCGGTATTAGTAAAAATGATTATTGGGTTAAAAAAGTAAATAAGATTAGAAAATAGTAAAATTTTTGCAAACATTGAAAACAATATTAATTTCCATGTACATATTTTAATATGTACATGGAAATTTAGTTAGGTTATATTTTTATATAATATATAAGTCGATATAGGTGGAACATTCACTTCGTTTCTGAAGGCTTTGGTTCCCTGGAATATCCCATTATGATTTGCTTCAAACTCATTAGCAATTACTCTCCATTCTCCCTCTAAAGGTAGTCTAACTTTAACTTCGTTTCTATTAGCATTATGAATAATTAATATATGCTCATAATCTTCTTTATATGGAGAATTTAAGAGATAGGCCACAGTATTTTCAGGGGCACCTAGGAACTGTAAGCTACTTCTTATATCTTCAGCTCTATCTAAAGTCATAACCCTTTGATCTTTTCTAATAGTAATTAGTCCTCTTATATATTCAAAGGTGTCATTATATTTATGCTTTCTGCTCCAGCATATTTTATTTATTTCATCCCCTGCATTATAACTATTCTGGTTGTCTCTTTTGGTTCTTAAGAATTCTGTTCCACCTTGAATAAATGCTATCCCTTGAGAAGTAAGTATAATAGATAGTGCTAATCTATTCATTTTCTCCCGTTCTTCCTCTGCAACCTCTAATCTACTTTTTTTAATTTTGTCAAATAGGGTTAGATTGTCGTGGGAGCTAATATAATTTATAGTCTCGACGGGCTCTTCAGCAAATCCGTACAATTCTCTATTATATTGTACACTTCCAACAATACCTTTTTTTATTTCATTTTCTAATCCAAATCCACCATTCACGAATCCAACACCGGTTCCATCGTTATCTCCCTTTAATGAGTTTCTGAAATCATCATTGAATACGGCGATCTCCATTCCTCTTTGTCTTCCCTTTCTAAACTGCATATCGTAAGGTAGTGATGTATCTCCTCCAGTCCAGGGTTCTCCATAGATTAAAATGCTTGGATTAATTTTCTTTAGTTCTCTTCGCACTTCCTTCATTGTCTCTATATCATGAAGAGCCATCAAATCGAATCTGAACCCATCTATTTTGTACTCTGTAGCCCAGAATTTTACTGAATCAACTATAAACTTCCTCATCATAGCTCTTTCAGATGCGGTTTCATTTCCACATCCAGAACCATTTGTATATCTTCCATTTCCATCAGTTCGATAATAGTACTTAGGTTCCAATACTTCAAGTGGATTTTTCCTCATACAGAAGGTGTGATTATATACAACGTCCATGATCACTCGCAAACCATTTTCATGTAATACTTTTATCATCTCTTTAAATTCTTTAATTCTAATTGCTCCATCATATGGATTTGTAGCATATGATCCTTCTGGTACATTGTATAAGTATGGATCATATCCCCAATTGTATCCATATTCCTCTGTTTCATCTACACTGGCAAAGTCGAAAACCGGCAATAGATGGATATGGGTAATCCCCAAATCCCTTAGATGATCTAATCCTGTGGATATCCCACATCTTGATTTAGTACCCTTTTCTGTAAAAGCTAAGTATTTTCCCTTATTTTTTATGCCAGAATCATCATCAGTGGAAAAATCCCTTACGTGCATTTCATAAATAATGGCTTCGCTCATATTTAAGGCTCTAGGTATTTGATGGTTTTCCCATCCTTCAGGATTAGTTGTGCTAAAATCTACAACCATTCCCTTCTTTCCATTTACGGTGGCTCCCTTTGTATAGGGATCCGTTGTTTCCATTTCTTTTCCTTCTACTATTACGATATAGTTATAATATTTATTTTTATAATCCCCTTCTAATATTAACTCCCATACGCCTTTATCTACCTTAGTCATAGGTAATATCTTTCCATGACTATCATTATAATTGTCATAAACTATAACCTTTATATCATCCCTAGTAGGTGCCCATACTTTAAATATTGTACATTCTTTGCTGTATACTGCTCCTAGATCTTGCCCATTATAAAAAAATTCCTTCCATTCCCTCAAATCACTACACAATTCATACTGCACTCCTTAAAAGCTTAAAAAAATTTTTGATTACGACTTTTCCCTAAATCAGGAAATAAACTCATATCCCATATTTCTGAAGCATACTCATATATTGTTCTATCACTGGAAAATATTCCCGAACAGCCAATATTAACAATAGCCATTTCTGCCCATTTTGATTTGTCCCTGTATAGTTTATCTATTCTATCTTGAGCTTTCACGTAGGAATCAAAATCCTTTAAAACAAAATATTCATCATTATGTTTAAGTAGTGAATCATATATGATTAAAAATTCTTCATATCTTACAGGAAAAAATTCATTTAACAACTGATCAAGTACAGTCTTAAGCCTTATATCTTTATTATATAAATCTGTGGAATTATATGTTCCACTACTATACAATTCAAATATTTCTCTTTCTTTTAAACCGAAGATTACTATATTTTCATCGCCAACAGCATTTTTTATTTCAACATTGGCACCATCAAGGGTTGCTACAGTAACTGCTCCATTCATCATAAATTTCATATTACCGGTCCCCGATGCCTCCTTTGTTGTGGTTGATAATTGCTCACTTACGTTAGCTGCTGGTATTATATGCTCAGCCAAGGCTACTCCATAATTCTCCATGAACACAACTTTTAACTTATCTTTGATTCTCTTATCATTATTCACTTTGTCAGCTAAGCTATTAATTAGTTTTATGGTCTGTTTTGCTATGTAGTATCCAGGTGCAGCCTTTCCTGCAAATATAAATGTTCTTGGCACTATATCAAGCTCTGGATTTTCAATAAGCTTATTATATAGATGCATTATATGTAAAACATTTAATTTCTGTCTCTTGTATTCATGAATCCGTTTTGCTTGAATGCTAAATATTGAATTTGGATCTACATTTATCAAGTATTTTTCCCTAATCATATTTGTAAGTTTATACTTATTGTTTTGTTTTATTTTATATATCTCTTCTCCAAATAAAGAATCTTCCCTAAGCTTTAATAATCGTCTTAATCTTGTTGGATTTTCTATCCATGTTCCTCCTATAGACTCACTAATTAGATTTGCCAATTCTGGATTACATTTAAGAAGCCATCTTCTATGGGTAATTCCATTGGTCTTATTATTAAATTTATTTGGATATATGCTATAAAAGTTTCTAAATTCCTGCTTTTTTAATATCTCAGTATGTAATTTTGCTACTCCATTTACACTATGGCTCCCCACAATTGCTAAATGAGCCATCTTTACCTGTCCATTGGAAATGATTGCCATATGCTCTATTCCTTGATAATCTCCAGTATATTTTGTCTCCCATAGTTCTCTGCAAAATCTTTCATTTATCTCATTTATTATCATAAATATACGTGGAAGTAAATTCTTAAACATATCTATATTCCACTTCTCTGAAGCTTCCGCCATAATAGTATGATTTGTATATGATATTGTGCTAGTAGTTATTCTCCATGCCTCATCCCATCCAAGCTTTTCTTCATCCATCAATATTCTCATAAGTTCCGGTATGGCAAGGGCAGGGTGAGTATCGTTAATATGGATTGCAACGTATTCATCAAGGTCTGCTATTGGTTTCCTGAGCTTCTTAAATGTTCTAATTATACTCTGCACTCCAGCAGAAACCAGAAAATATTCTTGTTTAAGTCTTAATATTCTTCCTTCATCAAATGAATCATTGGGATATAAAACCTGTGAAATGGATTCAGTAGAGTGTTTTTTTTCAAAAGCCTTTAAGTACTCTCCTCTACTAAATGTACTGTAGTCAAATTCCTGCTTTTGAGCTTCTGCACTCCATAATCTTAAAGTGTTTACAGTATTATTTTTATATCCAACTATGGGTGTATCATATGGAACTGCTAGTATAGACTCATAGTTTTCATGAGTAAATCTGAGCCTGTCATTTTCATCTAATACTCTTATATCTCCACCAAATTTTACTTCTACAGCTTTACTTGTTCTTCTAATTTCCCACAAAATTTCATTTTGGAGCCATTTATCTGGAAATTCTACCTGATATCCATCGATTATTTTCTGTTCAAAAAGACCGTATTTATATCTTATTCCGCATCCATGTCCAGGTATGCCAATAGAAGCTATTGAGTCTAGAAAACAAGCTGCTAGTCTTCCCAACCCTCCGTTTCCCAGACCCGGGTCTTTTTCAACTTCTTCGATTTTATCTAAGTCTATTCCCAACTCTCTTAGTCCTTCTTCACAGATTTCCTTTATCCCTAAATTTATAAGATTACTTATTAGCAATTTACCTATTAAGAATTCCATAGAAAAGTAGTAAACTTGCTTTTCTTTGTTTTTGACATATTTTTTATTTGATTTCACCCAATTTTCATATATATAGTCTCTAATCAAGCTAGCTAAGGCATAATATTTATCCCAGGCTGAGGCTTCCTCAATCCTATTTGCCCTTTCAGATTCTAACTTCTTTATAAAATCCATCTTGAACTTTTCCTTGGTTAGTTTCATAGAACCAACCCCTTTCTTAGTAACACCTTAAAAGCACAACTTCTCATATAATCCTTTATAAATCTCAGCGGATTTCTTCCAGCTGTAATCGCCATCCATAGCACTAGATACTATTCTTTCCCACTTATTTTTATCTTCATACAATCTAAGAGCCCTTTTGACTGTATATAACATGTCATGAGCATTATAATTAGCAAAGCTAAATCCATTGCCTTCACCTGTATACTCATTATATGGTGTGACTGTATCCTTTAATCCACCCGTTTCTCTTACAATAGGAAGGGTTCCATACCTAAGAGCAATCAACTGGCTTAGTCCACATGGCTCGAATTTAGAAGGCATAATAAACATGTCAGAAGCAGCGTAAATTTTATGAGCAAGGGATTCATCAAACAAAATCTGAGTTGAAATTTTGTTAGGATATCTATGTTGGTAATCCTTTAGCTTGGCTTCAAAATATGGCTCTCCAGTTCCTAAAATAACTATTTGGATATCTTCCTCAAGCAATTCATCTAATGCATGTAATATCAAATCTAGACCCTTCATATGGGCTAGTCTTGAAACCATCGCCATTAAGGGTACGTTTTTTCGAACTGGAAGATTTAAGAGCTTTTGAAGTTCTATTTTATTCTTTTGCTTCTTCTCAGGGCAATCCCTATTATACTCTGAGAAAATATGTTCATCCTTCTCAGGATTGTATAAATCATAATCTATTCCATTTACAATCCCATACAGATCACTTTTTCTGGTTCTTATAAGACCATCCAGGTTTTCACCGAAATATTTATATTGTATTTCATCTGCATAGGTTTGGCTAACGGTAGTAACTATATCTGAGTATTTTATCCCACCCTTTAAAAAGCTCACTCCACCAAAAAATTCAAGGGCATCTGAATGATAATATTCATTATCAAGATTTAATAAATCTCCTAATATGGCTCTTGGGAATACTCCTTGATATTTTAAATTATGTATTGTGAAAATAGTTTTTATATTGGAGTACTGAGACTTATTTCTATATTGTGCATTTAATAATGGACTTATCATTCCCGTATGCCAATCGTTACAATGTATAATATCCGGCTTGAAGTCCAAATTTGCTATCATCTCTAGGACAGCCCTACAGAAGAAAGAATATCTTTCTCCATCATCATGATAAGAATTGTATCCACCATCTCGTTTAAAGTAATACTCGTTATCTATAAAGTAAAATGGTATTTCATCATACTCTAAATATTCTATGCCACAATACTGATTTCTCCATCCAATCTTAACTTTGAAATTTTTTAAAACAGTCATTTTTTCCTTAAATCTTTCTGGAATTTGTGAGTATTTAGGTAATACTACTCTAACATCTGTTCCTAACTGCCTTAATTCCTTTGGCAAAGAAAATGCTACATCTGCAAGGCCCCCACTCTTTATAAAGGGGACCGTCTCAAAGGCAGCATAAAGTACTTTATTCATTTTTATCCCCCCAAGGTTCTATAATTTCATATTTTTCTTTACTACAAAAGGGTTCTTTTTATCTCCACTGAGTATCTTCCCATTAGTTATATGAACATATTTATCTAGTATTACATCCTTTAGATAGGCACATTCTTCAATAGTACTTTTACGCATAATGATGCTATCTTTAACAACAGCACCCTTCTCAACTTTTACGTCTCTTCCAATAATACTATTTTCAACAATACCTTCAATAATACATCCATTTGCTACAAGGGAATTTGTAACCCTCGAGCCATCGGCATACTTGGTCGGAGGTTCATTTTTAACCTTTGTATAAATTAAACCGTTCTCATGAAATAGCTCTCGTGAAACCTCTATATCTAATAATTCCATATTTGTTTTATAGTAATTCTGTATAGAATTGATACAGGACAAATATCCACTGAAGGGATAAGCATTTACATTTAATTTATTAATACTTTGAAGTATTGCTTGCTTTAAATATTGACTACTACCAGTAGATATGCTATTGTTAATTATTTCTAACAATAATTCTTTCTTCATGATATAGGTTTCCATCGACATATTGTAAAATCTCGTACTTCCGGTATTTCTTCCTAAGTTTAAAACCTTATCATTTTCATCTAAATTCAAGGTGTCGCAATTTAAAAATTTTTGATAATTATTTTCCATCTTCTTATACATAATTGTAATGTCTGCTCCAGTTTTCTTGTGGTATTTAAAAACCTCGGCATAATTGGCATTGCACACCATATAGCTCCTCGCCAAAAGAACATAATCCTGCTTGCTATGCTCTATATAGTCCATATGATTCTTAAAATTTTCTATGTCTCCATTACGAAAAGTTAGATTGTGCAAATTTATTACTGGATTGAGTACAAACAGCCCATCTATTTTTCTATCTAAATCCCAGTCTTTACCTGTCCCTAGATGATCCATTAAAGAGCGGCTTTTACCTTGCGTAAATATCGCTACATTGTGAATACCGGCATTAACCATATTCGACAAGGTAAAGTCTATGACCCTATTTCTCCCTGCAATGGGTATCGTAGCAATCGGTCTATTGTAAGTAAGTTCTTTTATTGCTTCTTCGCTCTCACTTAGATTAATTATTCCCATAAGATCCTTCATATTTTATCCCCCTTTGTGATTTTGACGATACATTTCCTCATTTATTTACTACAACTATCTCATCTTGATTTTCACTTATTATCTGACTTTCCTGTTCTACTATAACGTCACTCATAACTATAGCCTTATTTACTAATACATGGTCTTCAATCCTCGCATTAGGCATAACTATAGAATCAATTACCTTAGAATCCTTCCCCACGTAAACTCCAGGAAATAATACAGAGTTTTCAACTTCACCATGCACAATACATCCCTCATTTAGAAGGGAGGATTTAACACTACCAGTGCAACTGATATAATGTGGTGGACTATTTGGATCATTTGAATATATTTTCCAATTACGATCATATAGATTTAGTTCATTATTTTCTTTCAACAAATCCATGTTGGCTTCCCATAAACTTTCAACGGTCCCTACATCTTTCCAATAACCATCAAATACATATGCATATATATTTAATCCGTTATCCACCATCTTTGGAATGATATTTTTCCCAAAATCATTGCTAGAATGCTTATCTTCTTCATCTTCAATTAGATATTCCTTAAGAACCTTCCAATTAAAGATGTAAACCCCCATTGACGCTAGATTGCCTTTCGGATTTTCAGGCTTTTCATCAAACTCATATATTCTTTCATTTTCATCCATATTCATTATTCCAAACCTATGGGCCTCATCAAATGGAACTTCAATGACTGCAATTGTAACATCGGCTGATTTTTCCTTATGATGTTCAAGCAATAGTGAATAATCCATTTTATAGATGTGATCACCGGACAAAATCAAAACGTACTCGGCATCATACTTATCTATGAAATCCATGTTTTCATATATTGCATTTGCAGTTCCCTTATACCATCTACCGCCCTTTGGTCCAACATAGGGTTGTAAAATTGTAACGCCTCCATCCTTTCTATCTAGGTCCCATGGACTCCCGATTCCTATGTGCGAGTTTAGTACTTGAGGTTGATACTGAGTTAAGACACCGACAGTATCAATGTCTGAATTTGAACAATTGCTTAAGGTAAAATCTATTATCCTATACTTCCCTCCAAAAGGTACGGCGGGCTTTGCTAATCTCCTAGTTAATTTTTTTAGCCTTGATCCTTGCCCTCCAGCTAATAGCATAGCAACAATCTCTTTTTTGTGATTTTTCATAGGTTGATCCCCCTTTAGATGTTGTTTGTAATTTTTTGAATAAAATAATCTAATCCTTAGAGGATTAGACCTTAGCCCTTTTCACTTTTCTTCTTTATAAATAATACTCCTAATGGTGGAATTTGGATTTCAATAGAATCGGATTGGCCATGCCAATCTATCTTATTTGACCTAATAGATTTTCTATTCTTAACTCCTGATCCTCCAAATTCCTCTAAATCACTATTAAAAACCTCTTCATATTCACCTTCACTGGGTACTCCTATTTTGTAATTATTCCGAGGTACAGGTGTAAAATTACATACACTTACTATAAAATCTTCTTCCTTTTTTCCCTTTCTCATAAATGCAATTACACTTTCTTCATTGTTATTATGATCTATCCAGGAAAAACCTCTATGATCACTGTCCAATTGATATAGTGACTTTTCTTCTCTATAAAACTTATTCAATTTTTTTATGAAGTTTTGCATTTTATTATGCATATCAAAGCCTAGCATCATCCAATCCAGACCTTTTTTATAATCCCACTCTATAAACTGCCCAAATTCTCCGCCCATGAATAGAAGCTTTTTACCAGGATGTGCGATCATATAGGAGTACAAAGTCCTCAAATTAGCGAATTTTTCCCAATAATCTCCTGGCATTTTATCTATCAGTGATTTTTTTCCATGAACTACTTCATCGTGGGATAGTGGTAATATATAATTTTCTGAAAATGCATATGTAAATGAAAATGTTATTAGATTATGATGCCATTTTCTGTGAACAGGATCCATTTCCATGTACTTAAGCATGTCATTCATCCAACCCATATTCCATTTAAAATTGAATCCTAAACCATCTAAGTGAATCGGAGTAGTTACAAGAGGCCATTCTGTTGATTCTTCTGCAAACATAAGTGTATTAGGAAAATTATTAAATACTATTTTATTTAATTTTTTTAAAAATTCTATTGCCTCAATATTTTCTCTTCCTCCGTATTTGTTCGGCTGCCAATGGTTATCCCTTCTTCCATAATCTAAATAGAGCATATAGGATACAGCGTCTACTCTTAGTCCATCTATATGATAAATATCAAGCCAAAATATCGCATTAGATATTAAAAAGCTTAGTACTTCATTTTTTCCATAATCAAATATAGCTGTCCCCCATTCATGATTTTCTGCCATTTCTGGAGAAGTATATTCATAGAGAGGTGTCCCATCAAATTTATATAGACCATGGCTATCTTTGCAAAAATGACCTGGCACCCAATCTAAAATTACACCTATTCTGTTTTGATGGCACCTGTCTACAAGATACATAAAGTCCTGTGGAGTACCGTATCTACTTGTAATAGAGTAGTATCCCGTTGCCTGATAGCCCCATGATCCATCAAAGGGATGTTCAGTAAGGGGTAGTATCTCTATATGGGTATATCCCATTTCAGTAACATATTCAATAATCTCATCTGCAATTTCTCTATAATTGTAGAAGTTGCCATCTTCTTTCCTTTTCCATGACCCCAAATGTAATTCATATATATTAATTGGTTCTTCGTATATAGATTTTTTTTTCTTTTCCTCCATCCATTCTCCATCGTTCCATTCATATTTATCTAATGAAAATATTCTTGAAGCAGTATTAGGTCTAACTTCTGAATAATATGCATAGGGATCAGCCTTTAAAATCCTCTCTCCATCTACGGTATGAATTTCATACTTGTATAATTGCTCCTCCGTTAGGTCAGAAATAAATATATTCCACATTCCTGAATCACTTACTTTTTTCATAGGATAGTCTATTCCAATCCAATCATTAAAGTCTCCTACAAGATTTACTTGCTTTGCATTAGGTGACCATAGAGTAAAGTTCACACCCTTGAAACCCTTATACTCTATTAAATGTGCACCTAAAAAATTATAGCTATTATGATGATTTCCCTGATGAAATATGTATTTATCAAAGGAACTAACTGGCAAATAGTCAATGATTCTCTCCTTCATGGTTCAAGCTCCTTCCTTTATCTCTATGTTTTAAAATCCTACTTCAGTTCTTTGTTATTTCATTCTTAACTGAATTTGTCATTCGTTTTTTTGTTTCTTCTTGCCAATTTTAAAATTTTTCACTTCTCTATATATATGCGAAAAAATAAAAATATTCCATTTTTTTTTGTTGAATTTTTTTCATAAGGTTTATTTCTAAAATAGCATGTTCTATAAGTATGTAAATAGAAGCTTTTACCCCGATGTATGATTGAAACTATACTTCTTACCGTCTTATTAGCTTTGTAATTTTCTATGTGCTACAAAAAAGACCATTCTCATATTATTTAAACAATATAAGAATGGTCTTTTAATCCTGTATCAATATGATTTTTCTTTTCTTCTTCTTTCAAAAACAAAAAAAATCAGAAGAATTACTTCTTCTGATTTTAATATCAAACTGGCAACGACTTACTCTCCCAGGCAGTTGCCCACCAAGTACCATCAGCGCTGAAGAGCTTAACTTCTGTGTTCGATATGGGAACAGGTGTATCCTCTTCGCTATAGCCACCAGATTTTTCGCCCCTAGGCGAATAAATTTCGTTAATTTTTGACCCAAGGTAAATCACCTTCGGTATTTATTAACTAT
>JMSU01000124.1_pt1 | contig 39521 bp, 35 predicted proteins | sample 179011 | NCBI WGS metagenome assembly JMSU01 (sample SAMN02769580, study PRJNA246767) | bioreactor metagenome | isolation source: Culture-1 Bioreactor ArsB derived from microbial biomass from the upper 2 cm... | place: Germany: Bremen | collected day 87 after inoculation
AGACAAAAAAGAAGCCCCCCGGTCGGGCATCTGACCGGGGGGCTATGTTGTCTACAATATCAGGCTAGTCTTTTACAAAACCCACCAGATAGCGGCAAGTCCTGTGATAGACATGGTTATTGTGTAAGGGAATGCCATTTTTACCATCTGACCGTATGAGAGCCTGATGAGAGGTGCAATGGCGGAAGTTAACAAGAACAGGAATGCAGCCTGACCGTTAGGAGTTGCAACACTGGGAATGTTAGTACCGGTGTTGATTGCAACTGCGAGCAGGTCGAACTGTGCCTGATCAATGACACCATTCTGGAATGCAGCCTGAGTTTCGGAGATATAAACGGTTGCTACGAACACGTTATCCGAAATCATGGAGAGTACGCCGTTGGCAATATAGTACGCTGCCAGCTGAACCTTTCCTTCCAGACCGAGTACATATGAGATGATCGGTGAAAAGAGGTGCTGGGAGTGAATTACTGCAACAATTGCGAAGAATACAACCAGAAGAGCGGTAAACGGAAGGGCTTCTTCAAAAGCATGTCCGATGCGATGTTCTTCTGTGACACCGTTAAGTGCGGTCAGGAGAACGATGACAGCAAGACCGATGAGACCTACTTCAGCAATATGCAGAGCAAGGCCGAGGATCAGAAAAATTGCACCACATGCCTGAATGAAAAGTGCAGCTTTTTTCTTGAGACTCATTTCTTCGTCATTTTTGCGGTCTTCTTCTTCGAGAATTTCACGCACGTTCTGAGGCAGCTGGAAGCCGTAACCGAAAATACCGGTTACTTCCAGCATGACGCAGGTCAGCAGACCCACAACCAGTACGGGCATAGAAACAGGAGCAACTTTAATGAAGAACTCAATAAACTGCCAGTCCATGATGTGACCGATCAGCAGGTTCTGAGGTTCACCAACGATGGTACATACACCACCAAGAGCTGTACCGATAGCACCGTGCATAAGCAGGTTTCTGAGGAAACCTCTGAATTCAGCAAGGTGACTGACGCACTCTCCTTTCAGCTGAGTGTCATCGCTCAAGGAACATTTACCTGTGGATGCAAAGCGGTGGTATATGGCGTAGAAGCCGTATGCTACAGCAATGATTACCGCGGTAACTGTCAGTGCATCAAGGAACGCTGACAGGAATGCGCCTGCAAAACAGAACAGCAGGGAGATTAGAATCTTGGATTTGATCTTGGTCAGGATTTTGGTGAAAGCATACTGGAGCATGTCTTTCATAAAGTAGATACCTGCAACCATGAACATCAGCAGCAGAATGACCGGGAAGTTGTGCAGGGTTTCATCATAAACAGCCTGCGGAGTGGTCATTCCAAGAGCTACCGCCTCAATTGCAAGCAATCCGCCTGCAGGAAGAGGGTAGCACTTAAGCGCCATCGCCAGAGTGAAAATAAATTCGCCGATCAACACCCAGCCGGTGATGAAGGGTCCTGCTACAGCCAGCAGGATGGGGTTGAGCACGAGAAAACCGATGATGGTAAGTTTGTACCAATCGGGAGAATTACCTAAAAGGTTCTTCTGTAGTGCCTGTGACATTGTTTTGGGCACGGGGGTTACTCCTTTTGCCGTTTTGTTGGAGCCATTAAAGGGAAAACCGGTGAAACATTAAAGATCACTGGGCTCCAACGGGTCGATTGACAGTTCCGGATAGAGTCCTTGCAATTCCCCTTCGGGATAAGGCTGAAGGATATTGAAGGAAATGTCTTGGGTTTGCTGGGCGTGTCCTGCGGTTTCTTCAGAACCGTCCCAGAAGGCACCGTTACATTCGAGAATGTGTTCAATGCGATGCCTGAAACCATCTACAAATTTGGCTCCGATACCTTCAAAAGTCATGTTTCCGAGACGGAACTGTCCTTTGAGTGCAGCGAAGTCAGAAAGAGGAATCGAGTGCATTTCGAGATCGTCTTGTTTGCTGATATAGCCCCAAACGAGAGAATTGTCAGGTATTTTCAACGGCTCTTCCGCATCGATGATTGTATGCGGCATAATTATCGATCCTGCACCGATAGTTATTTTGGATTCCTCTTTACCGTTTAAGAAAGAGTTGAACCCTACGAAAACCTGTTTGCCCAGATGGCAGTGGATAACTTTGCCGCCATGAGCAGTCACATCATCACCCTCGTATACGGAGTTGATGATGTAGCAGTTTTCCTGTGCGTTTGCACCAGAGCCGAGGTCTGAGTTCTCGATGTAGGCTCTTTGCGCCACGAGAACGTTTTTATCAACTTTGCATTCGCCTTTCATTACCGCATAAGGGCTGACAGAAGCTCCTTCAGGAACTTCAACCATATTTTCAGGCTTCACAGAAGAGTAGATGGGAACAAAGTCTTCTTTACGCTCATCAAAGAAGTCCATGAGGATTCCTTTAGGGCGGTGGTCTTCCATACGAATGTACTTAGTAAGGACTTCTTCGGGGTACTGGTAGTTGAATTCAAAGGCTCCATCAGCCTTTACCCAGATTCGTCCAGCTTTGATACGTTTGTGGGAAAGTTCCCCGGCCTGAACGTAGGAGTATGCTCCAACAGCGCAGTCATGGCAGATGGATAGGTCTACCGATGAGAACGGTTCAAGAAAGCAACCTTCTACGGAAGTGCCGTGGATGTTGGCATAATGCAGGGATACTGTGTTGGAAATTTTGAAACATTCAAGGTTTTCCGGATCATGTGAATTGTTGTGAACCAGAGTTTTCATGAGAAAGCTGTCTCTGATTTTGATAACTTCATCATCACGGAGTTTGATTTTCTGTCCGTTGCATTCAACAACACTACCCATTCTTTTAAGCTCATCTCCACGGATATCACTCTTGTAGAGGATGGAGTGGTTCACCTTACATTTTCCAAGAAAATAGGTGCCGCCTATGCTCGAATGGCGGAAGTGAAACATTAAAGGATGGGTATTGGTGAGAGCGTAAAACGCGTAGTAGAGAGCGAAGCTGTCTCTGGGGATCAGGTCTTGGACATAGGGACCTACATCCACAAGAGGCTCGCGCAGGTTGATGTTAACTCGGTTGACAATATGGTCAATCAGTTTGTGCAATTGTTTCATGAATCCTTCTCGCTTTTTGGGTACCGGAAGTCGTAGGCGGAAACCGGCAGCAGGGTTTAAGATAAGTCGGACGGTCTCGGCAACATTTGCCGAGACCGTCCAGCCCTTTATTTAATACTTGTCTATAACCCGATCCGGTTAACCCGGCAAGGTTCTCAAGACCTCAACAGGCATACCCATGAGAGGCCAGATGAATTTTACGAAAATAGCAGTCACGACCATAAGCATCACACTTGCGGGAATACCGTAGAGAAAGAATTCTCCGGTGGTAAACTGCTTGGAGTCGTATGCAATGGCGTTAGGTGCTGCGCCGACCAGAAGAAGGAAGGGCATACCGGCAACAACCAGAGCTGCGAACAGGATTACTTCAGGTGCAACGCCGAGGTAAGGCGCAATAACCAGAGCAACCGGGAGTGATATGGCGATGGCTGCCACGTTCATGATGAAGTTGGTCATCATCATGACGAAGAAGGCGATGGACAGGATGAAAACGAACCCACTTGACTCCTGGAAGAGTACCAGCCAGTTGACCGCCATCCATTTGGCCGCGCCGGTGTCCCAGAGGCAGAAGCCGATGGACATGGCACCTGCGAACAGCAGAATGATGTTCCAGGGAATATCTTCGAGGTCGTTAATGTCCAGAATCTTGAAGACGAAGAACGAAATGGAAGAGACCAGAATGATAGAGGTCTTATCGATCGCTTTAAGTTCGGGAATAAACGAGCGGAGGCTCATGATAAGGATTACGCCGCCTACAAGGATGGCTGCCATTTTCTCATCACGAGACAAAGGTCCCATCTGGGAGTTGAGTTCTTTTGCCTTTTCGCGCAAACCGGGGATGACATCTTTTTCAGGCTTAAGGAAAATCATGAAGAATCCCCAAAGCAGGAATACCATAGCCCAGCCGATAGGAGCCATATAGTAGGTAAGTTCAAAGAAAGTAACGTCTTTGCCGAGAATTTCGTTGTAGAAACCGATAGCAACAGCACCACGTGCAGCACCGAGCAGGGTTACGATGGAACCTGCTCCCGCAACGTAAGCCATACCAATGAACAGGCCTTTACCGAATTTGGTAGGCTTATCTCCTTCTCCGTAAAGGGAGTAGATAGCAAGCAGCAGCGGATAGATAGTTGCAGCAACAGCGGTGTGAGCCATGATATGGGTCAACAGTGCGGTTACAACAAATACACCGAGGTAAATTCGGCTAGTTCTCTCACCTACAACCATAAGCATTTTGTAGGCAAGACGTTTGGTCAGCCCGGTCTTGGTGAAAACGAGACCGATCATGATGGATGCAAAGATAAAGAGAACAGAAGGATCCATGAAGTCTTTAAAAGCTACTTTTGGATCACGGATGAAAAACATTGCCTGAAGAACACCGATGGCCAGTGAGGTTACGCCGATGGGCACAACTTCAAAAACCCACCATGTACCTGCCAGCAGGAATACACCGATGGCGCCTTTGGCTTCTTTACTCAGGACAAAATGCTGTCCGCCGGGATCAACTGCGTCTGGCCAGGCAGGACAATAGTATACAATTGCAAAAAGAGATATTCCCAGCAGCATGAAGAACAGCCGCTTGAAATCAAATTTAGTCTGCGTTGCAGTGTCAGCACTCATTTTTATCGCTCCTTAAAAATTTCGGCTGTTTAAATATCACAAGCGAGAATGGAAGTTCTCACTTTTTCAAATGCATCTCCAAGGCGGAGGACCCCGGTGATTTTCCCGTCCTTCTGTACCAGAATGGGCTGGTGGACTCCGAGGACAAAAGCGTGAAGAGCCTTGTCGAGGCTGTCTTCCTCATTAAGAATTTCTGTACGCTTTGGTGTGTGCATTACTTCTTCAACTTTTACGCCGGAACTTTTCTGACAGAGTGTGCTGAGTGGTTCGGACCAGAGATTGAAGTCAGTGTATACTTTTTGAACAAAATCCCTGCTCAGCGCGTTGGGATGTTTTTGGTTTTCCAGCTTGAGATATGAAGGTTCCATGTAGCGGAAGATATCAAGCATGGTTAACTTGCCGATGACTTTGCCGTCAGCATCTTCGACCAATAGGTCCCTGTGCGGATGGGTAAGGTGGTTCTCTTCCCCCTGCTTAACCAGAAACTGCATAGCATCAAAGATTGTTGTGTCTTTTTTTACCCGGCTGTATTCGCTTGCCGGAATCATAAGATCTTTTGCTTTGAGATTTTTCACATTTTCCCCCTGTATCGGTTGACCGGTAATATGCTTACTGTTTGCCACCTGCGCAGCACCGGCGCAGGGTTTTTATAAGAGCAGCAATATCGACCGGAACAGAAATTTCAGCACATGCCCCCAGATTCATAGCTTCAATTGAAAGCGGAATCATGTTGTGCCTGTTTATTAAAACAATTTTCAGGTCAGGAATAACCGCTGAAATATTCTCCATTAATTTCAGAGAACTTCGACCAAAGCCGGATAACCCCAGAACAATGCCGTCAAGTTCATTTTCTTTAATGTACTTTTCAGCTTCTTCAAGATTTCCCGAGTCAGAAATATCTATCCCTCCGCTTTCAAGGCGGAGAGCGAGGTGTTCACGAAATTCGGAGTCTTTTTCAACAATCATTATCTTCATGTGGCAGAAATGTAGTTTTTGCTGCTTACCGGGAATTCGGTTTTGCAGCACTTGGCGTTGTACAAAGCATTACACATGCCACACGGAAATAAATTCTTTTATAACAGCTTCTTAACTTTAGAGGAAGAGTATTTGTTTCTTTTTGTTGAAACAATATGAACCATTGTGAAAAGTTTCTCAAGAGACATTATGAAACATTATGTGACAAAAAATAAGATTAGTATAAAATGTTTACGGATTTATAGGTGGTTATGAAGAGGAGAGGGAGGTCGTGTAAAAGTTGCTTCCGACTGTAAGTCTGCCCGCTTTATAGCGATCTAAAACTTTGTCCACGGGGCCAATAACATCGTCCAAGACGGTTATGCCTTTCCAGACAAGATACTGGTAGTGCTCATCATCTATGCCGCCGCATACTACAGCGTCAGTGTTGTCAGATGTGGCCAGAGCGCATAAATCGTCAGCAGAAGCTTGTGGAAGTACAATTATTCGTTCATTTATTTCGCCCTTAGAATCAATTCTGACCATCATCACATCTGTCGCCATGTCAAAGCGCGGAGCAACCTCATCGTTGAAAAGGGGGATAAGTAATTTATGAGACATGGTTTATCCGGTAATTGAATGTTTTTTCAGTTTGCGCCAGAAGGTAGATCTGGACCAGCCAAGCATTTTTGCAGCTTCTCCTTTGCGGCCACCGCATTTAATGAGGGTGTCCATGATCATTTGTTTTTCGGCATCGTCCCAGTTTTTAGCCGGGCTGTATTCTACTGCTGCTGAAGTTCTGTCCTGTGAGTTACCGGCTGATTCTGTTACCGGTCGTAAAATGCTTTGTTCTGTCAGGTAAGCGGGTAGGTGATTGGAATCAATAGTCTCACGGTCACAGAAGTTAACAGCATATTCCACAATGTTGCGTAACTCTCTGACGTTACCCGGATATCTGTAGGCGGATAAAACCTTTGCTGCCTTTCTAGTGAATCCTTTGATCTTCTTATTAAACTTTGTGCAGTACTCTTTTAAAAAATGATTCTTTAGAAGCAGTATGTCGTCACCGCGTTCCCGTAGTGGTGAAAGGTGCAGATGTACCACATTGAGCCTGAAAAGCAGGTCGGCCCGGAAAGTTTTGTCCTGCACCATCTGTTTTAAGTTCCGGTGGGTGGCAACTATTACACGTACGTCAGCGTTAAAGCCGCGTGAGCTACCGAGCGGGTGAATGACTTTGTCATCCAGAAATGAAAGCAGTTTTACCTGCAAAGGAAGTGGCAGATCACCTATTTCCGTAAGAAAGAAAGAACCGTTGTGGGCCAGTTTGATACGTCCGGGTCTATTTTCATTTGCTCCGGTAAACGCTCCCTTCACATGTCCGAAAAGTTCTGATTCCAGCAAGGTTTCCGGCAGTGCGCCACAATTTACTTTGATAAAAGGTGCTCCCGCTCTATCTGATGCATTATGTATGGCTTCAGCCAGAACATCTTTACCCGTTCCGGTTTCCCCAGTGATAAGTACAGATGAATCTGTTGACGCGATACTCGGGATCATACTAAAAATTTTTACCATCTGCGGGCTGGTTCCGATCAGTCCGCCCAGTGAATAAGCCTTGCTGGCACTGCTGCTCAGTTCCGCAACCTGTCTGATATCCTGAATGGTCTCAACAAAGCCCGAAATCTCATTATGTTTATTCACTATAGGTGCAACAGTCAGTCTGATGGGCACTTTGGTTCTTGTGCGGTCGATAATATCCGCATCAACTGAGACTGTCTGGAAGTCCGCTTTGTCCGCCATGACCGGACAGCCCTTGAAACAATAATCGCAGCGCAGGCCCATGCTGCATTTAAGACCGATCATAGCATCGGGATCGGCTCCCGTAATAGTCTGCCATGTGCGGTTTACTATTTCTATTTTGCCTTCGGTATCGAGCACAGCGATACCAATAGGAACTTCATTCAGAAGATCCGGTAATAAAAACTGCTGTCCCAGAAGGCCGCTGACAAGATAGGATGTTTCATTTTTCACGGCTAGTTGAATAGCATGTCTTATAGCGGTTCGTCACGAGTAATCAGAAGCTGCTGCGGGATGGACTCTGGCGAGGCCGCGTCCTTTTAAGATTATTTGATGCCTTCGGCGGTCAGAGGGGGAAATTGTTTTGTTGGTTGGGGAGCTAATAATGAAAGGGGGGATTGTTTTGGTTACGTGCTTCTTTTCAATTGCAGGATTCAGTTGTATGTCTGGTTAAGGGAAAATAAATTATGAAAACATATATTTTTATACCACCAGTTCGGAAACCAACTGGAGGCATTACTGTTTTTTGCCAGATCGCGTCCATTCTGGCGAAAGCCGGACACGATGTGCAGCTTGTGATGCGTGAATCCGGTAGTTGGATGCCTCAGATTGCAGAAGGATATCCTGAGCCTGTTCAGTGGAATGATGTGAAACTAACTTCAGAGGATATCTGGCTGGTTCCTGAAGGTTGGGTGAACAGCCTTGCGCCGGGGCTTAATGCCGGGGCAAAATGCGTTGTTTACTGTCAGAACTGGGCTTATCTTTTTTCGTCTTTGCCGGAAGGAGTTTTATGGAGCAATCTCCCTGTTTCTTTTCTTGCAGTATCCCATCCGGTTGAATGGTTTATGCAGCAGACTTTGGGCAAGGAATCGCCTGTTTTACGACCAGGTATTGATACAGATTTATTTTTCGCGCCTGAGAAAAAGTCTTCCGGTTCCATTCGCATCGGTTATATGCCGCGTAAGAACAAGGCTTTAGTCAGTCAGATAAAATCTATTTTTGAAGCTCGCAATCCCGGAGCTGATGTGCGCTGGGTGGAAATTGCAGGAATGGATGCGCAGGGCGTGGCTGATACGCTCCGTGCCTGTCATATCTTTCTTGTTTCAGGTTTTCCTGAAGGATGTCCCCTGCCTCCTCTTGAAGCCCTTGCCTCCGGTTGTATTCCGGTAGGTTTTTCCGGTTTCGGCGGCTGGGATTATATGCGCCAGATTGAAGGGGCTGTTTTTAAACCATGGTGGCCTTTGCGTAATGTTGCATGGTCGGGAAACGGTTTCTGGTCTGCTGATGCAGATGTGCTTGACGCTTCATTAAATCTTGAAAAAGCAATTCAGCTCTGGAAGCAAGGCGGTCCTAATCTTGACAGTGCCCTCGAAGCCGGGCAACAAACCATCCGTTCATATACAATGGATATCCAGACTCATACTGTACTGGACATCTGGAATAAATTTTAAAAAGTCCTCCCCCCTATTCAACGTTTTTGGGATGCTTAAATCCTTTTTCAAAAAAGGATTTAAGCTACTGGAGGCATTTTTATATAATGGCTAAGAAAAAGAAAAAAAATAGAGCTTTGCCCCAGACTGTGGGCATTAATACACCGGGTGTGGAAACTCATGCTCACTTGGATCTGGAAGACTTTCGTGATGATTTCCATGAGGTCATAGCAAGGGCCAAAGAGTGCGGTGTTGGTCGTATCGGCAACGTTTTTCTGGGGCCGAAAGCATACGAAGCCAACAAAGGACTTTTTGACGAGTACCCTGAGGTTTTTTTCATGCTCGGAGTCCATCCCAATAATTCCGGTGAATTTGTGGATACAGATCTTGAAGCCATGCGGGGGGCTTTTAGGAATGATGAGCGGTTGAAAGCAATTGGCGAGATAGGTCTTGATTTTTATTGGGACCGTGTGCCTTACGATGTGCAGGAGGATGTTTTTCGCAAGCAGCTTGCACTGGCAAAAGAGCTTGATAAACCGGTTGTTATTCATAGTCGTGATGCACATGAACGAACCCTTGAAGTGCTGGAGGATTTCGGCTGGTCCGGACGTCCTTTACTCTGGCACTGTTTCGGCAGTGACGCACAGACTGCGCAGAAGATAATTGACCACGGCTGGTATATTTCCATTCCCGGCCCTGTTACATATAAAAAGAATGAAATTGCTCAGGATGCGGTAAAGGCTATTCCCGTAGACAGGCTGGTGCTTGAAACTGACTGCCCGTTCCTGACCCCTGAGCCCTGGCGGGGTAAGCGCAATGAGCCTGCATTTGTAGTTTTTACTGCAGCGAAGGTGGCGGAGTTGAAAGATATGGAAGTTAATGAACTTTGGGCAAAATGCGCCGCTAACGCACAAAGTTTTTTTGGATTATAAGGATTGGTTATGATTGAAAATAAAGTCATAAGTTTTATGGGAGTGCGTATGAATGCATGGACCATGCAGGAGACTGTGGATGAAATTTTCAGTCGTCTTAAGTTCGGACTTTTTACGCAGCATGTGGTGGTTAACGTTGCTAAGCTTGTGAATATGGGCCGAGATGAAATTTTGAATAAGTCGGTTCAGGACTGCGATATCATCAATATTGACGGCATGGGCGTGGTCTTGGGCGCTAAATTTTTGGGTTATGCTGTGCCGGAACGTGTAGCGGGCTTTGATTTGTTTCATGGACTGCTTGCGCGGGCGGCAAAAGATGGGGAACCTGTGTTTTTGCTGGGAGCTAGGCAGGAAGTGGTTAAAGCAGTTGCTTTGAATCTGGAAAAAAAATTTCCTGAGCTTGAGATCGCAGGCTATCATCATGGTTATTTCTGGGATGATGAAGAGGCGGTCGTGGAAGCTATTGCGCAGTCCGGCGCGAAAATGCTTTTTGTGGCTATCACTTCACCCAGGAAAGAAAATTTTATTAACCGATGGCGTCAGCAGCTGGGTGTTAAGTTCGTTATGGGCGTGGGCGGCACATTTGATATTGTCGCTGGGAAGTCAAAACGTGCTCCCAAATTAATGCAGCAATACGGTCTGGAATGGTTCTACAGATTTTTGCAGGAACCGCGGCGCATGTGGAAACGCTATCTGGTGACCAATACTGTTTTTGCTTTGAAACTGCTCAGGGCAAAAGTGCTGGGGTAGTATCTACACCCCAAGCACTTCATAAATTTTCTTCATATCCACATTGTTGCGTACCACATCCGCCAATCGATCAAGAGCTTCTTCCATGCCAAAAGTGGTTTGGATCTTTTCAAGTTTAGGCAACCCTTTCTTGGCGCGAAGCGAATCAATAAACCAGCGGCGGAACGGGTCTGCGTCAAATATACCGTGCAGATAGGTTCCCCATATCATTCCTGATTTTGTTCCAAAGCCAAGAGCTTTGGACACTGGCACCCCGCCGGTTATGCCTTGGGGGACAACAGCAGCACGGACTGTTGGTAACAGCGGCTCCGTCTTGCCGTGATGAATTTCATAGCCGATGACCTCCATCTTGCTTTGCGAATGCATGCCGTTTGTTCTAGTCAGGGTTTTTTCCGGGGCAAGGGTGGTCTGTAGTGGAAGAAGGCCCATACCTTGGGCTGAACCGCCGTCGGATTCAATCTGATCCGGGTCACTGATGTATTGACCCAGCATCTGAAATCCTCCGCAGATGCCTACAATAACACTTTTATCCCGCATGGCAGCAACTGCTTCAGCTAACCCTGTTTCGCGTAGATGAGTCAGATCAGACAAAGTTGATTTGCTGCCGGGAAGGATAATAGCATCCGGATTTCCGAGGTTTTCCGGTTTATCTACGATACGCAGATTTACGTCCGGTTCATCGCGTAGCGCATCAAGGTCTGTGAAATTTGAAATTCGCGGCAGGTCGATGCAAACAATGTCTACACAATCTTTACGCTTATTTTTACTTCCTGATTTATTGAGATCGTCTTTAAATGAAACGGAATCTTCATCCGGAAGGCCAAGGTTGCCAATATAGGGAATAGTGCCGAGTACGTTTTTTCCCGTATGGTCCTTGGTAAAGTCAATAGCAGGAGTCAGCAGAGAAGCGTCCCCCCTGAATTTGTTAAGCAGGAATCCGCAGACCAGATCGCGTTCTTTGGCTTCAAGCAAATCCATTGTTCCGGCAAGTGAAGCAAAAACTCCGCCCCGGTCAATGTCTCCGGTGATAATGACCTGAGCCTGCGCGTATTTGGCCATTGCCATATTTACTATGTCGTGCTTTTTGAGATTTATTTCCGCCGGACTGCCTGCGCCTTCAATGACCATAATGTCGCGGTCCGAGCTGATGGAATCGTAAGCCTTTTGAACAGCTTCGAATGCAGTCGGTTTATATTCCATGTATTTCTGGACTTTCATATTGCCTACAGGTTTGCCCATGACAATAACCTGTGAACCTGTGTCGCTTCCCGGTTTGAGCAGGACAGGATTCATGCGCACATCAGGTGACATCTTGCAGGCGGCAGCCTGAGTAACCTGGGCCCGTCCCATTTCAAGCCCATCGTCTGTGACAAATGAGTTGAGGGACATGTTTTGGGCTTTGAAAGGGGCTACTTTGAATCCGTCCTGTAGAAAAATTCGGCAGAATGCTGCCGCAAGAATTGATTTACCCGCATTGGAGCAGGTCCCTTGGATCATGAGGGCCGGAGTTTTACGGACTTTTGGGGTGGAAATGTCCATACCCGAAAAAGAACGCAGCCCGTCAATCAGGGCGCGGTTTTCCTCTTCAGTGCGTACTGCGATGCGAAAATATGTGGAATCCAGACCGTCGAAATTGTCGCAATGGCGCACGGCGACTTTCATTTTCAGCAGATGATCGATGAGTCCGCTCGCGTCCATGCCTACCCGTTGAATCTGGCAGAGCATAAAGTTGGCTTGTGAAGGCAGAACCCTGACACCCGGGACCAGCATAATTTCTTTAACCAGTTCATCGCGTAAACGGGCTGTTGCTTCAATGGTCTGGTGTTCATATTCTTCATCACGGATGCAGCGCAGACCTACCTTTTGAGCCAGAATATTAACTGACCAGCAGGGTAGCACATTTTTAATCTCCATGATGATTTCAGGCGAAGCAAAAGCCAGTCCCAGTCGCAGGCCGGGGATGGCATAAAATTTAGTCAGTGAGACAATGGTAATGACATTGGGAGGGCGGTTCCCCGTGAGTCTTTCCAGATCCGGTACAAAGTCAGCAAATGATTCATCAACTATAAAGCGTGAATCCGGGTGCTTGCGGGCGATGTTTTTCAGTTCTGCCGGGTCAAAAGCCGTACCCGTTGGATTATTGGGCTGGGCCAGAAACACAAGCGCAGGAGAAGCTGAAAGAAACGATGAAAGGGTTTCGAAATCCGGAACAAATGCCTTTTGAGGGTCAAGAGGGATCTGTTCCGTTTTAAGGCCAGCAAGTTTGCAGGAGCGTTCGTAATCCACGTAACATGGTACCGGGATAACAGCACGTTTGAATCCGCCGATGCGAGCAATGGCGGCAATCAGTTCGGAAGCACCGTTTCCGGCGACACATTCAGTGGGCCATACGGAGTATTTTTCACAGGCGGCGAGAGTCAGTTCTGCGCATTCCGGATCAGGATAGCGGTCCACCTCGGCTAAAGCCTTAACAATTTCCTGTTGTAACCACGGAGGTGGTCCAAGAGGATTAATGTTGGCTGAAAAATCAACAATATCTGATGACGGGCAACCTGCTCTTTCAGCCAGCTTTCGCAAGTTGCCGCCATGGGCATATTTACCGTCTTCTGCTGTTATTTTTGCAAATTTGTCCTGCAGGGACTGCATACGCTCCCTCCGTGGAGTGTAGAAATTTATACAATCTGTATAACTCCAAATGAGATTGGATTCAATTTAATCAGATAAAAATATTAGTGTAGTGCTGGTAAAAAAAGATGAAAGTAAGCTAATCAGCTATCAAAACAGACAATTTTGTTCCGCCCGGATTCCTTTGCCCGATAAAGTCTTTTATCCGCTTTTTGGAGTAATTCCTCGCCGGATATGGGCTCACATTCATTTATTGATGCAAGTCCTGAACTTAAAGTTACTTTGATTGTTGAGTCTGCTGTTTGAATGGAAGCCTTTTCACAGGCCATACGGATTCTTTCTCCCACAACCTTGGCATCTTCTTTAGATGATCCGGGCATTAGTATCGCAAATTCTTCGCCTCCGTATCGGCAGGGGAGATCAACTCCGGCGCGGCAGCTGTTTTGCAGAATTGTGCCGACCAGCTTGAGAACTTTGTCGCCTGTAGGGTGCCCGTAGGTGTCATTTACATGTTTGAAGTGATCGATATCGATCATGATCACGGATAAATCACCACCCCTGCGTTTTACTCTCTGAACTTCTTCTGCCAGTCTGATGAAAAGGTAACGGCGCATATACAGTCCGGTGAGACTGTCTTCAATTGTCTGGCGGAACAATTTTGAATTTTCAAATGAGATTGCAGCTACAGTAGAAATTATTCCCAGTTGAAAAAGTTCGGATATTTCCCATGGCTTTGATTTATCGCGATATAGGGTGACAAAGCCTCTGATTAAATCTCGCGATCCGACAAGAGGAACACATAAGCAGGTCTTGTCACTGGAGCAGCTTTCAGCAGGTAACGGGAATTCCGTTTCGTTACAAACAGGGCGGATAACGGGTTTGAGGCTCTGGGCGGCTTCGGTCATAGCATCGGTTAGCGGAATTTCTTCATCAATAATAAATCTACGTCCTTTGATTGATGCTAAGATCCCTTTAAGCTGTCTGCGATCATCATACATCATCAGCGTTGCGTTCTGGCAGTTGCCCAGGTCACAAAATGCTTCGAGGGTGCGGTCAATTAAGACTTCTTTGTCTACTTCCATGGCAAGAAGACGGGTAGCAAAATTAGTGGTCAGCAGTGTCGCGTCAAAATCAAATTTATCTATATTCATAGCTCTTAAGGGCTTGATGTTTGTGAATTTTTTTCATCCTACTACGGCTTAAATCAAAAATATAGTACTGTATTGTTAAGTTTTTTTATCAGCTTATAAGAGCGGACCTGAGTTAGCTTACTCAGGTCCGCTTTTGTTTTTATCTTCTGTTGTTTGAATTCAGGAAAGGTACTGGATTTTATGTCTTAACTTATTTCTTGGTGTAATTTTTAACAGGAGAATAGTGATGTTGGCAAAAGGCGGTTACAAATTGAAAAGGCGGTCTCAGCAAGAACTCGGGATGACTTTAGTCTATGAGAAATCTATGCCCCCCGAGGTGGTTTTGGATGAACTGTACAAAGTCGTACCTATCAATTTTATCGAGAGGTATGCAGAGGAGAATGAGGTTTCCGGTAAAAGTTACTTAAAAGATTTTGAACCCGATGAGATAATGTATCCATCCATGATGACTCCGCAGCGTAAAGAACAGTATGAGCGGCAGAAACAGGGCTGGGAATTTGAACAGGCTGAGCGAGAGCTAATTAAACGGGAGCTTCATGGCAGATTCATACACGAAAATCCTGATGATGAACTGGTGGTGCGTTTGATGGAAAGTGAGTACGGGCGCGAAGTTTTGGCGGAGTTTGAAGATAAGCGCTCTTTATCACAGAAGCCTGAAAGCGGAACCGGGGCTGATTTGCATGACGAGCAGGAGCGGGACGGAATCTCACCTCATCCTGTTGCAGGGAAGCGTGTAACCAGATTTCTGATCAATGATGCACAGGACCCTTTTTCTGAATTGTATGTTGAGCGGGATCAGAACGGGCGTATTATTGAAAAGGAACTGGGGCTTTCTCCCAAAGGTTTTGATGTAAGGTACGAATACGATGGGGCAGGTCGGCTTTGTACTGCTTATCGCGGGGAAAATTTAGTTGAGCTGTACAAGTACGGCAAGTACGGGGAAAGGCTTTACGCTGAGAGCTATGACAGCAGTCCCCGCAACTTCAGATACGGTAAAGGATTACAACTCACCAATGCGGGAGATACACTGTATCGTTACGATGAGCAGGGACGCCTGATCATGAAGCAGGATAAAGGACAGGTCACAAGGTATTCCTGGCTTGATAGCGGTGCGCTTCGTGAGGTGTTTCTTCCTGATGGGCGTCGTGTAAGCTATTCCTGTGATCCGGCTGGAACTCGTATTTCCAAGTCTATAAACGGGGTGGAGGTTGAAAAATATCTCTGGAAAGATTTGACCACATTGTCAGTTGTCACTGATGGTGAGGGCAACAATGCAAAGACTTTTTCGTACGACGAAGAGGGCGATCCGCTGCACATGGTCTGGCAGGGCAGGACTTACTACCTGGCGGTGGATCAGATCGGCACTGTTTATCTTGTTGCGGATGATAATGGAAATGAGATAAAGCGCGTTATCTATGATTCTTTCGGTAATATAATTGTCGATACTGATGAAAATTTTCATATTCCGTTGGGATTTGCCGCAGGATTGTTCGACAAGGATACGGGGCTTATTCATTTTGGATATCGTGAATACGATCCTGACATCGGTAGATTTATTTCTCCTGATCCGTTGGAATATGATGGCGGAGATGTTGATGTGTACGGATATTGCCTTGATGATCCCGTTAATTTTGTGGATAGGGTTGATAGCTCCGGGCAAGTCCAAGTCTTTTGAATATACGAAATTCGGCGAAATACCGATGCCATGGGAAGTGGCGATCACCTGTGATGGAGCCCGACAATTGCAGTGTTTTTTATTCCATAAGGGGTTAAATGAAATTCGCAACATTTATTCTACTCATCGCATTGTTCATACCAACGAATAGCTGGGCACAATCTATATTGCCGCTTTCTTGTGATGATGTAATCAAAATCGAGGTATGGCGTTTTCGTGGAGAAATTTGGCACTGTCCAACGAAAGAAGGTTATAGCTATGTAGTAATGGCTTACCTGACGAAGAAGGCTCTGGCACGCACGGCTCAAGTATATGAGGCTACTGAAGAAACTCTCTTTATGGTTGATGACTGCAAATTCTTCATTAGACATGTGCAAATCAAGGCTCAGGGGAGAATCATACAAAGTGGTGCTCCCACCTGGGACAACTTTCATGACTCCAAAGCAGTCATTATAACTAAGAGAACCAAGGAAGCGGCCTTTGAAGCTGCTCGGTTGATCTGCCCAAGCAAAGTGCCAACTGTCATGCTTACAGACGGAAGTTGATTCTCGGTTGGAGAATATTAAGAAACCCCCATAGCAGGTGCTGTGGGGGCAATTTTGCCTGAGGCTTACAAGATGATTAAGAGATATTATCCAAAAAGTAGACGTAGTATGGTGAATATTTCAAGTTGGCAAAAAATAATAAGAAAAATATGTGGCGTGCTGGATTTAATTGTATTATCTGCAATGCCTTTCAATCATCCTGCCTAAAAAACTAAAGCCCCGATACATATGTACCGGGGCTTTCTTATATCCAAATTTCAACCTGTGGCGCTAATAGAGCACATCTCCGATGCGTTCCCAGCGTACGGTCTTGGGACCACCCCATGACCAATAGATTATCCACGCCTTTCCTAAGATATTCTCGCGGGGCACGTTGCCCCAGAACCGGGAATCATTGGATCCGTCGCGGTTATCACCCATTACGAAAAATTCGTCATCGGGGATTACACGCGGCGGCATGTTGTCGCGCAGGGTTGAAACGTGGGCATTGTCAGTATACTGCACGTACGGCTCAGTCAGTTCCTTACCGTTTACGAAGACCTTTTTATTTTTGATCTCTACAGTATCTCCGGGTACGCCTATGACCCGTTTTATATAGTCCTTGCTGGGATCTCCGGGGTACTTGAAGACGATGATGTCTTTGTACTCAGGTTCGCCAACAGGTACGATTGTCTTTCCTGTGAACGGCACTTTCACGCCGTAGGAAAATTTACTTACCAGCAGATGATCCCCGATTTGCAATGTCTGCAACATAGATCCGGAGGGGATTTTGAAAGCCTGCACAATAAAAGTTCTGATAAAAAGGGCCAGCAAAAGAGCAATAAAAAGTGCTTCAATATACTCTTTAACAGTGCTCTGCCATTTAGGGTTCATAGTTTTATATCCTTTATTAGACCTGCGTAATTTTGCAGGGAGTAGCATTTTTATTTAGTCTTCGCCAGCTTTTAAAACTGCCATGAAAGCTTCCTGAGGAATTTCAACATTACCCATCTTTTTCATGCGCTTTTTACCTTCTTTCTGTTTTTCCAGAAGTTTGCGCTTACGGGTGATGTCCCCTCCGTAACATTTAGCAGTAACGTTTTTCCTGAACGGAGCCACTCTTTCCTTGGCAATAATTTTGCGGCCGATGGCTGCCTGAATGACAATTTCAAACATCTGGCGCGGGATGGCCCTTTTCAGTTTAAGTGCAAGGGAGCGTCCGAAAGGATAGGCTGAGTCCTTGTGCACAATAGCGGAAAAAGCATCAACCGGATCAGTGTTGATCAGGATGTCCAGTTTTACCAGATTAGATTCGCGGTAATCAATTATTTCATAATCAAGAGAAGCGTACCCCTTGGTGTGGGATTTTAACTTATCAAAAAAGTCATACATGATTTCTGCGAAAGGAACTTCGTAAGTGATAATGACTCTTGAAGAAGTCAGGTAACGCATATCCTGCTGGATACCACGTTTTTCTTCACAAAGCTTAAGCACCGCCCCCACATACTCGTTAGGGACGTGAATTTCCAATCGGCAATATGGCTCAGCAAGAGACTCAAGATCACCGCCGTCAGGCATCTTGCTGGGGTTGTCAATTTCAAGAACATCGCCATTATTGAGTGTGGCCTGATATACAACAGAGGGTGCTGTTGCAATCAGTTTGGCCTGAAATTCACGTTCAAGGCGTTCCTGAATAATTTCCATATGCAGCAGGCCCAGAAATCCGCAGCGAAACCCGAATCCAAGAGCGGTGGATGTTTCCGGCTCATAGGAAAATGCGGTGTCGTTAAGCTGCAATTTTTCAAGCGCACCTTTAAGCGGTTCATATTCGGCTGGTTCAACCGGATAGAGACCACAGAAAACCATGGGTTTTACTTCTTGAAAGCCGGGAAAAGGTTCTTTTACAGGATCTGCTGCAAGAGTGATGGTATCACCTACAGGAGCATCATTAAGCTCTTTCATGCTGGCGCAAAGGAATCCGACTTCGCCTGCAGAAAGGGATTTAACTTTCTGGGGCTCAGGGGTGTAAACACCGAGTGTGGTTACATCGAAAGTGCGTTTTGATGAGAAAATTTCGATTTTATCACCCTTTTTAATAGTACCGTCCAGAATTCTGAACAGGACAACAACACCCTGGTATGAGTCATACCAGGAGTCGAAAATAAGGGCTTTGAGAGGTTTATCAGGATCACCTTCCGGCGGAGGAAGATCTGTCACGATAGATTCGATGACATCTTCAACATTAAGTCCGGTCTTGGCGCTGATCATAAGCGGATCAGAGCAGTCCAGCCCAATGACTTCCTCAATTTCCTGACCTACCCGCTCGCAATCTGAGCTGGGCAGATCAACCTTGTTAAGTACAGGTACTATTTCGAGGTCATGGTCAAGAGCAAGAAAAACATTGGCAAGAGTCTGAGCTTCAACTCCCTGTGTTGAGTCAACAACCAGAAGTGCGCCTTCGGACGCAGCCAGACTACGGGAGACTTCGTAGCTGAAGTCCACGTGACCGGGGGTGTCGATCAGGTTAAGGATGTATTCTTCACCGTCTTTGGCCTTGTACGGGATACGTACAGTCTGGGCCTTAATGGTTATTCCGCGTTCTTGTTCCAGTTCCATTTTATCAAGATACTGGTCTTTTTTCTCACGGTCGGAAACCATGCCGGTAATTTCTAGAATACGGTCCGCAAGTGTGGACTTACCATGGTCGATATGTGCTATGATGCTGAAATTTCTTATTTTATTTATTTTTGCCATATTAAAAACTGTCGGCGGCCCTTATGCAACCGTCGGCTTAGTGTTATTTTTTTAAGGATATAATCCGCCCTTGAAACAAGGGTAAAGGGATTCCTTATTACGGTATTTGTTCGAAACTGTCTAATACGTAATTGGGGCTGACTCAAATTATCGGCATACGAAATAGGTTGGTGTTATTTGTATGGAGAGACCAATCAGGCAGGCTAATTTTTAGAAGCATGGACATCTGAATGTTTTGCATCATTTGGTTCCGTTTCAGACCTTTTTAACTGGAGTGTACGCTATGGAAAATGAATTTATGATGTTTTGTAAAATATATTGTTTGGTTTTATGGTGATTAAAGCAAACTATATGGTGTTGAAATGCATCTTTTGGGAAATTTGATGCAAATATTATGGATATATTAAACCGAAAAGTTTTGTTTCATTTTTATTACAAAAATGATTGATTGACCCATCAAATTATATTACTGAGATAGGCAAGACTTTCACAAAAATGCACAATACTGCACTGAGTCTGAATGATTGCTGCTAATAATTACCTGTAGTTGCAGGTGATCAACAAGCTCATAGTCGTGCAAATATAAAGCTACTGCTTTAGCATACAATTATTCGGATGTTCTTTGGAATCAGACTTTGCCCAGTACGCTACCCGGAAGCGTTGTATCTAGAGCACCGGACTGTTGCGAATAAGCATTAATTGCCCTTGTTCGCATATAACCGGAACTCCCGGGATTGAATGTGGCGGAGTCCTCCGAAAGAGCTGTTTGAGTTAGCGCCAGCTGTTGATAAACATTTTGGACGTGACGCTCTTCGCTCTGAGTACGAGGATAGATTTTTGATCGGAACTTCTGCGCGGCCTTTTCGGCTTCGCCCGGTTCAAATTCGAGGTCCTTTGCAGTGAAGTTTACACCAAGCTTACCAATTTTGAAGCCGAAACTGCGTGTCTTAACACGCGCAGTCATATTCTCGACTTCTTTTTCGGTCTGCCCGGACCATCTCTTTGCATTTTCAGCATATCTGCTGATACTTTGCGCAGCTATCTTCATTACTTTCTCCGTCAGAAAAACCGATCCACACGCACAAAAAAAGGCTGACTGCCAGCTTAGGCAATCCGCCGTATCTGCGAAAAATTCGCAATCATCCTTGAGGGATACGTGGGATTTTCGGCTTCCGTCCGTGGAAGCTTATGAAAATAAAAATCTGTTAAGATATGTTAAATATAATATGTTAAAACAGGTTTGGCAAGTGGTGATAGAGACTAGGTCTTGCTTTACGGGGGCCAAAGAATTAACTTCCCCATAAACTTAAGCAGTGTAGGAGATTATGAGCAATAAAATTTTGACTAAAAAGGCACTTATCCCCGGCCAGACAAGTATGCTGGTCATTGACTGTCCTCAAATTGCTGAAAAAGCCAAACCGGGTAACTTTGTTATTCTACGTATCCATGAAAAGGGAGAGCGTGTACCACTTACCATCGCTGATACTGACCCGGAAGCAGGGACCATTACTATTGTATATCTCGTAGTTGGTAAGAGTTCCGCCCTGCTTGAAACACTTAATGAGGGTGACGTAATTCTTGATGTATGCGGCCCGCTGGGTAAACCCACACATATTGAAAAGTCCGGCACTGTTATCTGTGTCGGTGGTGGAACCGGCATCGCAGCTATGCATCATATAGCCAAAGGCCACCATCGGGCTGGAAACCACGTCGTTGCAATTGTCGGAGCACGCAGCAAGGATTTACTTCTCTTCTGTGATGAACTCGGTGGATTCTGTCCTGAGCTGTTAATTGCAACGGATGATGGAAGTACCGGACATAAAGGTTTTGTGACCGATGTCTTGCGTGAACGTCTGGAAAACGACAAGGATGTTTCCGAAGTTATTGCTATCGGTCCTGTGCCCATGATGGAAGCTGTTTCTAAAGTGACTAAGCCTTTCGGCGTAAAGACCACAGTCAGCTTGAACTCCATCATGGTTGATGGTGTGGGAATGTGTGGAGCCTGCCGCTGTAATATCGGTGGTGAGACTAAATTCGCCTGTGTTGACGGCCCTGAATTCGATGGACATGAAGTCGATTTCAACGAACTGAGAATGCGCCTTGCCCAGTATAAAGCGCAGGAAGATGTCTCAATGGACCTGTTCAGGAGGGATCATGGTTAATAAACAGAATTTCACACCCACCCGTACTCCCATGCCGGAACAGCCGGCTGATGTCAGGAATAAAAACTTTTCTGAAGTGGCTCTAGGATATTCCAAAGAAGAGGCCATGGCAGAAGCAGCCCGTTGTCTGCAGTGTAAAAAACCACTCTGTCAGAAAGGTTGTCCTGTTGAAATCGATATCAAGGAATTCATCAAGCATCTTGCTGATGGTGATATTCCTTCTGCTTACCGTACTATTAAAGAAACCAACGCCTTGCCTGCTGTTTGTGGACGAGTCTGTCCGCAGGAAAGCCAGTGTGAAGGCGCTTGTATTCTTGGTAAAAAATATGAGCCAGTAGCCATCGGGCGTCTTGAAAGATTTGTCGCTGATACTTTTGACAGTGATTCCGCTTGTGAAATGATAACAGGACATACTGCCTGTAGCCTGCCTAATGAGCAGTTCAAGGTAGCCTGTATCGGTTCCGGTCCTTCCAGTCTTACTGTTGCCGGATATCTTGCAGCACGCGGTGTACCGGTAACTGTATATGAAGCTCTGCACGAAGTCGGCGGAGTGCTTGTTTACGGTATTCCTGAATTCCGTCTGCCCAAGTCAATTGTTGCCCGTGAAGTAGGGGCTCTCTGGTCCAAGGGTGTGACTTTTATGCCCAACTACGTCGGTGGTAAAACTCTTACTGTTCAAGATCTTTTCGACGATGGTTTTGACGCTGTGTTTATCGGTGTCGGTGCCGGACTGCCCTGGTTCCTCAACATTCCCGGTGAGAACCTTGTCGGCGTATATTCATCCAACGAGTACCTGACCCGTATCAACCTCGGTCGGGCTTATGATTTTCCTCAGTATGATACTCCAGCTCCCAAGGCCCGTAATGTTGCAGTCATTGGAGGCGGTAACGTAGCCATGGATGCTGCCCGCACAGCTCTGCGTCTCGGCGCTGAGAATGTTTACATCACCTATCGCCGTACTCAGGAAGAAATGCCTGCCCGTCTCGAAGAGCTGCATCATGCTATTGAAGAGGGTGTTCAGCTTGAGCTTCTTACTTCTCCTATTGAGATTAACGGTGACGAGAATTCACATGTTAAGTCTATGACCCTGCAAGTTATGGAGCTAGGTGAGCCAGACGATTCCGGCCGCCGCCGCCCGGTAGCAGTGGAAGGCAAGACTAAAGAACTCGAAGTGGATATGGTTATTCTCGCTGTTGGAACAGGAGCTAATCCGGTTCTGCTCGAAGCTACACCCGGACTTGATCTTAACAAGTGGGGGTACGTGGTAACCGATGCTGAAAGCGGTGAAACTTCTATCCCCAATGTTTACGCTGGCGGCGACATCGCTGGCGGATCAGCAACAGTTATCTCTGCCATGGGCGCAGGGAGACGAGCAGCCAAGACTATCGCGGAGAAGCTCGGAGTTTAAATATTCCAAAAATTTTAAAGGGGTGGAATTTTTATAGCTCCATCATAAGTCTTTAGAATATTAGAAGGCGAAGTTGAATTTTATCCAACTTCGCCTTTTTTATGGGGAGTAAGAATTCAAAAAAGCCCTTACTCCGGGGTGAGTAAGGGCTTTGTGCGTCAATCCTATGTGGAAAGGATCAACCAAGGGGTGTGTGGTCTATCTATAAAGAGGCTGAGGCCTTTTTATCGGTCATAATTTTTAGGATGACTTTATCGGTCTGGGCCATGCCGACAGAACCGAGGCGGCCTACGTTGCGGATGCAGGCTTCAATGTCATCATCAAGGATACCGTCTTTACCGGGAATAGCGATTCCTTTCATGGCTAAAAGGGCGGAGTTGATTGCAGCTTCAACTGATGAGGCCACTTTAAGGGCGCATGAAGTTTTAGCTCCATCGCAGATCATCCCGATGATATCACCGAGAGAATTTTTCATGGCGTTTTCAACTTCTTTGAGTCCGCCGCCGAGCAGCAGGACAATGCCGCAGCCTGAAGCCGTTGCTGCCAGGCTGGCTCCGCATAGAGCGGACAGTCGTCCGAGGTGGCTTTTCATATGGATTGCTGAAAGGTGACTCAGGATCAAAGCGCGGATGAGTTGTTCTTCTGAGGAATTGCGGCGTTTGGCAAAAGCCAGAACCGGAAGGGTTGCGGTAAGGCCTTGGTTGCCGCTGCCTGAATTACTCATGACCGGCATATTGATGCCTTCCATGCGTGCATCAGATGCAGCCGCGGTCATTTTGATAGCAAAGGATACAATGTCGTCAGAGCGGATTCCGTCTTCAATATCTTTGGCAATTGATTTGCCGACCTGAAGACCCCAGTCACGTGCAAGTCCTTTTTCTGCAACAGCTTCATTAAGCTCTGCCGCTTCCATAATAAATTGCAGGTATTCAATCGGGGCCTCTGTCGCGAATTCATATATATCTGCCATTGTCATGGGGCAGTCAGAAGTTTCTTTTTCGTTACTTAGAAGTGGAGCGGAGAAAACTTTATCGCCGTTTTTTTCAACCAGCACAATTGCGCTGTGCGCTCTTGCAATTACGCAGCGAGCAGTTTCATCTCCGGCTTCAACGATTGCTTCAGTATAGAGAAGTTCTTCTGTGTCTGCCAATTCGATGGAAAGACGTCCTTCTTTTATGATTGATTTAGCTTCTTTAAGCTGATCTTCGTTAAGATCGCGAAGGACTTCAAGGATTAGCTCTGATTTTCCGCCAGTCACACCTGCAGCAGCGGCAATATCAAGTCCGGTCATTCCTGTTCCGGGAACGCCCACACCCATGCCGTTTTTGAGCAGGTTGCCACTCACAAGTATTTTGATTTTTTCAGGCGTAGTTCCGAGTGTTTCTGTTGCTTTGGCTGCAGCAAGTGCGATTGCAATAGGCTCTGTACATCCAAGAGCGGGAACCACTTCACGCTTAATAATTTCTGCGTATTCAGACCATTTCTGCTTAATCATTTTATTTTCCCCTGCCTGACAGGCGAGGTCATATAATTAGGGGGTACAGAGGGACTTAGCCCTGCTGCCCGCCGGAGGTGAAATCTTTTAATCAAAAGCGCTTCAGCGCATCAAATAATCTAAACGCTTCCGCGAGGCAGTTTGAAGCCTCGCGGAAGCTGGATTGGAATAAACTTAGGCCTGAGCCTGAGCTTCAGTTTGTGCTTTGCTTAGTTCACCATTTCGGTTGAACAGACCTTCAAGCATGAGAGTCAGCGCGCCGTCACCAGTTACGTTGCAGGCCGTTCCGAAGCTGTCCTGCAGTGCGAATACTGCGAGCAGGAGTGCGACACCTGCGGGGTCAAAGCCGAGTACACCGACAACTATTCCCAGGGAAGCCATAACCGTACCACCGGGGACGCCGGGAGCACCGATTGCAAAGATGCCGAACAGCATGATGAACATAGCCATTGTGCCCACAGAAGGCAGGGTTCCGTAAAGCATCATGGAAATTGTCATTGCAAAGAATGTTTCGGTGAGAACGGAGCCGCAGAGATGGATGGTTGCACCCATGGGTACCATGAATTCAACTGTGTCTTTGCTGAGTATTTTTGATTTGCCGGCACATTCAAGAGAAACGGGCAGTGTGGCGGCACTGGACATTGTTCCAACTGCTGTAAGATAGGCAGGAGGATAGTGCTTGATAACTTCGATAGGGTTTTTCTTGGAGATAATTGCGGCAATGGTATACAGCACGGTCAGCCAAATGAACTGTCCGGCAAGTACTATGACAATTACTTCAAGAAATACGGGAAGCTGATGTGTCAGGCTGCCTTCGTAAGCAAGTCCGGCAAAGGTCGCAGCAATGAAGAAAGGAAGAACAGGGATAATGATCCTGGTAACAACCTGCATCATTATATTTTCAAATTCACCGAGAATATTCTCAAATGTTTTTGCTTTAACCCAGATGGTTGCAATACCTATGACAATAGCAGTAACCAGCGCTGTCATAACAGACATGATCGGCGGAATGTTAAGCTGGAAAACTACTTTAGGCAGTTCCTGCAAACCTTCCACTGTGGTTGCGATAGAAAGATGTGGGATTAGTGCGTACCCTGCGACTGCTGCGAAAGTAGCTGCACCTGCAGCAGACAGATACGCCAGACATACACCAGCGCCCAGCATTTTGTGCGCATTCTGCCCTAATCTGGTTATGGCCGGGGCGATAAAGGCCAGAATAACCAGCGGTACAGTATAAAAAATAAACTGTCCCATTACATATTTAGCGGTAACGACAACTTCCATCATGGCTTCGTTTGCCATCAGTCCGATAACAACACCTGCCGCAATACCAATAACCAGCTTGATAATAAGTCCAAATTCTCCGAATCTTGATTCTGTCGACATGTTCACTCCTCATGAAAACAGGCTTTCGCCAGTTTTCGTTTTTACCCGGCAGCACCACTTGCTCGGGGTTGAATTACTTAACCGCGATAACCTCAATCTCCACGAGGGCACCAAGGGGAAGTTTGCCCACTTCAAAACAACTGCGGGCCGGGAAAGGCTCAGCAAAGTACGTGGAGTAAACTTCATTTATTGCGGGGAAATCTTCGATGTTCTGGATGTAAACGGAAGTTTTAACCACGTTGTCCATGGTTGTTCCGGCTGCTTCAAGAACGTGTTTTACATTTTCGAGAGCCTGCTTGGCCTGTTCGGCTGCGGTCTCAGGCATCTTTCCGGTTTCTGCGTTTATAGGAAGCTGTCCGGAAGTAAAAACCATATTGCCTGCTTCAATTGCATGAGAATAACAGCCTATTGCTGCCGGGGCTTTCTCACTCACAACTACTTTTTTCATTATTTTCTCCTAAAAAATCATTTTGTCTTTAACTCAACGGTCATGTTTGAACTAAAATTCTTATATAGATAAGAAAATTGCAGGTCAATAAAAAATTATCATTTGTATAAATATTTATCGATTTGATAAGAAAAATGAGCAAAAATTAATTATAGTGTAATAAAATTAATGTTTGCGAAAAAAAGATGTGTACGGATGTCGACATTAAAAAAACCGAAGTGGCCTTGCAAAGGTCACTTCGGCTGAGTTGGAAGTCTTACTATATGGAAAAGTTTATAAAGATAAGGGAGAAAAAAGCCTTATTTGCCACTTATTTTGTGGAGATAACGATAAGCAGTTGCTTCGGAAACAGTAAGATGCTTTGCGACTACTTTGATTGCTCCTTTGAGCATAAATACACCACGCTCATTGAGCGTGGATACGACCTGCATTTTTTCGTCCGAGGTCATACGCTCGGGTAGAATATTAGTGTCGGCAACGACCTGAGCAATTAGTGATTCAGTTAAATCCTCCATTGATTTTGGGAAGGTTTCGCTGTGTTCTTCTGGCTGAGGTTGTTGCTTGTTACTAATGTTCCCTTTCTTGGGATCTTTCTCAAAACCGGCACTGCTGATAACCTTGTTTATCATTTCTCGAGCGGCGAGGATGTCTGCGGTATCCATATTCAGACAGAGCATTCCTAGCAATTCTCCGTTTGAATCTTTAATAAAATAGGTCGCTGAGTGAAGAATATGTCCATTGCGGGCCTGTGTGGTGTAACCCATCATCCAGTTCTGTTCGCGGTAAATTTCATCTACAAGGAATTTAAGTGCAAGGTCCGTTAAAGGAGCACCTATTTCTCGCCCGGAAATATGAGCATTGGAAATGGCTAAGACAGATTTTTCTTTACTGGTGGTATCGTGCAGAACAACTTCACAATTTTCACCAAGAAAAGTCCCTAAAAATTCTACAAATGGAATGTAGTTGTTGATTGAAAGGCTTTGAGAGCAGACAGTGGCTGGCAATATATTTCTCCAAGTTAATAAAATTTTATCAGTGAGTTAAAAAATTTTAAACATGATAAAAAAAATGTCAATCCAGAAAAAGAAAGGCTTGAGTATCGGTCGATAAATTATGCTTCAGCTTTCTAAATCATGAACAACCTTTTTTGAACTCGTAGTTGTAATGATTTTATGCTTGAGGCATAGTGAGCATATAGCATTATATTTTATTTCATAATTTGTCCTGTATAAAATGACCTAGTGTTTGTTGTTAAACAATTTCACGTTGATAAGTCTTTGTGTGATTCTTTTAGTGGGTATGTTGCTTTAATATGGCTTATACATGTTTTATACTTTTATTTCAGGTGAGATTGCAAATGAGTAAAATTGAATGGCATGATGGCCTTAATCTGGGTGTTGAAGAAATAGATGATCAGCATAAAGAATTAGTCTCAATGATTAATGATCTTCTTATTTCTATGAAAAATGGTGCAAATGAGACAGCAGTAGACGATTTACTAGGTCAGTTGCGTGAGTATACAGTCTATCACTTCAATTCAGAAGAAGAGTATATGGAAAAAGTTGAGTATCCCGCAATAAATGAACATAAGCAAGTGCACCGGGAGCTGAAAAAGCGTGTGAAGATGTTGCAGTCAGCGCGTTTTCACAAAGAGAATGTTGATTGGGTTGAGCTGAAATCTTTACTTTCAGAATGGTTAATCCAGCATATTTTGCATGAAGATTTCAAAATTGCGCAGTATGTAAAGTCCGGAGGAGGGAAAGGTTGGGATAGCTGATTTTGTTTATGATGGACCTATCTGGCAAAAAACGCCAAGCTATTTTTGAAGCTTCCTTGCTTTGCTTAACCAAAAAATATATCTAAATTTCCTGTTATTCTACAGATGTAATATTTTAAGGGGAAGTGGGTAGTTATGATAGCTAAAGTCTGTTGCGCAGCCCTCATGGGTATAGATGCTTTTAAGGTTGATTTGGAAGTTGATCTGGCCAGACAGGGGATGCCTGCCTTTACTATGGTCGGCTTAGCTGAGGGTGCTGTTAAAGAAAGTAAAGAACGTGTTTTTTCGGCACTAAAAAATAGCGGCTACCGCTTGCCTCCTTCCCGTATCACAGTCAACTTGGCTCCTGCTGATATACGCAAAGCCGGATCAGCTTATGATCTGCCTCTTGCTACGGCCCTGCTTGGTGCAGCTGGAATAATTGACCAGCCAGCTCTTGAAAGTTGGTATCTGGCCGGTGAACTTTCCCTTAGTGGGGGAATTAAACCCGTTCATGGTATACTTCCTTTAGCGATTGAGGCCCGCAATAAAGGGGCAAAGGGACTTATTGTCAGCGAGCAGAATGTCAATGAAGCTGCAGTGGTTGAAGGGTTGGATGTTTATGGCATGCCGACTTTGTCTAGGCTGGTGGAGTTTTTGATTGGGGAAGTCGCACTGGAACCGGCAAAGGTTGATACCGAAATTCTCTGGGAGGGGCGTCAGGATTTCGGGATGGATTTTGCTGAAGTCAAAGGGCAGGAACATGCCAAGCGGGCTATCGAAATCGGAGCCGCAGGCAATCATAATATCCTTTTTATAGGTCCCCCCGGCAGCGGAAAAACCATGCTGGCCCAGCGTATTCCAACTGTTCTGCCTCCTCTTGTCTTTGAAGAGGCTCTAGAGGTGACCAAGGTCTACAGCGTGTCCGGTCAACTTGACCGGGACAAGTCTTTGATGGTTACCCGACCGTTTCGTTCTCCTCACCATACTATATCTGATGCCGGTCTTATCGGCGGAGGTGCATACCCCAAACCCGGAGAAGTTTCACTTGCACATAGAGGCGTTCTGTTTCTGGATGAGTTGCCGGAATTTAAAAAGAACGTTCTTGAAGTTTTGCGTCAGCCCCTTGAAGGCGGTGAAGTGACCATTTCCCGCGCAGCTATGTCATTGTCATATCCTGCAGATTTTATGCTGGTTGCCGCCATGAATCCATGCCCATGCGGTTATTATACTGACGAGCGGCATGCCTGTTCATGTACTCCTCAGGCTGTAAGTCGTTATACTTCGAGGCTTTCCGGTCCGCTTTTGGATCGTATTGATTTGCAGATTGAAGTTCCGGCAGTGGATTATAAGGATCTTCGAGATTCAAGCGGACTTGATTCTTCAACTATGCGCGCCAACATTGAAAGAGTTCGAGATATTCAGGCAGCTAGATATAAGGGATTATCCATTCTTACTAACAGCGAATTGTCAGGTTCATCTTTAGAAAAGTTCTGTCAGCTTACTGAGGCGGAACACACTTTTCTCGAGCAGGCAGTTCGAAGCCTAGGGTTGTCTGCGCGTGCCTATACACGTGTTTTGCGTATCTCCAGAACTATCGCTGATCTTGCCGGTGAAGAGACAATTCAGGTTTCACATCTTGCTGAAGCAATCAATTATCGTAGTATGGATAGGGGGCAGTAGGAGTTTTTCTGCTGAATTTTTTAGTGGAACGTGCGTAAATTGTCTTATTTTATTAACGCAGGTGCCATGATTGATTTGTTATTTATGTGGTATGTGATTGCTAACTATTTCTAAATATTTTCAATTTTAATAAGTTGATTGTTTTCCTCCTTGTTTGCTGGGTAATATAAGTTAAGTGCTTGATTAGTTTGGACGGCTGTAATAGAGGTGAAGTGTTCTTTGGGGGGGACATAGATGAAGTCTGTAATGCAAACTGCAACTGAGCAACAGGCTCAGTGGGATCAGATTTTTTCAGAATCGGACAGCTACTTTGGAGAGCAGCCGAGCTCTTTTGCGAAGATTTCTTTGGAACTTTTTCGAAAAAGAGGAGTCAGAACCGTTCTTGAGACCGGATGCGGTCAGGGAAGGGACACGTTTCTTTTTGCCGAAGACGGACTTCAAGTTACAGCTCTTGATTATTCGCAGAATGCCGTTTTAGATATCAAAGACAAAATTTCTTCTCATGCTCTTCCTCAATGTATTGATCTGCGTTGTTTTGATGTGCGTAGACCCCTTCCTTTTGAAGATGAAAGTTTCGATGCCTTCTACTCCCACATGCTCATGTGCATGGAGCTTACCACTGCTGAGATTGCTTGCGCTTTAAGTGAAGTTCATAGAGTTCTAAAGCCGGGTGGTCTTGCTGTTTATTCTGCCCGAAGTATTTTCGATCGTCATTATCGTGCCGGTGAGCATCTTGGTGAAGAGCTTTTTGAGATAGGTAAACTGGCAGTTCATTTCTTTTCTGAAGATAAAATTCGCGGTATGGCCAGTGGATTTAAAATTTTAGATATTAATCGCATAGAAGAAGGCGCACTTCCCCGCGATCTTTTTTGCGTTACTATGGAAAAATCATCTATACGCTATGCTCCTTCCTTTTCAACCCTGCCAGCAGGGGCAGATCATAAGCATGCTCCACTAACACGCAACCGTTCACGGGCTTATCCACATTGTCCCGGCGGAACATGATAAGCTCAGAGTGCTTCAGGTGAAGCACAAAGGTTTTATTGGTTGTTCTCGGAATAGAACGGGAAGGCATTTGTATTTGCAAAAAAAGAATAAAGCCTTTCTACCGTGTTAATTTCTGTTCTTAATTTTTCTTGGAGTTGACTTACATTAGTTCTTTTAGATTAGGAACGATTGCCGGAACTTCTTTTTTATATTCAATAAATTCTTTACCGAAAGTTTCTTCCAAAACAGCTTCTTCTTCCGGAATGTGGTGCAGAAATTTATAGTAAGCAACGAAGCACATTCCAAAAAGCAGCCATGCCTGTGAGGCCACTGCGCTGCCTGTAAAAATAAAGGCTATCCAGGCAAAGTAGAGTGGATTACGCACTATTGCAAAGGTTCCTGTCTTTTCCAGCCTACCTTCTTTAACAGCCTTTTTCATGGCAATACCTGATATAGATAAAAAGGCTATTCCCAGTCCCAGAAGAATACCGCCAATAATATTGAATGCTGCACTAGGCAGGAAAGTCATGAGAAAAATTTTAGGGAAGATTAATGTGATAATCAGGGATGCTGCGCAGTAAATCATGGTTGGTCTGAAAATTTTAGGTCCCACACCGTACATATTCATTTTTTTAGTTTCCATGCCTTGGCCCGCCGTTATCAGTTTCAGTTGTAAGTTTTAGTACTTCTTGTGGCCTACATTCGTGAGTATGACTATATGATTGAATATTTTCATTAAAAGTGTCAACAGAAACCCTCTTTGATAAGGCATTTTTTATTGAAATATTTTATGCATACTTATTTTAAATTTATTACAGGTCTTTTAGTGGTTTACACTTAGCAGAATCGGATTAATATCTCTATCTGACTGCTTTGGTAATTTCTATTTTAATAATGATAATTGAGCGAATTAATGAGTCATAAATTGAGTACTGATAAAAAAAATCTGCCGATCGGAGTATTTGACTCTGGTGTCGGAGGTTTAACTGTATTGCGAGCTCTTCACGATTTGTTACCTAATGAGAATTTTTTGTATCTAGGCGATACAGCGCGCGTTCCTTACGGAACCAAAAGTCCCGAGTCTGTTGTGCGTTACGCCTTGCAAGCCGGAGGTGCACTTGTTGCGGAAGGGATAAAGATGCTTGTTATCGCATGCAATACAGCCACAGCTGTTTCCTTAAAAGCTCTTTCAGAGGCATATAGTCCGCTTTCTGTCATTGGTGTCGTTGAGCCGGGGGCTACTGCTGCATGTGCAGCCAGTTCCGGCGGAAAAATAGCTGTTATTGCTACTTCGAGCACTGTAAACGGTGGTGTTTACCAGAAAACAATATGCCGCATGCATCCTGATGCTGAAATTATTGCGCAGCCTTGTCCTCTCTTTGTCGGACTTGCTGAAGAAGGGTGGACAGAAGGGGAGCTGGTGGAAGGGATTGCTGCCCGCTATATTAATCCGCTTTTTGAAAAATTCGGTGATGATGGACCTGACACTCTAGTGCTCGGATGTACTCATTTTCCTGTTCTGCGAGGGGCTATTGAGAATGTTGTCGGGAAGAAAGTAGTTCTTGTTGATTCTGCAGAAACTACAGCAATCAAAGTTAAAAATACTTTAAACAGTCTGACTCTTCGTAATCCTTCTAAAGAAAAAGGAGTACTGTCCTTTTTAGCAACAGACTGTGCTGAAAGTTTTGCGGAGGTTGGTGGGAGATTTCTGGGTACTGAAATTAATCTGGAAGATGTGCGTGTTGTTGATTTATAATAATAAGGGTTTTCTGATCAAATTTTAAACAGGTAGCTTGAGCACATATTTGCTAGTTCTTGAAAAGTTTTTTCTATTTCAGGTTCGCTTTTCTCTATCAGGCAGCGGTGCATTGTTTCCTCAATTGCACCGCTTACAAGTCTCGCCAGAATCTTAACATTTTCTGCTTCCACTTTGCTTCGTATCAAAATTGTCTCGATTTCTTTTTCAAAAGTCTCAACTATTTTACGGTCCAGTTCAGCCATGAGGTTGTCACGGTTTTTTAAGGCCAGCATTTCTCTATGGAGTTCTGTGGAAAGAGCATGAGCTTGTCTGGCTCTGTTTATGATAAACCAGACCACAGATTTTTCTCCTTCACTATACGGGGCAGCCTCAGCCATATCCCCATAGACTCCCCGTACGATGCTAGCAGCATAGGATTCAGTTACCTGATTTAACAAATCCCTCTTATTATCAAAGTAGCTGTAAAATGAACCTACTGAAACTTCGGCTTGATCTGCAATTTGAGTAATGTTTGATTCGTGAAATCCTTTTTCTGAGAATAGTTTCATGCCGGCAACAACCAGTTTGCGTTTCTTCTCTTTACTGCGCTGCTGAATGGGGGTTCTGGGCATTGTTTTACCTGTCCTATAGTTATTGATATTTTTTATGAATATAAATTCATATTCATATTGTCAATAAATATGAACTTAGTTTCATGTTTATTGATGAAACTATAAATGGGCAGACATTGAAATTAAATATCAGTGTCTACCCACTTGTTTTGCCATGGGAGCAACTAACGCTTTTTTTTAAAGAGATAATTCTTCTGGAGCTATTTTATTCAGGATTAGGGGGGGAGCTGGGATTTGGTAGATATTTAATATCAATTTCTTCTTTGAGCCCGTCCATGAATTCGAAGAATTCACGCTCTTGATGCGGACTGAAGCGCAGCATGAGAATTCCTTTAAAGCGGTCAGCTATAGTAAAAAGAGCAAGATTTTCTACCGCTTCCATGAGGAACCGGAAAATTGCAATATCAGACGGGGCAATCTGGATGTAAATGCGGCTGGATTGCTCCGGCGGCGGGGGCAATGGACGCGGGCGTGGTTTTCTTTTTCTGCGGGCCATATTTTTATGAATATCTTATTATTAATGTGATCTATGATGAAAAGACCGGAGACTCCCCAAGGGAGTCTCCGACGCAATTACATGATTTTGTATCCGTCTTGGGTTATGAGCACCATGTATTCCCAACGAATTCCTCCCCAGTCGGGGTAGTAAAGGCCGGGTTCAATGGTGATAACCATACCGGGTTTGAGTTGACCGGAAGCAATGGGGCTGACACTGGGCTGTTCATGTGTTTCGAGTCCGATGCCATGTCCAAGAGAATGGGTGAAATATTTTTCTACACCGTATTTTTCAAAAACAGCTTTTGCAGTGTGGTAGGCATGCTGAATGGGCAGTCCCGGTCTTAGTATTTTGATGGCTTCCATCTGGGCTTCCTGAACTTGTTCACTTACAGTAAGGAAGCGTTCGGAAGGTTTGTCACCAATAAAGAAAGTACGGGTCTGATCAGAGCAGTAGTCACCGAGTCGACCACCCATATCGATAAGTACGAGGTCGCCTTCTTTGAGCTTGTCATCACCTGGAATAGCGTGAGGCAATGCTGCATTCGGGCCGATTCCGACAATTGTCGGGAAAGACAGTTCAGTGGCTCCGTTGTTACGGAAAAGTTGTTCCACGTCCCATGCAATTTCAGATTCCGTACGCCCTTCGACAAGTTTGGGCTGGAGGAGTTCGTAAACTTTGTGGTTGAGCGCGCATGACTCTTCCATGAGTTTAATTTCGGTTTCGTCTTTGATAAGCCGCAGGTCTTCAATCAATCCGGAAACGGCTTTAAGGTCACAAAGTTCTTTGAGCTTTTCATGCTCAAAAAGACTTATGGATTTAGGGTCATAAGCAAGCTCTTTGATCGAGTTGCTTTTGAAAAATTCTCTGAACAATTCGTACTTGCGGCCAGAGTAGATGAAAATATCATCTTCATTCCAGACCCGCATTGCTGCATCGTGGTATCTGGGATCGGTGAGCAGAAAGTCACGGCCTTCAGGGCTGATTATAAGCCAGCCTGCAGTCTCATTGCACTGTGGGTCATGAAGTTCAAAACCGCTAAGGTAGTAGCGGTTGGCAGCAAAGTTAACCAGCAAAGGTGGAAGGCCGCGGTCTTTTAAAATTTTGCGGACACTCTCCCGCCTTTGCTCATAGGTGGCGGTGGAAATTGTCATGTGCTTAACTGATCCTGTATGTGGTTTCGGGCTTTCCGTTAATCATCCTTTCAGCCCATTCTACTCCCTGCATGACAGAATGATCCATGTTGGAAACCTCATATTTCCATCCGCCGAAACGACCTCTGGAAAAAATATTCATGGATTCAAGTGCAGGCTGTAGAATTTGTAACGCTTCATCGCGTTGCAGGCAAGGGATGGGATAGCCGTAATCCACATTAATTGACCAGCGCGAAATAATATCTTTGCGTTCAGAGTCACTTAGCATGGTTGTGTTGACCAGTCCGTCTTCAACTTCCTGCATGACGCTGTCAGTGTTTATCAGTTTGTCTTTGGAGTATGACACTTCACACATAAGAGCCCGCCCCTGTCCGGAAACAGGGGTGTTGTTGGGAGAATAGTTATGAAAATTAGTTACCCTGTAGAAAGGGGAATCTTTTTCAGGAAAATACATCCAGCACCTGGAATCTGGTTTGGAACTGGAAAGCCCTATACCTGCGACAACTACGCCATTGTGTTTTAGATCTTCAGCAGCGTGAATGAGTTGATCTGATGGCGAGGTCAGCCAGCTTCTCGTCAGTATATCAATGGGGGCGGTGTTAAGAAGTTTATTGTATTTGAAGGTATTACCTTCAGAGTCGGCAACGAGTTTATTTTTCTGATCTATAGAAACAACTTGAGTGTTGTATTTGATATATTCAGAGACTGTAGCAGCTAGTTTCCGGTAGATTGATCCTGTTCCGCCTTTCAGGGGAAAGCGGAATTTATTATTCGGTCCCCATGAAAGTTGATCCCGTTCCAGTAAAATATTTTTTAGCACGGAGCGAAGGTCGATGACGCTGACTCTTTCGCCTATCCATGAATAAGACATGTTTTTAGGATAGGTCGCCCATACTTTATAGTTGTAAGGGTGCATAAAATATTTTGCGATACCTTTGCCGAATACATTGTTAATCCATTCTTCAAAGTTAGCGGGATTTTTTTCAGATCTTTCACCGGGAAGCAGACCGCGAACGCATTCCCATTTTTCCTGATTAGGCAGATAGCGGATATTGTTTTGAAAAGGATAGGGAACCCATGATTTAAGAGCGCGGACCCACGATTCCCGTAAATGCTCTATGTACTCGTCTTGTAAAAGCTCATCAAGCAGTCTGTCATAATACTCATAATGTGAGAAAACTACATGCCCGCCGATGTCCCAGGTGAAGCCCTTGTCGTCTTTGAAACTGGAGGCCAGACCTCCTGCCCAGGAATTTTTTTCCAGTACAACGAAGGATTTTTCCCCTAATTCAGTGAGTCTTCTGGCAGCACCAAGGCCTGTTGGACCCGCGCCGATTATGACATATTTGGCTTTCACGGAAATTTCTCCACTTTAGTTAATTGAATAGTCAAAAAGATAAAGCAAAGGTTGTGCCACTAAAAAAATAGGGCGAAGCGCGGGAAAATAACTCTGTCACTGACCTTTCTCTTGCCCGTAACAGGTTTGTAACCAAGTTCAGATAGACCATTACGCAACGATAGAAAACGGACACGGTGACACTGCGTCTGAAATCAAATTCCACATTCGGAGGAAAAGTAATGAAAAAGATTATCGCACTCGTAGCAATTATGGTTATGGCATTTACAGGTTCCGCATTCGCAGGAACTCTTCAGGTCAAAGGTTCTACAACCGTTTTGCCTCTCATGCAGAAAGCTGCTGAAGCTTTCATGAAGGCTAACCCAAATGTTTCCATCTCAATTTCCGGCGGTGGTTCATCCAACGGAGCTAAAGCAATTATTGACGGAACTACAGACATCGCAATGATGTCCCGCGACATGAAAGGCGGAGAAATCCAGAAAGCGACTGACAACGGTCGTGCGCCTAAGCAGTTCATTGTTGCTCTCGACTGCATCGTTCCTGTTGTCAATCCTGCTAACCCCGTAGGCGCTCTTACTAAAGATCAGCTTTTCGGTATTTACACTGGTAAGATTACTAACTGGAAAGAACTCGGCGGTGAAGATTCCAAGATTGTTGTTATTTCAAGAGATACCTCTTCAGGAACTTACGACTGCTGGAAAAGTAAAGTGATGAAGAAAGATGGCAAAAAACATCGCGTATTCCCCGGTGCTCTTCTTCAGGCTTCCAACGGTGCTGTAGCGCAGGCTGTTGCGAAGAACAAAAAAGCAATCGGTTACGTTGGTCTTGCTTATCTGAATAAAGAACTCAAAGGCGTTTCCGTAAATGGTGTGTCTGCCTCCGTAGCCACAGCTAAAAACGGCTCTTACCCCATCTCACGTGGTCTGAATATCTACACTCCCGGTAATCCTACCGGCGAAACCAAAGGCCTTATCGATTTTATGATGAGTCCTGCTGGTCAGAAACTTGCTGCTGACACCGGCTTCATTCCTGTAAAGTAATTAAGAGCGTTTAACCGGAAATACCGGGTCCGAGATAGAATACTTCGGGAGGCTTCAGCCTCCCGGAGATTTTATGGTCTAAAGGAACCGATAATACAAAAAAATCAGGGGAAAAATTGTGATTACGTCCCGTAATATCTGTTTACTGCTAATCATTCTCTCGGTTGTGAGCGGGGTTTATGCATATAAACTCGGCAGTCGAACTGAAGCTGAACAGATTTTTATCTCCGCTGCGGACAAAGTAGAGCAGAGAGGAGATTATTCTATGAGCCCGGTAGGGGTGCTCAAGAAAGTCATGATGCTTTCCACTCATGAAGTCTCGGAATCTACACAGGAACGGAATCTTACCGGGGCGGAAAAAGAATTAAGAGTGAAAGAGTTAAGTTCAGAGCTGAATTCAATTTACACGATTGTACGCACTGATTCGGTTGTTATGGGTAAAAGCAGTAAAGGCTCTGAAGCTATCCAGCTGATTAAATCCAGTGCAGAGAAGATGATTTCATCCCGTTCAACAGGATGGTATGTGTTCAGTTGTGTGCTTGCTCTGGGGGGAATTGTTGTTTTTGTCCTATCGGCTCTCAACCTCGGCAGAAGAACTACAGAACGCATAATTCATTCCTGTTTTCTAGTAACAGCTTTCACATCTGTTCTTGTCTTATTCCTGATTATGGTCTTTCTGTTTGTGGAAGGTTTACCTGTATTTCATTCTGTGTCTGTTACCGATTTTATTTTCGGATTTGAATGGTACCCAACTGACGAGCCTCCTGCCTTGGGAATCTGGCCTTTGATTGTTGGTTCAGGCGCAGTAACTTTACTTTCATCTGTTATTGCGATTCCGCTGGGAGTCATGACCGCAATATATCTTGCTGAAATTGCACCACCGAAAATTCGAAATATTGTAAAACCTGCAGTAGAGATGCTTGCAGCGTTGCCGTCAGTTGTTATCGGTTTTTTTGGTATGGTCGTTGTCGCGCCGTTTCTTCAGGATACTTTTGATATTGCCGTTGGTCTGAACCTCTTCAATGCTTCAGTCATGCTGGCGTTTATGGCAGTACCCACGATTACAAGTATTTCTGAGGATGCACTTTATTCAGTTCCACCTGAATTGAAGGAGGCATCACTCGCTCTTGGAGCTACTCACTGGCAATCAATATATAAAGTGCTGGTTCCAGCATCTCTGTCAGGTATTTCCACTGGCGTTATTCTGGGCATGGCCCGTTCAATAGGTGAAACCATGGTTGTTCTTATGGTCGCCGGCGGTGCAGGTCTTCTGCCGACCTCTATTTTCGATCCTGTTCGCCCAATGCCTGCATCCATTGCTGCAGAAATGGGCGAAGCTCCTTTTCATAGTGAGCATTATTACGCACTTTTCGCCATTGGTATGGTGCTTTTCCTTTTTACCATGGCATTCAACCTGATAGCCGATTACGTGGCACATAAATATAAACAGGTCGGTTCTGCTACGCTGTAGTCTGAACGCTGAATGATACAATAATGAGGAATGATATGAACAATTCCGCTGAAACGTTAGAGCAAGTGAATTCAATGATGGAAAGTAATGATCTGGTCGCAGAGACCATGCATGAGCCGGGGCATGGAAATTATTCCATGAGAGAAAAAGTAGAAAAAATAGTTTTTTTCCTTTTTAAAAGCGCTGCGGCGATTAACGGGCTGGCATTGCTGATAATCTGTGGATTCGTTCTATATTATGGACTTCCCGCCATGAGTTGGGAATTCCTGACTGAATCTCCTCGAAACTCTATGACTGAAGGCGGTATCTTCCCCTGTATCGTCGGCACAATAGTACTCAGTTACGGGGCATTAATGATTGCCTTACCCTGGGGGATTGCAACTGCCATCTACCTTAATGAATATGCCACTTCCCCCAGACTTGTAAGGATTATCCGTCTGGGCATTAACAACCTTGCCGGGGTTCCTTCTGTGGTTTTCGGTTTATTCGGTCTGTCTCTGTTTGTAACAGTTATGGGGATGGGAGTCAGTATCATGGCCGGGGTCTGTACACTCGGCGCTCTTGCGCTCCCTCTCGTAATCGGTGCATCTGAAGAAGCTTTACGCTCTGTACCTCAGACCTATCGGGAAGCATCTCTTGGCCTTGGTGCAACGAAATGGCAGACTATTTATAAGGTAGTTCTTCCCGCAGCCCTGCCGGGTATGCTTACAGGAGCTATTCTCACTCTTTCCAGAGCAGCAGGGGAAACCGCAGCAATTATGTTCACCGCCGCAGTCTTTTTTACTCCGGATATGCCACAGTCATTGTTTGATGATGTCATGGCACTTCCCTATCATATTTATGTACTGGCAACTGCGGGGACCGAAATCGAAAAGACACGGCACATCCAGTACGGAACTTCGCTGGTTCTGATTTCTTTAGTTCTTGGCATGAATATGCTCGCTATTTTTATTAGAGCGAAGATGCAAAAAAAAATAGGCAGGTAGCTTTTTATATTACACCTACTTTTGTAGAGGAAAATAGTTACAGGTCGTTAAAA
>JMSU01000125.1_pt1 | contig 39369 bp, 40 predicted proteins | sample 179011 | NCBI WGS metagenome assembly JMSU01 (sample SAMN02769580, study PRJNA246767) | bioreactor metagenome | isolation source: Culture-1 Bioreactor ArsB derived from microbial biomass from the upper 2 cm... | place: Germany: Bremen | collected day 87 after inoculation
ATGCCCCAATTTGTTTGTGAATATGGCATTAGCCCTAAGAAAATCAATCCAACACTTGCAGTGATTGCAGAACGGAAATTTCTAATAAAGTTAATCGAAATATAGCTATACATATTAGGAATGAGTTCTTTAACAACAATTGTAAATGATGGCAAATTAAGCATTTTTGAAGCGGTTATAAATTCTCTGCTTTTTAAAGATAGAATCTGTGCACGTGTTGTTCTCGCTAAAAATGCCCAAGACCACATAGCAAGAATTGCTCCTATTGCTACAGGGTTGGTCACATTAAATAATGCTGCCATGATCATCATAATTGGAAATTGCGGAATCGTTAGAACAACATCGGTTATTCTCATTAAAACAGCATCCACTTTCCCACCAATAAACCCAGAAACAGAACCAATTAATACACCAATCATAACCGAAAACATGGCGGAAAACAACCCGATTAACAAAACATCTTTTGAGCCATGAACAATCATTGCAAATGTATCACGTCCTGCAAAATCAGTTCCCATTATATGATCAAAAGAAGGTGGCAAGTATCGATTTGCATAAACACTTTCAAGTTCTGGTGGAATAATTAGAATTAAAACCGTTGCCATTAAAAAGTAAAACCCACAAATAATAACACCTATTTGAAGTTGTCTATTTCTCTTTAATAATGTTATAAAATATTTCATATTAATCCCTCACTCTTGGGTCTAATTTATAATAAAGAACATCCGATATTAATGTGGCAATCACCATGGCTATTGTTGTCATCAAAAATAATCCTTGAATTAATGTATAATCCCTATCTGCTATGGATTTACCAATAAATAATCCAATACCTGGGTATGCAAATACATTTTCTATTAATGCAGAACCACCAATCATTGCCCCAAATCTTAAAGCAAGAATCGAAATGGGTATTAAGATTGCATTTGGTCTAATGTACTTACTTAATATTGTTTTTTCTTTTAATCCTTTTGCTTTAGCAACTGTTATGTATTCATCACCTAAAACTGCTGTTGTTGTTGAACGCATTAATAAAGCCCATCCACCTAAATTCTCAATAACAAAACTTAAAATAGGTAAAAATGCATAATAAAATATACTTGAAATAAACGCAACTGTAAAACCTGGATTAATTGAACTGTCGTAGGCGCCACGAATAGGAAACCAACCAAGTCCAATTGCAAATATCATAACTAGCACAATTGCTGTTATAAAATCTGGTGTCGCATCTGTAATGGATGCATATGCAGAAATAAATCCATTGACTATTTTTTTTTCGCGGTGATGAGCTCCATATAAACCTAATTTTGTACCAATTACAAAACTCACTGCAATTGCTATGGAACTAATAAAAATAGTCCATGGAACAGCTTTTACTATAATCTGCATAACTGGAATTCGATAAACAATCGATTCCCCAAAATCACCTTTTAATATAGAAACTAGATATTTTCCATAGCCGACAACAATATTTTCTTCTGCTGTTCTACCATATAATTGTTCTGCTCTTATATAAGCTTGGTCATATGGTATTTGTTCTGCTGTTGAGATTTCAAATGCTCTTGCAGAAACAACATCTCCTGGAATCATTCGAATAAGAAAATAGGTAAACATGGATGCTAATAACACAGTTAATAGTGATAATGCTATTTTTTTTCTTATCATTTCAAAATTCCTTTCCTTTTTTAAAAGTTATCTTTCACATCATAATGGGTGTAAAAGATAACTTTTATGACAACATGACTAGATAGCTTTATTACAAAAAGGCTATTTTGCTTTCAAGTCTCCATTAAGCATCCATAATACGCGATATGAGCCTAATTCAGATGTTAAACCGTTTTCCAAAGCATCCCCTGTTGGCCATGCTGCAACGCCTCGATCATTCATGAAATATAATCCTGTTTTTTCTGCAATATCAATTGAAGGTAATGTTTTATTCGTAATATAAGCGAAATCTTCGATAATCTCTTTTCTACGTGATTCATTTGTTAATTTATTTGCAAATTCATTTAACATGTCATCAAATATAATCGTTTCTCCAGCACTGTTAATGCCTTCCGTTGGTCCAAAACCAATTTTATGTAAATACCCGTCTGTTTCATAAAAACGTTGGTATACTTGCCATGGAGATACTCTTGAGAAGTAGGCACCAAATTCTAAAACTAAATCATAATCTCCAGATGTAATACTTGATGCGAATGTTTCACTTGGAATGACAATAGGTGCTGACAGGATTCCAAAATCACTTAATTGTCTCGAAATTTCTTCACCTGCAATATTAAAATCTGTATAGCCTGCTCGTGAAGAAATATTAATCTCTAAATTTTTCCCATCTTTTTGCCAAACACCATTAACTTTTGAGTACCCTGATTCTGTTAATAATGCCTCTGCTTTTTTAAGATCATTAGCATATGTTTCAAATTCTGATATGTCAACCCATTTTTCACTCATTGCAGGAATCATTCCATTCATGCCATCAACAGTATAACCATAGTAAAAAGCAAGTTCTCTGATTTTATCACGTTCTAAAATATAGGACACAGCTTGTCTTACTTTTAAATCAGCCGTTGGTAATAATGTATCTCCTAAACCTGTACCTTGATTAAATACAACTGAAATGGTTGCAAAATAAGGTGCGGTTGTTACTGTCATGCCCTTATTTTGAGCTTTAATTGCTTCTACTAGGTCTGGTGATAAAGCTGTCTCAGTAAAATCAATTTGACCACCTTGTAATAATGCCGTTTGAGATTCATTGCCCGTTCTTCTTTTGATGTTAATTTCATTAAACTGGATTGTTTCAACACCTGGGTAATTTTCAACTTTTACTAAAACCATCTCATCTGCTGTGACACGATCTAATTTAAATGGACCATAGCCAAGTGGCATTTCTGGTTTATATGCTTTGACAGCGTCAGATAGCTCAACATACTCTGTGTCTTCACTCATATCTGCTGACCAGTCTTCTTTTCGTTTTGCTAAAACAGATTCAGATGCGGCATACCATTCCTGGTATATATGTGCTGCAACTTCGATCTTTGCTTGCAAAATATAGTAAACCGTTAATTCACTTGAAGAATCATTTAATATGAATTCCATATTGTAATCATCAATAATTTTAATTTCTTCTAAACCTTTCCATATATTAGGGTTTCCTACTACACCACCCTCTAAAATGAAATCCGCATCAATATCTTTTGTCGTAAATGGTGTGCCATCATCCCATACGATACCTTCTTTTAATTGAACAAAAATTTTATCACTGGAAATATTTATGTTTTCTGCTAAGTAATTTTGATAGGATTGTGTCTTTGGCTCCCAAACACCTAACACCCCATATATCCAATGTTTTGCTTCTCCAACACCACCAACTGCAAATTTATTGCCGTTGTATGCAGGCGGTACATCCCAATACCCTGTATCATAAAATGTGCCATCAGTAACTGCCGTACCCCCAGCGTTATCTACTGAACCAGCTGGTTCAGAAGTCGTACTACTATTACATCCCATAAGCGATAATACCATTAGAACACTTAAACAACTAACTAATAATTTTTTCATTTTATTCTCTCCTTTATATGTTATATATTTAACGCCCTAATTAAAAATACTGCTAATAAATCAACACAATCTTGCAAATCTTGTTTTGAAACAATACTATGAGGACTGTGACCATAACGCGTTGGAATAGATATACCCAGGGCTTTAACACCCGTTGTTGAACAATTAATCGCTCCAGCATCTGTTCCACCACCTGACATCACATCAAGTTGGTAGTTAATACTATTTTCTTTTGCGCATAGAACCATTTCATTAACAAGGATTCTATCACAAATAACACTTGCATCTGTAACTTTAATTGCTGCACCACCACCAATAATTGCATTGCCATCCATGTCTCCTGGTACATCAAATGACCCTGTAATATCAATTGCAATACCTAAATGAGGTTTTATGTATTCTGCCGCAACCGTTGCACCACGTAAACCTACTTCTTCTTGTACAGTGAACGTAAAGTAAACATCATGATAAGGTGTTTCCATTGCTTTAATACCTTCAATCAGGATATAGCATCCAGCGCGGTCATCTAATGCTTTACTCATGACACGATGATCTGTGAGTTCTTGATAATTTCCAACAAATGTTGCCACATCGCCAATCTTAACTAATTTCTCCACATCTTCTTTTTTATTTAATCCAAAATCTATGTAAACTTTCTTAAAATCTCGTGCATCCAGTTTATCTATTTCATTGTAGTTAGCCACAACACCCATCACACCATTTTCAAATTGCACACGATTCATATAAGATGTAATTGGTGAAACACCACCCAATGTTCGCACTTTCGCAAAACCCTCTGATGTAAATTTTACAATTTGAAGTCCAATTTCATCCATATGTGTCGCACACATTATACGTTTCTTATTTTCACCTGTTCCCCTTTTCAGTGCAACTAAATTACCAATAGCATCTACTTCAATATGGTCAACATAATCTTTGATTTGAGACATAATAAATTGACTAACTTTTTCTTCATACCCACTAACACCTTGAATACTTACCAATTCCTTTAACATCTTTTCCCTCCATTAATATAAACATAATCTTCGCAAACCTATACTATCGCATGTTATATTTTTTGCCATCGCCCCTCCTATTAATATAGTTATTTTCTATATACCTATACTATAGCACATCTGTTTTTTTGTCAATATATTTTTTCACCAACGAACAAACAGGATAATATCAGCGTATGTCAATAATGTTTATCGTTTTTAATTGCATAGCTATATTATAGCTTTGATTATCAATACAAAAAAATCGCAAATTCTCATCTTAGATATAGATGGTTTTGCGATTTCAAAGAATATAACTATAATATAGGATTTATTCAATCATGGGCTATTCGTTCACATAAGAAAATGTACAAGTAATGCTTAATAGATTATGATTAATTTTAGCAGAAACTTGTCCATTCATTCTTTCTATCAAACCCTTAACAATGGATAAGCCTAGTCCAGTACCATGGCTACCTCGAGATTTATCACCTTTGTAAAATCGGTCGAAGAGCTTGTCCATATCTTCGTCCAATTTATAAGAACTATCATTTCTAACCGTTAAAATTACCAGATTATTAGCCTTGTCTAAGGAAATTTCTGCTCTTGTATGGGCATATCGTATCATATTGCTCAAAAGATTTTCGATAATACGCTCAAGCGCTTTATAATCGCAGGTAATCGTAACATCATCTACAATGTTTATAACAGGTTCGAGCCCTTTATCACCAAACTCTGTATACTTGCCTAGAACTACCTCTTCTAATATTCTGCTGATATTGACCTTCTCTAATGTCATTTTATAATCAATGGAGTCAATGAGTGATAGTTCGTAGAAATCATTTAGCAGTCTTCTTAGAATATGTGAACGTTTTTCTATTATCTCAAGGTATCCCTCTCTCTCTTCTTGCGTTAAAGAAGGATTATTAAGCAGTTGTATATAGCCCATAATCGATGTAAGTGGGGTTCGTAGATCATGAGACATATTGGCAATCATCTCTTTCAATTCGTTTTCCTTTTGAATACTGTTAACCTTACTTCTCTTACTGGCGTAAAGAGCTTCATTAATCTCTATGCTTAAGTTCTCTAGATCTCTATTTAATAGCTGGACATTGACCTTTTTATCCATGCCTTCTGTCCTTATTTTTTTAAGTTGTTTTGCCAAATTTCTAATCTGGCTTTTTATATAGAACCCATGGATAACTAATATGACTATAATGGTTGATAATAGAATTACAATTGTTGTCATAGGCTTACCTACTTTCACTAATTACATTTTAACCCATTCATGAAACATTATATCTTAGTCTAACTTCCTTTAATCGTTTATCATATGTTGCTACTAGAATCTAATCCAACAACATTGGCATAAACTAACCGATCTCATTATTTAACCATTCTTCTAATTCAGGAATCATATCTGCATAACGTCTAATGGCTTCTATTGTTCCTGTTGCTTGAGTAGTTCCCATCTGTTGTTCTTCAGTATCTGTACATTCAATCCATAAAGATCTTTTTAAACTATATTCCAGCCAACCCAATTTACCTAAAAAACCATTTAGTAAAACCTTTCTCCAATTTGCTTGCAATGTGCCATATCTCATTTTATAGCCATTTATAAAAGCCAAAAATCTTTCTTTATCAATTTTTCCTACTTCATTTTCAGACCAGTAAATAGCTGTTTTTGTTAATTCTAGCATAGGATTTACATAGCCAGCTGATTCCCAATCAATGATAATGGGGTTATCTTGGTTCCACATTACATTTTTGGAATCTAAATCTCTATGACTAATAACCATATGAGATGAAAGGTGTCTTGCTGATTGTTTTGCCTGAGTATTCCATTCGTAAAGATTGTCAATGGTATCACGCAACAAAGTAACCCACACTGCATTATTTTCCTGTCCTTTTCTTAAATAATAATTCCAATCTATTACCTGTTCATTATCTGACCAATCATTCATGATGCCCAATTCGGAAAAATCCATCCTATGCAAATCTGCTAGAATAGCACCTATTTTTTCACTATGAGCTCGATTGATTTCATGAGGTTTCAGGCTTCTCCCCTCTACCCAATCGAACACAAGATAGAACTGATTATCTATTTCTTGCATGATTGTACTATTAAATGTTTTAGCTGGAACAGCAGGAATATTACTTGATGCCATAGCGGCAATTCGTTCCGAATCCATAATGTGTTGCATTGCCACAGGTCTAAGCATTATCATTGGATTTAGTGCTTTAATTGCATATTTACCTTGATTGGTTTCAATCGCATACATTCTATGTAAAAGTCCACCTGATATGGCTACAGGATCACTAATCATTTCGCCAAGATGCAGCCTATTACATAGTTTTTCAAATTGTAAATTGTATTGAATATCGCTCATTTTAGTACTCCTCCTAATTAATAAACAACTATACATACTATATCATGGACTGTACTATATTACTACCATTCAAAGGTTAACATAGCATGATATTACAAAACCTATATGGTAGCAATTGACTAATTAAATCAATTACTTACTTGACTTAAACCATACTTCAAGTGATATACTAAGAATATTCCATGGGAGATGATAAAATGAAAATTAGTGAAATCGTTGAAAAGTCCGGCTTAATAGCTTCAACTATCAGGTATTATGAAAAGCTAGGAATAATTCGTAATGTTTCTAAAGATGAAAATGGCATTCGGATGTTTACAGAAGATAACCTAAATTGGATTTGTTTTATAAAAGGTCTTAAAAACACAAAAATTTCCCTTCAAGAAATGATTCGTTATGCAGACCTATACTATCAAGGCAATTCAACAATTGATGACAGAATAGATTTGCTTGAAAATCATCGTGAATATCTTAATCAAACCATTGTACAGCTAAACGCTGCACAGGATTTTATCAATCAGAAACTGAATTTCTATAATCATAAAAAGAAAAATCCAGACTATAAGGATGATCATCTAAATTGTCAATAAGCTGAAACAGTTTAATAAGAAAGGGGCTCTCATATGATTGAGACACATAAGATTAGAGATGCTATCGTCAAGGGCTATATCTATGGAATACACGGTTCTCAAAATAAGAAAGATATTTTAAAGGGTTTCCATGAATCCTTTAGAATGCTCGTATACAAAGATGATGCATTGATTCCCGTATCCATTGATGACTGGCTAGAACGTTTAAAAATAATGAAACAAGAAAATCCAGAACTTTGGAATAAGGAGACACATTATTCCATTTTACACCTTGACCAAAAAGGTAACTCAGCTTCTGTTAAAATCGAAGTTTATAAAGGAGATACTTATTTTTCCACAGATTACATGTTGTTGTATCGATTTAAAGACGGTTGGAAAATTGTATCCAAGATTTTTTCTATTTAACAAGAAAGTGACTTAGTCGAGTTTTCTAGGTGGAAAGTTTTGGTGCGATAGAAGAACCCCTGTAATTCTAAAAGTAGAACTTTCTATCATAAAAGCAGGAGAAAGTAAAAATCTCCTGCTTAATTTTCTTTTATTTTCGTCTTATCTTATGCATTCACTTATGTCTTGTCATCTTATTTCTAATAATTTCTTTTTACTCTCCCTATGCTTCCTAGCATACCCTTTTTCTACCATAACAACAATCAACACCCCTATAACCTCGCCCAAAAAATTAAGAATGAAATCATCAATATCCATACAGCCTGTTTTTGTCACATATTGTATGATTTCAATCAAAATGGGTGCTAATAGAATGCTTAACACAACATGCCATCTCTTTCTCAACAGCATAATAAATAAGCTTCCTAGAGGTACGAAGAGAATGATATTACCTAGTAGGTTCATAACAATTACATTCGTATTAGCTTTAACCGTTCCTAATATATATGGACCAATGGTTTCGAAAGGTGTCATGTTCACAACTGTTACAGACATATCTCTATGCAGACCAAAAAACAGTAAAAATACGAGAGAGATGCAATAGGCAACACCAAAATAGTACGTTAGTATTGTCCGATATTTTTCATACTGTCGCAATTTTCGCGTCAGAAATTGATAGATGAGCGGAAAGATATTAATCCCCATAACATTTATAAGAATAATAATCATGCCATTCTCAAGTGAACCGGACCGAAAAACTATCATATACAGTGTTAAGACTACAATTAAGACAGTCGAAGCGATTGTACATATAATATAGCTCACATTATCTTTGGTTATACTAAATAAAATCCCTCCGCATATGATTGCCATGAAAGCACTTATCATACTACTAACAAGCACACTATATTGATAAAAGAAATATTCCTGAATGATAAGCAGAGCCAATCCTAAAACACCTGCAGTAATCCTAATTACTAACTTCTTTTTATTCATACTTATATACCCCTTTTCACTCTAAACCCTATTTTACATCCATACGATTAAATGCAAGACCAGTTACAAGAATACACAGCACAACAGTCGAGACACACACTACCACAATACTCAACATTGTCTCTAATGTCATATGCGCCGTAAAGAGATGTGTGGCTTGATAGTATGGTGTCGATTTATATATATCCCCAATAAGACTTTGTTTTTTACCAACATACATATTCAGTACCAGATTCAAAACCATCATGACACCTGCCGAAGTTATTACAACATTACTATTGCGGGTTATAAACGCGATAACTATGAAGATACTACTCTCAGCTACATAAATAAGAGCAAATAATAATAATCGTACAAAAAGATCTGTTATCGCCCCACCGTCCATAACCATACCATAGCCATTACCAGCTGTATTAATAATTGTACCCATTAAGGGAAATAGAAAGCTAAGTAGAATAATACTAACGTAATAAACAATCATCTTAGAATAGATGATTTGCATTCTATTATGTCCAAAACTAATCAAGGAACGTATGCCACCTACTTGAAAATCATGTGCCATAATCATCGATGCAAATACACCCATCAATAAGTACAATACCATAAACTCTTGACTCGATAAACTGTTCTCCAGACTCTGACTACCAGATGCATTGGGGGTGAAATAACAAAATCCCACTGCCTGTATGACGGGTATTAGTAGCACTATGAAAAAAGCTCTCATAGCTTTTAATTTATAAAACTCACTTTTTAATAGATTATACATAAGAAATGCCTCCTATCTTCTTAGCAAAGTAGGTTTCTAGGCTATCACCTTTTGGTACAATCTCTTTTACAGCTATCCCACCTAATGATAACTCTGTTGCAACTTTGGCTGAATCACTGAGATAGGCGTATAAATGGATAACACCTTCTGGACGCACCTCGTAATCTGTTGTTTTCAATTTATTTTCTAATATAACCGTAGCTTTGGATACATCATTTACTTGAATGTGTAAGTAATTTCTACATTTTTCTTGCAGGGTAGCTCCACTAATTTCTTCTATTAATCTACCTTCATGTAAGATACCATAATGATTAGCTAATTGATCCAATTCACTTAATATATGACTGGATATTAAGATGGTGACCCCTTCTTGTTCATTAAGCTTAGTCAGCAACTCTCTTATTTCAATAATTCCCATAGGGTCTAATCCATTAACAGGTTCATCTAAGATAAGAATTTCCGGCTCACTAAGTAAAGCCATGGCTATACCAAGTCGTTGTTTCATGCCTAGTGAAAAGTGCTTGGTTTTCTTTCTTTTAGTATCTGTGAGATCCACAAGTTTAAGAACTCTATCAATACAAGCTTTTCCTGGTATACCTTTTTGAATACGATCTACATTTAGGTTACCATAAGCATTCATATGGGGATAGAGGGCAGGTCCTTCTATTAAGGTACCTATACGTTTTCTAGCTTCCTCAATGTTTTTTATGCTTGTTTCACCAAAGACCTGCAAATCCCCGTAATTACTATAAGCTAGTCCAGATATAATACGCATGAGGGTCGTCTTACCCGCTCCGTTTTGACCAATTAAGCCGTATATATGACCGCGTTTTATAGTCATGGATACATCATCTAACACATTTGCCTTACCGTATCTTTTTGTTAATCCATTTGTTGTTATAATACATTCATCCATCTTGTTCCCTCCTCTTACTACATCTATCATTCTAATCTGTAATTCATAAGAGAATCTTAAACAAAATATTAAATAAACCTTAATTCAACTTATACCCCATCCCCCATATGGTTTCAATATAATTTTCATGAGGGTTTACCTGTTGTAACTTGCATCGTAATTTACTCATGTGTACATTAATGGTGTTATCATCTCTCATGTAAGGTTCTTCCCATACACTCTCGAAGAGATTACCTCTTGAAAAAACTTTGTGAGGATGATGCATTAACAATGCCAATATACGATATTCTCTAGCTGTAAGAATGATTTGTTTCCCTTGTACAAAGACCTCCTTAGTTTCTTGATCAAGGATAATATCTTTATAGCTGAGTTTAGTTTCTTCTTGTACTTCATGATGATGATAACGTCTTAAGTTAGCCTGAATACGAGCTTCCAACTCATCCAAGTCAAATGGCTTGGTAATGTAATCATCAGCTCCTTGCTTCAATAAAGCTATTTTACTTAATTTATCAATCTTAGCTGAGATGACGATAACAGGCATATTGTATTTTTTTCTTATTTGCTCTAGAACTTGTTCGCCTGTTAAACCTGGTAACATCAAATCCAGTAAAACAAGGTCATATTTACCTTGTCCTAGATGCATAACAGCTTCTGTTCCTGAATAAGCTCTAACCACTTGGTAACCGTTCTTCATCATCAGAGCTGTTATCATTTGGTTAATATCATTATCATCTTCTACAACTAATATGCGACTCGCTCCACTCATTTTTTCGCTCCCCTTATTTTCATTATGTATCTAACGTATCAAAAAGAGGCTACCTCTTAGCCATTAACTTCATGTCTAGAGACAGCCCCTGTCAAGTTATTACTGGGCTAATTCATTTCTTAGCTTATTAATACCATATTCTATTCGCTTGATACATTCTTCTTTTCCAAGAATATCAGCAAGATCAAAAGCACCGCCTGGTGTCATCGCTTTACCTGATAGAACGGTACGTAGTGGCCATAACATCTGACCGTTCTTAATACCTAGTTCTTTAACAAAAGCCATAATACATTCATGTAAACTGTCTTTGTCGAAGTTAGCTTGATCAATTAATACAGGCAATAACTTTTCTAAGCTCTCAAGAGCAACTTCTGGGTTGGTCTTCATTTTCTTATGATTATATAAATCAATGCTATAATCTGGTAGTTCCATAAAGAAATCTAAGTGTGGTGGAATATCTGTTAGTACCTCAACTCTTGATTTAATCAATGGACTAATCTTTTTAAGATCGATATCGTCTTTTGTGATCACTTCTTTCATGTAAGGTAGTGCCACCTTGTGAAACTCTTCGTCTGTCATACGCTTGATGTACTCACCATTCATCCATCTGAACTTAGGCATATCAAAAACAGCTGGTGATTTGTTAATATGCGTATAATCAAATTCCTTAATGAGTTCATCTAAGGAGAAGATCTCTTCATTGGATCTTGGACTCCATCCAAGTAATGCTACAAAGTTTACAATCGTTTCAGCTAAAAACCCTTGTTCTACAAGATCTTCGTATGAAGAATGCCCACAACGCTTGGACAATTTCTTATGATTCTCATCTGTGATTAATGGACAGTGTACATATACAGGTACTTCCCATCCAAAAGCCTCATAGAGACGATTGTACTTTGGTGATGATGATAAGTACTCATTACCTCGAACCACATGGGTAATTTTCATAAGATGATCATCGACAACATTGGCAAAATTATAGGTTGGATAGCCATCTGACTTGATCAAAATCATATCATCAAGCTCTCCATTATCTACGGTAATCGTACCAAAAATAACGTCTTCAAAAGATGTAGAACCTTCTATAGGGTTATTTTGGCGGATAACATAAGGTATACCTGCTGCTAATTTCTCATCCACTTCTTCTTTGGACAAGCCTATACAATGCTTATCATATCTAAAGGTCTCTTTTTTCTCTTCTGCTTTTTCACGTAGACCCTCTAAGCGCTCTTTTTCGCAGAAGCAGTAATAAGCCTCACCTTTATCCACTAACTTCTCAGCATATTGTAAGTAGATACCTGTTGCTTGACGCTCACTCTGAACATAGGGTCCAACACCACCGTCTTTGTCTGGACCTTCATCATGTACAAGACCTGTTTTCTCTAAAGTTTTGTAAATAATCTCGTTAGCACCCTCTACATAACGTTCTCTATCTGTATCTTCTATACGAAGTAAAAAATCGCCATCTTCATGCTTAGCAATTAAAAAAGCATACAAAGCTGTTCTTAGGTTTCCAACGTGCATTCTACCTGTTGGACTTGGAGCATATCTCGTTCTAATTTTTCCATTACTCATGTTACTTGCCTCCATTAATTTCGTTATTCATCTTTTCTATATAATAGTATATGAAGTCATGCTGTAAGTCAACTGAAACTGCTGAATAGTCTAATTCTCATCTTTGACAAATCGACTTCGGTTAATATTCAAACACAATATGTACGATTCCCCTTCTGAATCCACAATATACTTAGAAACACCTATACATATATTGTTGGTAAGGAGAGAGTGGAAAGGTTTGGTTATCCACACGTCTAGTATGTTATTTACTAAGCTTACATATAACTCTTTTGAAGAAAAGTCCATGTTTTTCTTTGTAATATTGAAAATGGTTAGATTCCTGGCATCAAAGTTTTCCTTATTAATATAAGCATCACTCACTTGAATTCCATTCTTATCTAATACCCAACAATTCTCTACATAGCCATATTCCTTAAAAATCTGTCGGAAGTTTTCCCCTTCATATCCAATGTAGAAACCATCTATTTCTTCTTTTATTTTATCCATAAACTGAATAAGCTTTGCCAAAGTATTGCGCTTACTGTCCTCTTGTTTGTCATCAAAATATTGATTAATCTGCTCTTTATCTTTGAAGTCTCTAATAATGACATCAATCTCATCGGCTGATAGCTTGCTGGGTTTTGAGAGATAGTACCCTTGTACAAACTGAGCACCTGTTTTCATAGCCTCACGAAAATCTTCAGCTGTTTCAATACCTTTCGCAACCACAACCATACCCATTTCATGAGCAATATTTGATAAAAACCTGGGTAAATATTTACGATATTGTTGGCTTTCTAACCGATTCAATAGGAGATAGTTGATTTTAATAATATCTGGATTGATTAAGATCAACTTATCTAAATTGAAATAATCTTGACCAATATCATCAATACTCATATAAAAACCCATTTTCCTATATTTCGTAATAAAAACTTCTACTACTCTCATAGACTGTACATTAAAATTACTTAAGTCGATGACAATATTCTCATAAGGAATCTCATAATGGTCTGCACACTCAATAAGATACTCTGATGTGTTGAGATACTCCATAAAACAACATTCAATGTTAATAAATAAAAGAGCACTAGGATTATGCCTGTATATATGGGCAAATTCCATAAGTGCTTTTTTCACACATAGTTTGTCCACTTCAACACAAAGTCCATATTCTTTTGCTAGTTCAAATAAAACAGTTGGCTCTATACTCTCACCGGTACTGGGGTCAATGCCTCGAGCTAAGGCTTCAAATCCAACAGCAAAATCCTCATGTGGTGACAGTACAATTTGCATTAACATCTGAACACTTTCATTCTTAATAATATCCAAAATACTGACTTGATTATTCATTTCACTTCACCCAATTTTAAGTTTTTTTGTATCTTTTTGTTGAATGTTATGTATGAACATACGTGTGAAAATAAATTTTCCCACTCTTGTTGTCACTTTGTTCTTGCAATCAAACAAAGTCATGGCACAAAATATGTCTACATTTCATCCATTTTATATCTATATGTTTTGATTAATTATATCAACTTATTGACAACTTGTAAATAATGGTTAGCCTCACATAAGATTTATCGTACTGTATGACTTATTACTTTAATGGTTCAACATTTTATTCCTTCTATCATATGCTATTAACAACCCACAATCTATAAGAAGGTAGACCCATGCCAATATCTACAACCTATAATCGCATGAAAGCTATTAAATATGCTATGACTTATGCCTATAACCCTAATCCAAACTATGTTTATTTCAAAGGGGATGATTGCACCAATTTTATATCCCAGTGTTTACGAGCTGGTGGTGCTAAAGATGATTATAATCCTACTCATCCTTGGTGGTATAAAAATAATAAGCCATCTATTTGTTGGTCCGTAGCAGCATCATTGTATTGGTACATCAAGACCAGTACAAAAGAACGCAAAAAAGGTATTATAGCTGATACGTTTACTATAGATACCTTTCATTACAAACCATCTAGGCTTAATATATTAGAAATAGGCGATATTGCACAATACCGTAATAAAAATGGTCGTATTCAACACACTGCTATTATCACAGGTTTTGCTAATCGTAATCATGGCAAAATGCCCTTGATCACTCAGCATACGTATAGTGCTATAAATATTCCTTGGCAAAAAGTACACCCTCGAACCATATTCCACCACATTACAGCCATCAACTAATATCTATGTTCTATAACGATAAAACTTAACTTATTCTATTTGCTCAAGTACAAAATCAAAATTTTGACTATTATTCTGTGATAATAAAACTTGGAATAAATCACCTTTTTCTTTTATGCGTTTAAGGGCATTCATAATGGTAAAATCTTCAGGTCGGATGCCCTTTTCTACCTCTTCCCATGTAACAGGCATTGCTATGGTTGCGTTCTTAGTAGCTCTTGGTGAATAAGGGGTGATAATACTTTTACCCTCCCACATCTGCAAATAATCGAAATATAGCTTATTCCCTCTCTTTTCCTTTAAACGTTCGATGGTTATTATATCAGGGTACTTCCCAGCAAAATATTCTGCGAAGAACTTGCTTATTTTTCTGGCTGTATCATAATCATACTTTTCACCTATGGGTATATAAATCTGCAATCCAGTTGCTCCAGATGTTTTGATATAACTGATCACATTTAATTTCTTCAAGGTTTCATTAATCTTTAATGCAACATCAATGACTTGTTCAAAAACTTGACCATCTGATGGGTCAAGATCAAACACAAGATTAATAGGCGAGTCAGGTTTCTGTATGCGATTAAATGTTGTATGGTATTCCAAAGCAGCCAAATTACCTAACCATACCAAAGTAGCTTGTTTGTTAAGATTAATATATCTGCTACCATCTTTCCACTCACATGTATCCACATAGTCTGGCGCATATCTAGGCACTTTCTTTTGATAGAAGAACTTCTTATCAAAGCCATCTGGATAGCGAATCGTTGTTAGGAATCTATCTTTTGCATGACTTAATAAATAGGGTGACAAGTAGATAAGGTATTTTATATAATCGACTTTTGTTATACCTAGCTCAGGCCATAATAACTTATCAGGGTTAGACACCTTGACACGATAATCATCTATGATTAAAAAATTATCCATGATACGTATACTCCTTTCCCGTAGCTACATCTGCTTTATCCGAACTGAATCCAATGATTTTTGGATGGCGTAAAGACGATCCATCCGTCCATTCTAGAAAACTCACCCAGCATGTTAACAAGGGTTTAACCCATATGATACCTGCTCCTTTTACTAAATTAGTAAATTGGCTTTTTTCTGTTTTTAGTACATGGGTATATTCCTTCAGTAGTTGTATATCTGCATCCGTTAACCCGATACTTGCATTACCAATATATAGAAGTTCTTTATCATGATAGATACCAAGTAACAAGGATTTGATTCTATCTTGTTCGTATTTAATACCACCTACAACAGCCAGCATTTTCTTAAATATTTTCGTTTTATACCAATCATCATGTTTTTTCCCACCTATATATGGGCTATCACGTTTCTTTGATACGATGCCTTCATAATTTTTATCCTTCATGAGTTCATAGAGATTATGACCATCATCAAAGGAATCCGTCAACGTAATGGAACTATTCTTGTTTAGTGTTTGGTGTAATAAGGAGATGCGCTCCTCAGCCTTGTATTGTCTTAGGTCTTTTCCATCAAGAAACATCATATCAAAGACAATGTATTTCACAGGATATTTCTGAGAATAGTAAGGTATTTTCCCAGTAGTACGTATCCTTTCTCTATTAAGAATGCGACTAAAAGTAGGTTTAAAAGCCTCATCCAAGACAATAAGTTCCCCATCAATTACACCTGTTTTCCCCTTAAATAGCGCTGTAATTGGATCAAGTTCAGGATAGAAACCCGTTCTTTCATGACCTTTTTTTGTAAATACCCTGTAGTTGCCATGATCAATATAGGTAATGCCACGAATACCATCCCACTTAATCTGATGTAAGAATGCTTTATCTTCTTTAATGGTCTTTGCCAATATAGGTTCCATTGGTTGAATTAATTCCATAGGAGGTTTTCCTTCCTGAGATGCTTTTTATTATCCAGTCTGCTTACTTGTTGTTGGCTTTTTCTTCTTTTTAGTCTCTGGTTTACCTTTTTGTGGCTTCGCTTCTTGTAAACTTGCTTGTAATGCTTCCATAAGGTCAATCACATTACGTTCAGGAGCTTCTTGTGCCACTTGTATGTCTTGACCGGCAATCTTCTTATTAATAAGTTCTATCATAGCTTCTCGATAATTATCTTTATACTTACTTGGATCAAACTCAGCGGTTAATTGATCAATTAATTGATTAGCTATAGTCAACTCATTCTCACTTACATTTTCATCTTCTGGAAGGCCAGGAACCTGATTAATAGGTCGTACTTCATCAGGATAGAAAATCGTTTCCATAACTAACACATTTTTTAATACCCGAAGTGCAGCTAAAGATTGTTTGTTCCTTATGGTAATACGAGCAATAGCTATTTTTTCAGTATCATCCATAGCTTTTCTAAGGAGTTTATAAGCCTTACCAACCGAATCTTGTGGTGCTAGATAATAGGTTTTATTAAAATAAATGGGGTCGATTTCAGACAGTTTAACAAAATCAACGATTTCAATGGTCTTCCCATTAACCTCACTCTTTACAGATTCAAAATCTTCATTTGTAATAATCACAAATCGACCAGGCTCATATTCAAAACCTTTTACGATATCCTCTTCTTTAACTTCTTCATTACATGTGGGACAAACCTTTTTGTATTTCACTGGCGTATTACATGCTTTATGAATATTTCGAAAGCGCACATCTTTGCTTTCTGTAGCAGCAAACATTTTAATGGGTATGTTCACTAAACCAAAACTTATTGAACCTTTCCACATGGTATGCATAACATCATTCCCTTCTAAAACTTCATATTTTGCGCAATGACTTTGCTTACTTGCAAGGCAAAATCACAACAAGGGTTGAAAAATAATTTTACACTTTTATTATCTGTAAAAGATATATATTCATACATGAATGACAGTAATTATAATAAGAGGTAATATTCAGCATATCATCAATCATATGATTTAATAATAGATAACTTATAGCTAAGAAAAGGCTTAAATATTAGTTCATGTTCTGTTTGCAAAATGTCCAGTGTTCTTAGACTTTTGTAAATCCATTAATATGAAGTTATCTTTCAACGTTTCCAAAGATGTCCAAGATAGTATGTATAAGAAAGGAAGATGTTATGGTATATAACGAGATTTATGTTTATGATGAAAGGGATAAAATACTTATGTTAACCAATTCTAAGCAACTGGACTATTACCTTAAAATTGGTTTTAAACGTATAACTGAAGATCAAGCTAAGGTACTTCCTGATTATGATAAAATAAAAGAGATTTTAGATATGTAGCTTTCAACAGGCTGTCCAATGAAAGTATCATAAGTTAGTAATTTTTGGAAAATAGTTAAACACTATGTCTTTCCTGTGCTTAAAACCTGAATATTTTCAATAGACAGCCTAGCTTTTAATACCAAATATAGGATGACGACTGGTCTTAGTAGTGATATACTATATAATAGATACAAGAGATCAATATATATTAATAATTAGGAGTTGAAAGAATGACACCAAGAAAAAAATATTATGAAAATACCAGCAAAACCCTTATAAAAGCTTTTGAAAAAAGAAGGATTGAAGCCCATTATTGTGAGACAACTGCTGAGGCAAAAAAGAAAATTCTATCCATGATTCAAGAGGGTACAACCGTATCTTGGGGCGGCTCAATGACCTTACATGAAATTGAGATGTTTGAAGCCCTTGAAGCTGGTGATTATACCCTACTTGACCGCAGTCAGGCTAAGAGTCCAGAGGAAGCAGATCTAATCTATCATAAGGCTTTAAGTGCTGATTATTATCTAACCAGTTCTAATGCTATAACATTAGATGGTAAACTAGTTAACATTGATGGAAATGGTAACCGTTTAGCGGCTCTTATTTATGGTCCTCGTCAAGTTATTGTCGTTGCAGGTATGAATAAGGTTGTGGCGGATGAAGATGCTGCTCTAAAACGAGTTCGTCATGAAGCCTCACCAATTAATACCGTTCGCTTGAACAAAAATACACCTTGTGCTCATACAGGAACATGTGCTGATTGTCTAAGTGATGACTGTATTTGTTGCCAAACCGTTATTACCCGTATGTCAAGAGTGCCAGGTCGTATAAAAGTAATCCTTATTGGTGAAACACTGGGATATTGACAACAGGTTTTAATTATGTTAATATCATCCAGCAATCAATACATAGTAAACTTAAGTATACTAAATTAATGAGAATTTCATGAGGGACAAGTAGTCGAACTGAGCTTCTCGCAAGAAAGGTGGTTATTATTTATGAAGCGTATAAGTAGAAAGTTAATGGTTTTTAGTATGGCATTCATGCTAACTATTCTATCATTCACGTATAACTTTCATCTAAGCTATGCTGCAGATCCAGTACCAGAGCAACAACAAGTAGATCAACCAAGTTTATGGTCTATAGAAGACTTACAGATGTTAGGTGTTTATGACATCGTAGACCCTACTATGTTTAGTGGTTTCAAACTTGACGCCACACAACAAGACATGTACATAGCAGGCGTTAAATTTTTCGAGAAATACACAGGTGAAAGCATAACTACCGAAGATGTTACATCGGACCCTGTAGCATTACAAAATGCAGTCTATAAAATCTTTAATATCTTTTTCTTAGATACAGATTTTAATAAAACTGCAACAAGACAAGATGTTGTTGATATGATGTACCGTCTTATCAAAGCTGTAGAGCCTGATTTAAGTTATGATATCGATGCAAGTCATGTATTTGATGATGCTTCTGATTTATCGACACTTAAACCAAGTGTACAATATCTTGTTACAAAAGGTTTATTAAAAGGTAGTAATAATAACCTTAACTTAACGAAATCTTGTACTAGAGAACAACTCTTAGTTTTATTAAGTCGAGTGTATTATTTTGCTAAACAAGAGTCAGATACTGCTGCAAAAGGAGCTTTTTGGAAAGTATCTGGTGGTAAAAATTCAGTTTATCTACTAGGTTCTGTTCATCTTGGTGATTCAAGAATCTACCCTATGAACGATGATATGCTTGAAGCCTTTGATCGTGCTGATGTACTTTCTGTAGAGGTTAATCTACTTGATATGGCAGAAGGACAGAATTATATGCAACAAAAAATGTTCTATCAAGATGGCACAACTATTGATCAAGTCATTTCAGAAGAATTATATACATTATATGCTGAAAAAATGGAAAGCTTTGGCGTACAAAAAGAAATGTATAATATTCTAAAACCATGGAGTGCAGCCTTTACCATTCAGAATCTTGATGCTCAAGCAAACAGTGACTATTCAGGTGGCTTAGGTGTTGACGTATACTTTATGTCAAAAGCACTTAATACAAAACCAATTGTTGAAATTGAAGGACTTAAGTTCCAAACTGATTTACTTGACGGTTTCTCTCCAGAGTTACAAGAAGGATTTTTACTAGGCGTATTAGCGCCACCTGCTGAAGAAACAAGTGAAACGGAGACCGATGCTACATCAACTGAAGATGAAAGCGATGAAACACCTGCAATTGTAACTGCTCTTGATCAAATATTCGCTACGTGGATAACAGGTGATATTGAAGGATTGGAAGAAGTCGTTGCAATAGATGTTGATGCCAGTGATGAATTCAGTACGAAATTCTTCTTTGATCGTAATGATCATATGTATGAAACTGTATTGGAATACTTAGAAGATGATACAGAGCAAACCTATTTTGTTGTTGTTGGTGCAGGACATATGATATCTGACAAAGGTATCGTAAAATTATTACAAGATAAAGGTTACACAGTCGATCAAGTTAAATAATATATACTGGTATTCAATAAAGGTGTCTCCTAGGAGACACCTTTAAATTTGATATTATATGTTACGTAACGTCTATACTAAAAATGTTTATGCATATAATGGATACTTACCTACAAGTTCACTTACTAGAGCTCTTGCTTTTTCTTGATTGGTTTCGAAGTCAGTAAGTGTTAGATGAATAATTTCAGCGATAATATCCATATCTTCTTCTATCATACCTCTTGATGTGACAGCTGGAGTCCCAAGCCTGATACCACTTGTAACAAATGGGCTCTTAGGGTCAAATGGTACGGTGTTTTTGTTACACGTTACAGATACTTCATCAAGAAGTCTTTCCGCTTTTTTACCTGTTAATTCCATATTCTGAAGATCGACTAATAGTAAATGATTATCTGTGCCACCTGATACAAGTTCAAAACCTCTCTTCAATAACCCATCTGCTAATGCTTTAGCATTCTTCACAGTTTGTTCTTGATATGCCTTGAACTCTTCGGATAGAGCTTCTTTAAAGCTTACTGCTTTAGAAGCAATCACATGCATTAAAGGTCCACCTTGAATACCTGGGAATATAGCCTTATCAATCATCTTTGCATATTTCTCTGGACATAAGATTAAACCGCCTCTTGGCCCTCTTAGGGTTTTATGAGTTGTTGTTGTAACAAAATCAGCATAAGGTACTGGGTTTGGATGGTGTCCTGTTGCAACAAGCCCAGCGATATGTGCCATGTCCACCATGAGGTAAGCCCCTACTTCGTCTGCCACTTCTCTAAACTTTTTAAAATCAATCGTACGCGCATAAGCACTTGCTCCAGCAATAATAAGTTTAGGTTTGTTTTCTTTTGCTATCTTCATCACTTCATCATAATCAATAAAGCCTTCATTATTCACACCGTAAGGTACGATTTTATACTGCTTACCTGAAATATTCACAGGACTACCATGAGTAAGGTGACCACCATGAGATAAGTTCATCCCCATTACTGTGTCGCCTGGCTCAAGTGCTGCGAAGAATACTGCAAGGTTTGCGTTAGCTCCTGAATGTGGTTGAACGTTGGCATGCTCTGCACCAAATAATTCTTTCGCACGGTCTCTTGCCAAATCTTCTGCAATATCCACACACTCACAACCACCATAGTAACGTTTGCCAGGATATCCTTCTGCATATTTATTCGTTAATGGACTACCCATAGCTGCTAGAACTGCCTTAGATACGAAATTTTCAGAAGCGATAAGCTCTATATTATTTCGTTGGCGATTGATTTCTTTATCCATAGCTTCTGCTATTTCTGGATCAACTTTCTTAACTTCATCAAATGTATACATACACTTACCTCCATTTTTGCATTGTAAGGCACGAGAAAAAAATAAACGATACACTTTACTTGTTCTTTTAATTATTTTCGTCGTTACCTGATTGTTTACATACGTACAGTATGTGCGCAATCAACTGCCTAGAAACTAATCAAAATTACTTCACAAATTGACTAGTTTATTTTTTTCTCGTGCCTAAAACGATGAAATTATTATAGCATAAGTTTTTCAATATGGGAACAAGAGATATAGCTTTTCTTAATTAAACTAATTTCTATTTACATTTAATTTATTACCTAAAGTCTCACATTACTCATTACTTATTACGTCTTTAAACTTTTTCATAATATACACTTCCTGCTTATTTTTATACATTTTATCTATTATTTCATAACCAGCTCTTTGATAAATCAAAATAGCAGACTTATTATGACAATACACTTCTAGATAAACATAGGCTACATCTAATTGACCAAAAACCAGTTCATGAAATATACCCATTATTTTATGCCCATAGCCTTTACCCTTTGCTTCCCTATTACCAATCATTAATCGCCCAAACTCTACACCACCATCCTCAAGGTAGTAGAATCCTACTGTGCCAATGGGACCTTGTTCCTCTACCTTATCTTCAACGATATAATAGCAATCATTGCTGTTGTCAAGGTATTCCTCAAACCATTTCTCTTGCTCGGTTTTACTAATGGGATCTCCATGAAAAAACCATTGCCTAATTTCAGGTAGATTACGCCACTTTCTGACTAATTCTAAATCAGATTGAGTAATTTCTCTAAGACGTATATCTTCATTTTCATAAACGTTTATATATTCCATTAAATTACCTCCATACTTATATGTGAATCAATTAATACTTGGCATTCCTCCCTAGAAATACTATTTATGTAATCCATGCAATAACACATCATAAGGTGGTCATAATAAGAATATGCTCCAGTTTCTTAAAATATCCAATTTTACAGCTCACTATTTCATTTTATGGTGATAGCTCATATTCAATGACTTTATATTTATACATTGATAGATGGAAATATATGGTGTACAATAGACAAGGCAAAATTAATAAGCACTCGATTAAGGTGAGATTTATGAATTATAAATTACTTTTTAAATTCGCTCTACTTTCAGGGGATATTATGTTAAAAAATGGCGCCGAAACCTATCGTGTAGAAGATACTATAAACCGTATTCTTCGTACATCCCATTTTAGTGTCATTGAATCTTTTGTAACACCTACTGGTATTATGGCAACGCTTGATGATGCATCTATTGATATGATCACGTATGTTAGACGTATTGATAAGCGAACCATTAATCTGTCTAAGGTTGAGTTAACCAATGATGTTTCAAGAAAATACTGTAATGGAGATTTAACACTCGAAGAAGCTTATCATAAGCTCTTAGAAGTTAAAAAAAGACCTACATATTCTAAAAGCATCCTTTTTATAGCATATGGTCTTGTGGCTGGCTTTTTTACCATTGTATTTGAAGGCCACTTTTTTGACGGTGTTGTAGCTACTATTATTGGATGCTGTTTAGCACTGATGGATTTTTTATTTAGTCGATATGACGTTAATAAATTCTTTTATGATCTGGTAGGTGGAAGTGTTATCGCATTGTTAGCTATCTTGCTCACTAAAATAATACCCGTTGGTATCAATATGAACGTCATTATCATTGGTTCTATTATGCCCTTAGTACCTGGTGTAGCATTTACTAATGCTATTCGTGACACCATTGAAGGTAATCTAGTCTCTGGTGTAAGTCGAGCTGTTGAAGCACTGATCGTTGCAGCATCTATTGCAACTGGTGTAGGTGTTATACTTAAGCTCTATTATACGATCCATGGAGGTGTGGGCTTATGATTATTCAAGTTATATCTGCCTTTTTTGCAACTTATTTGTTTTCTGTTATCTTTAATATCTCTAAGAAGCAATTGTTATTTTGTGGCATTAACGGTGCTCTAGGTTGGTTTGTCTATCTTATTGTACTTCCAATGAACTCTGTGGTTTTGTCAACTTTTTTAGGGGCTTTAGCTGTAAGAATACTATCACAAATATTTGCAAAAATAAGAAAAACACCTGTTACAGTTTTTTTAATTGCAGGCATTATTCCCTTAGTACCAGGAGCAGTACTCTATAAAGCCGTTTATTCTATGGCTTTAGGTGATTATGAACAGTTTAGCCTCTATGGCATTCAGTCCATAAAACTAGCTGGTGCAATAGCCGTAGCCATGGTACTTGTATCTTCTACATTTCGTCCTAAACGCATTAAACGCTAAAACAATGGGATGTCTCAAATACCATTTGAACATCCCTGTTTATGCATACCGATTAATGTTATACATTTAATCTAGATTTATTTTGTTAACCGTCTCTATGGTTTTTCTATAATTCTTTATCAAGTAATTTCGCCATAACAGTGGCGAGCTCTGCTCTTGTTACATATTGATTAGGTTTAAATAACCCACCTGGATACCCTTGTATGATACCTTCTTCTACAACTCTTTTGATATATTCTTCTGCCCAATGCCCTTTGATATCCGATAACTGTATAATTGGTACATCATGATTAAGTGCACGAATAATCGTATCAAAAGGATATTTTTCACCAGGACATTGAGGTTTCCTAACTGGATCAATTTGATAGTGACCTAATATATGTTTTCTATCTCTAGGAATATCCACATTCCATTTTTTCTTAACATAATCTATGATATAACCATGCAACCAAATCGTTGCTTCTAATTGTTCTTTGGTTAATTCTCCACGGGTTTTACTATAGATACCTTCATGTTCAATGGATACTGTATACCAATTTGGATTAACACCTTTTTCTCGTACAATAGAAGCTGTTGCAATATGCAGTTCGCTTGTACTAATGCCATTAGCCCATGCATTATCTTCTATTTTTACAAACTGATAGATGCGTCCAGTTTTTGTTACTAAGAAATGAGCTGAAGAAACTGTATTACTCTGACTTGTAAACCAACTTATTGTTGAAGCTGCTGTCCCATCAGTAATATGATCTACGATAATACTTGGGGCATGTCCACGTCTTGAAGACATGTTGGTATATTGATTACCTTTCCATTCAATAGTATATTGGGATATGATGTTCACCTCCTGTCATATCAATCTGATATTTGATAATATACTGTATTATATGTACGAATGATTAACATTGTACATGCCTATGTTGGCTCAAAAAAAACGTGCATAATTGCACGCTTTTATTCTGCCTTATTTCTTCTTTTTTTCTTGCATAATCGGCTTGTTTATCTAAGCATTCCTGGCATCTGATATAGCCCGTAGTATGTGGTTTACTGCAATCTATACAGAGTCCCTGCTCTTTACGAGTTTCTTTTAGTTTTCTCGTATAAAAAGTACTTTTCATCTTTTCACTCTCTTTCTGACAAACCTTCTAGTAATATTTTGTCCCTTTAACTTCAAGACTAAACGTTATTTCTCTATTATAAACCCATATTAGACCTTATTTACATCTCGGAACATTATTGTAACATCATTGATAAAGTTAATCAAATAAATTTTTTATATTTTATGTGAATTTATTGCAATCATATCAAAAAAATGTCTAACTCCTGTAGTCAAAAGGGCTACAAGTGTCACACATTTAATTGTACTCATATAGTAAAAAATTGCATACTTTTATATATATTTATAGACTATCTATAACAAAAGGCTTGTTTACACAATATCATATTGCCAATAACCCACGTCAATCCATTTATCGAACTTTAAACCAACTTTTTTAAAATAGCCTGCTTTATAGAAACCTAATTTTTCATGGAGTTTGACACTTGCCTCATTAGGAAGTGCTATAACACCCATCATAACACGGAATTTCAAAACTTTTAACCTTTCAATAAGCTCCTTATAGAGAGCCGTTCCAATACCTTTACCTTTAAAAGACTTATCTACATACACTGTTGATTCAACACAATGGCGATAGGCGCTACGTGTACGCCATGAAGAGGCATAGGCATAGCCGACTACTTGTCCATCTATTTCATAAACAATGTAACAATAATCTTTCATTATTTTTTCTATACGATTAATCATATCATCAATACTTACAACCTCTTGTTCAAAAGTGATAACAGTTTGTTTAACATATTCATTATAGATAGAGCATATGGCTTCTACATCTTCACGTCTTACATCTCTAATCATTAATTCTTCTCCTTTTTGTCTGTTTTTTAGAATATCTTCAAGAGCTTCTTTAGATTATATTGTTCCTTATCATCTGTAATAACTTCAAAAATAACTTTACTTCTCAATACCCCGAGCATGCTCTTAAGCAAATGATGACTAACAGGAAAATAATAAACAACAAGGTGCTATTTAACAACTTCTTAATTTTATCTAAGGTGATATTATGATCTATTTTCAACAGCAATTCTATTTCTTGATGACTTAGATCCCATTCTTTTAATCGATATAACTTACCTTGTTCATCCACGTAGATACTATGTTCTTCACGATATCTAACGCGTTCAATATATCTTTTAATCTTCTCGATGTCATCTACCTCTTCTTGGGATAGATATTCTTTATCACAATAATCTTGTTCAACAAGATATGTTCTTATTATTTTATTTATTGGTTTTGACATATAGTAACCTCTCCCTCATATATAGGCTGATTTAACACATTTCTCCAATGAATCGTTAAATCAACCTCTCTTATTATACTATATTTAAAACACCAATGCATTATTTATTCATATAATTCCAGATGATATAAGATGAGAGTATGGTTTTTCACTTGCATACAAATGACTTTATGTCCAATTTGATTAAAGTAAAGATTATCATTACCCGGCTCATTGGGTAGTGTATATTTTAATAGGTCTATCTGAACCATATCCTTTATAATATAAATGTCATCTGTATTGTAAAGAGCCATTAATGAACTGTTTTGAACATGGGTAGCTCCCTTCATGTCGTCAATATACTTAGATAGGTTTAGTTTTCTAATTTTACCCGTTACACTGTTAATGATATACCCTGTTTCTTCTTCGTTACTATTGTTATAACCAAACAAGTATTTATCGTCTAGCCAGTCTGTCATGGTATTTTCTAGAGGTATATTTTTCATACCTTGACCTTGTTTGTCCATAATCAGTAGGACTTGCTCTGATTGATTTTTCATGACATAACTACTTATTTTCGTACCATATTCTGACCATCTAGGTGCCATTAATATGTTTTCCCTATTATCCGCTGTTTCTACTTTATAGATACTTACATCCTCTTGATTGTTTATATCTTTTTTTCTAATCTCATGGTCCGTAATGTATAGAATGGATCCATCGTATAATAGATTATATTCTGTATAAAGCCCTTCATTATTATCTGTACCTTGAATAAGTACTTCCTTGGTTAACCCTTGGGTATCTGCATCAAAAACCAGTACACGATCGGATAAACATACCGCAAATTGATTGTTTTCGAGATTCTTAGCATCCCAGAAGTTCCAAACTTTTTTATCATCTGAATAGAATTCCACAGTCTTGGTTGTTGCTACATTATACTTAAGATATTTGTAGTGATTCTTATCTTGATGTTTTAGTAGTACAATAACATCTTTATCTAACCATTTTGCATCTAAGATCGTATACCCAGCATAACCCAATAAATCAATGCTCTGGCTTTTATTTCGCGTACAATACCAACTTGCTAAATAGCCTATATCATTTTTATAGTTAACAGCATACCATTTTTGACCTTCAGCATCTTCCACTACTTTTTCTACTGTAAAATCTTGTCCTTGAACAGTTTTACCCAGTACTTTTGAATCTTTTGAGGGTTGTTGCCTTATATTAAGCACTGCTGCTTTAATGGTGACAAAATCACGTTCTTTTATGGGTATGTTAATTTGTTTTTCTTCAGCAAGATCTGTTGTTAAATCTTCTTTACTTTCAACAGCTTCTTTTTTTTCAGATTTGCTACATCCCACCAGTAGTAAACATGTTAGTAATGCGATGATGCCTACGTTTATCCTTAATCTCATATGTACGCCTCCCTTTTACTCTAACCACTTATTCTCTTAAGTGTTCAATAAGTATCTTAGCATCTATAAGTGAATCACAAATATATTTTGCATGATGTTTTGCAATGGTAGAATCGATAATGAGGTCTGGTACCCATATAGGTATAGCTCCAGCTCTTGACGCTGCCAAGACACCATTCTCTGAATCTTCTAGTACAATACATCTATTCATATGTATACCTAATGTTTTACTAGCAAGTAAGAATATATCTGGTTCGGGCTTTCCCTTAGTAACATCATCACCACATATAATGTCGTTAAAATAAGCCTTAATACCCACTTTTTCTAATAAAGGTTCAGCGTGATGTCGATGGGTTGAAGTGGCTACTGCTATAGGGATCTGTTCCTTCTGACAATATGCTAATAAGTCAATTAATCCTTCTTTTGTGGGTATACCATGTGTGTCAATATGTTCTTTTGTATACTGAGACCTAAGATTTCGAGCTTCTTCAAAAGGAAAATCATCTCCAAAGTTATCGAGTAACAACTGTTTAGTATCCGTAATTGTTGTACCAATTGCTTGTAACATTAATTCCTTTGTAATGGTGTAACCATATTGTTCCCCTGCTTTCTGCCAACATTCAAGGGCTACATTCTCTGTATCTAACATTAATCCATCCATATCAAATATGATTGCTTCAATCATCTTTTAGCCTCTTTCCTTTAATTATTACCTACAAACCTTTGTTGTTTTTGCTAATTATCTTCTATATTATCCAATATTTCAACTAACTGGTGCAAATCTGAAATAACAGGAAAATCATGATGCAACATGGTTTCTTCATCTCGACTTAATAACATTGCATGAATTCCAAGTGCTCTCGCACCTTCACAATTATTGGGGCGGTCATCAATAAAAAGTGCTTCTTGTGGTTTGATGTTCAATGCATCCAGGGCTGTTGTATACATCTTGGGATTGGGTTTCTCTACCCCTAATAACGCCGATACCACAAAAGCCTTAAAATATTGCCTAAGGTTAGCTTTCTCATACACATTCACCAACGATGGCCAAGCATCTGAAACAATTCCCAAATCATATTTCTTTTCTAATTTTGGAATAACCTCATAGACATCATCATAAAAAATATACTTATCATCATTATATACCAAATCCTTGGTAATCTCAGCCACTTTTTCTCTATCTAACAATAACACTGGTAGTTCTTCTCTTATCATACTATAAAATCGATAGAAATGTTTGTACTCTTCTTCTCGTGTTTCTATCAGATGCTGTGAACGGATATAATCATAAGCCTTTCTAAATGCCTTATTTACTATTTCCTGATCTTGTTGATTTAAAATCGATTCACTCACATACTGAAAAAAATTAGGTGAAATAAACCAATTACCTGTCTTAGGTCTATTCAAAACCCTCCCTGAATCGAATAGAATAGCCTTAATGCCCTGTAAATTCATCTATTAATCCCTCTTTCCCAAGTTTATAATCCTTTGATAATTTTGTTAATTTTTGCCTATTATAGCATTAATTTATTGATATACTATTGATTTTCTATTATAAAATTATGACATATTGTAACGAATAGACATGATTTATTGTTACTTCTTTGTTACAATTTCGTTAACACTGCCATTTAATTCATGTAAAGATAGCATGTTTAACCTTTTATCTTGTAATTCATTTGCCTTTCATGTATGATAATATTTATCTTATAGAAAGTCGGATGTGATGGATGATGACGATTGATTTTACACTTATACTCCAAATTATATTACTAGCATTTATATTCTATTTAATGTACGCTCACATAGAATTTGGTTTCCGTGTGCGTGTTTTACGAACGTCACTGATCTATAAACTTAGTCACCTATCACAATACCTTAATTACAAAATCGTCCTTTCTCAAAAGGATACAGAATCCTATCATCGGTATGAAATATGGCGATTCTTTGAAAGAATTAAATATGATATTCCATGTAACTTATTAACCGACTAAAGGTTGCAAGTGGAATCCTTTGTAACCTTACTCAGAGGAGGAATATCATTGAATATTATCATCGATTTTTTGTCAAATATACTCAACCATATTAACTTATTAATTAACGACTGGGGTATTACCATTATCGTTGTTACCCTACTTGTGAAAGTTCTTTTAATTCCTATGACCATTAAACAAAAAAGAGGTATGGCGCTTCAACAGAAATTTTCTAAAGAAGTGAATGCCCTTAAAGAGAAATATAAACATGACAAGAAGAAATTAGACCAAGAAATGGCGAAGCTTTCTAGTCAATTCTCTGGGAGTATGATGGGTTGCTTATTAACCTTTGTGCAATTACCAATTATGATATCTCTATATCGTGCTATTAGTAGTATGCCTATAGAAATACCAACGACTGTACTTCTACCTTGGATTTCTAATATTAAAGCACCAGATGGCTATTTTTTGATACCTATTATTTCTTTAGCTATCCATCTTATGCCTAATATACTCCATTACCTGGGTATATTTAAGCAACTTGATATTCAGAAACCTAATAAAACCATGATTATTGTAACATTACTTATGAACGTAATTTTTATATCACAAGCCCCTGTTATCATTGGTATCTATTGGATTATATCTGGTTTGTATAGTTTCTTAGAGCAATTTGTTGGGTATTGGATTAAGGCGAGGAAATTACGTACATCGTCTTAAAGTTACTATAGATTAAATCAACTTGTTCTTGTTTAGATATGTTTATAAAAGAATTAGTAACATTATATAAGTATAATGATAACCCATATCCCTTGTTGTCTTACATTCAATTGTAAGATGCAACATGGTATATGGGTCAATTATAGTTTACTTCTACTATGCAATTCAACTTATCAAATCAGCCCTACCACAAACCCATACTTCCACGACCCTATTATTTTGGCGGTGTAACTTAACTTTTATTTGTGAAGGCATATCCATGCAATAGCCTTGTTTAAATATATAGTCATCTTTTGCTAGATTGCCTTGATACTTCCTTAGGTAACATGCCAAAGCCCCATTGGATGTACCCGTAGCCGATTCTTCGTTAATGCCACAAAGTGGTGCAAAATTTCTGCATTGAGCTGTTCCTTGGAGCATGGTTTCAGTCGTAAAACTATGAATGCCTGATACTTGATACTTCTTGCTAAGATGAATGATGGCTTCATAGTTAGGTTGTAATCGATTTAATTGATGTAAGCTATTAATAGGTAACATAATATCTCTCATACCAGTTGACACAATTTGGATAGGAATCTCCTTGGCTATATAATCTTGGCATACACCATCAAAGCATCTTTCCATCTCTTCAATGGGTATAATTTCACCATATTGAGGTATATTTTGTTCCATATAAACTTCGTCGTGTTTAACTCTTAAGCCCAAAACTCCAGCTTTTGTTTCCTGAGTAAATTCCCCTATACCAATGTGTTCGAGATCCCGAAGTAAATTAAAAGTAGCAATGGTAGCATGTCCACATAAATTCACTTCTTCCATTGGCGTAAAAAATCGTAGTTTGTAATCTGCTACATCCGATTTAGATACAAATGCAGTCTCTGAATAGCCTACTTCTTTGGCAATACTTTGCATTTCCATCTCACTAAGCGTATCGCCGTCTATAACAACACCTGCTAGATTACCACCTTTATTATTCATTGTAAATCCACGCATATGATATAATTTATACATAATCTACTCCTTATAATTTATAATAATTTTATAGGTCTATTATTTCATTTTGTTACTATGTAAGTCTAGTTTTTATGAAGTATATTGTCATTCACAACCTAGTAGATATAGCTATATTGTAACACAAATAAGCTATTGACAGTTGGTAATAAACAAAGTAGTATAGAATCTATTTTTATTTGATCTCATGACGATTCAGCAATAATGTCATTCAATTTATATACACATTACAAATAAAAATGTTATAATATATTTACTTAGTTTATTATTTTTTATCAAATAAATGTTATGATAATCTTTTGTGGTTGATTAAATTGTATATAGGGATTAATTCACAAAAAGTAGTTTAGCATATTTTCTATACAAGATATAGAAGTTAACTCCTTTGAAATTACTTTGTATAAAATTTTAGTCATCCTTACTTTTGTGGAATAATCATATGGGAGGAAATATAACATGAATTTAAAGCCTTGGAATCAAGATCTAAAACACTTAAGAACAATAATCTTAAAAGAAGATAAAATTGAAGAAAGTAAAAAACTCTGCTTAAGTTTACATGCAATGGTTCACTCGTCCAATTTATCAGGAATAGAAGAACAAACATTTGAAGATGAATTATTCGAAAAATTAGATGAAAAAACTTTTAGAACTTCAACAAATGAAAAAGGTCGTACCATTGCATACGGTATATGGCATTCTACCAGAGCAGAAGATATAACAATGAACATATTAGTTGCTGGAGACAAGCAAATCTTTCATACAGATCATTGGCAGCAAAAAATAAATTCCAATATAATGGATACGGGAAATGCAATGAATGTAGAAGACATTATGGAATTTAGTAAAAATATTAATATGCAGGAATTAAAAAATTATCGAATAGCTGTCGGAAGAAATACAAGAAAGATCATAAAAAATCTTACATCTGCTGATATGAAAAGAAAATTTGATAAAGATAGAATACGGCGTATGGTAGATGAAGGTGCTATTCTAAATGTAGAAGGTGCCAGTTGGTTAATCGATTTTTGGGGAAGAAAAAATGTAGCAGGAATTCTATTAATGCCAGGAACAAGACATCATGTGGTTCATATTAATGAATCATTAAGAGCTAAAAAAAAGAAAGCTAAATCAAACATATGATTTACACGCTTGATAATCACACCATAGAATATGGAACTCATAAGCCAAATGATTTTACTACTATTTATAGCAATATATAGTTGGTCTTAATCACCTTCGTTAAACATAAATCATAAGATATTGTAAAGTAAATAAAGGAATGACCATTATATATATATATTATGAACCACCATATCCATATCCTTACTGGGTTGACATACCAACATTTAACTCATCCAAAATGTATAATGTTTATGAACCATATCCTTCTCCATACAGGGTCAACACACTAATGTATAACACTGAGAGACATTTTACTAAGTTTAAGGATTATGGACCAAAACCATTTGTAGTTAATATTGATAAGATTACTAAGAAAAACAATACTTACCGTACCGCTTTATGGACAGGAGAAAATCTTCAAGTTACCTTAATGAACATTGATGTTGATGATGACATAGGTTTAGAAGTTCATCCTACCGTTGATCAATTCATACGTATAGAAGAAGGCCAAGGACTTGTTGAAATGGGCGATACTGAAGATATGTTGAATTTTAAGCAAGATGTATATGATGACTATGCTATTATGGTACCTGCTGGTAAATGGCACAATGTAACCAATACCGGTGATATACCACTTAAGCTATATGCAATTTACGCACCACCTGAACATCCACGTGGTACAGTTCATGAAACTAAAGCTGATGCCGAAGCTGATGAAGAGCACTATTTCTATTAGAATCGTTATATAATAGGAAATTTATTTTAAGCATATGAAAGTATTTTTATTTCATATGCTTAAAATATAGTACTTTCCCATCTTTCCTCCTGAATAGATTCTGAATTTAGATCTGTAAAAATCATGTTTACCATCTAGTATTTAAACCTAAATGTTCTTCAATTAATTTCTTAGCACCATTAAATCTTTTCAAATAATCTCCTGAAATACAGTGATATTTTAAGCTATGGAGATCTAATAGTTCCTTTATTTGACTACTATATTTCTCACGGTCAGCTTCAATAATCTCACTTCGTGTTCCGTCCTGTATAAAATCTACAGTTGGTTCTAGAAATAGTATTAAATCAAACTCATTAATATTAGTAATTGCATCTGCTAGCAAGCTACATTTAGCGATCTCCTCTTCCTTATTCAATAGAAATCTTGTATAAAACATTGTAGTAATTGAATCCGTATCAATGAAGAGTATTTTATTACTTTCCTTTATTGCATCCATTTCCTTAACCTTATGACGCAAAAGTATTTCATTTATATCTTCCATTATCATCAATTCTTCATTTCCTGCAAATTCACAGATATCTCGTCCAACTTCTTCTACATAATTTGTGTTATAGGCTAGAGCCAGATTACGGACTAATGTTGATTTGCCCGTACTCTCACCTCCAACAATCAGTACTTTTCTTGTATAATAAGGTCTACAAACTTTTGGAATGTAATCCCAATTATCAAATACCCATTTTCTAATATCTGTTGAACTTACTGGTACTTCACTTCTATCAAAATATACGACATCACTTTCAGGAGAATAAAGAGTCTCAAATCTATTTGTGCCAAGATAATCCGTGCCACAGAATACGACATCAATAGGTTTAGCTATTGCTCTTTTAATATCTTCAGCACCTTTCTCCCAATAGTAATCCGTATTATAAGCCTCCTTATCAATAGCTTCATCTTATATCATAATAATCTTTATATTAGTTAGATGTCTACAACAATCAAGTATCCACTGTTCCATTAATCTTCTAACGCTTAAAATCATAGCAACTATACTAAGACAGGTAGAGATACCTCTTTCCCATTACCATACTTTGATACACTTAATTTAGGATACTAACTAAGCTATAAGCCTTTCAGAACCACAGACATGCCCGTGGTATTCAATAATGCAAAAAAAGAGCCTAACTAAGGTTAGGCTCTAAAGCATTATCTATTATAGACAATCTTCGTTTTCACACTCTTCTTTTGTCGCTGCATCTTCAGCTGGAGTAGGATCTTCTACTTCTTCGTAGCAAGGAGTGATTGTCTTAGGTCTGGTACATATTTCAAGTGGTTGAATACTTTGTTCTAACAAGTCACCTTCAACAAAGTCTAAGCAAGCATTATCTTCGCAAGGATTAATAGGTACACACTTAGGTGGTACACAAAGTCCTGCATGCTTAAGTCTATACTGAATGAAATAAATAGTCTTGAGATATAATGTTAAGCCAACAGCCATACATCCATCTTCAAGATCTAATTCGATAACTTTAGCTAAGCCTTGGCAACCGATACCTTGACGTAATTCATTATTTCTATCTGGTCCTTCTACAAATCCTAAGTAGTTGATTGTTGGTATACACTCTTTACACTCACCATAATAGGATACACCGTAAGGAGCATATAAATCAATTGTGACAGATGGTGGATTCGTATCATCATCACAATGTGGTGATGTGTGTTAACTACCGAAATTCCAATTAATTTCAATTCTGTTGTCTCCATATATTTCAATAGTATCCACTAATTCCAGTAAAATCGTTCGATCTAAATGATTTATCACTTTGTATTTTTTTAAATGATCAGTAAATTTATTGTTAATAATACTTTGATTTTTCATCTTATGAATTTCTTGATTAATCGCCTCAATTTTTTTGACCAATTCAGATTCTTTTTCAATATAGGCATCTCTAAACCTCAAATAATCTTCTCTAGCCAAATCATTGAGTTTCCAGTCTTCATATATATTTTGTTTAAGGGAAAATATTTTATCTTGTTCCATTTTTAGTTGATTGATCTTATTATTTAAGAGATTTACATCGCTATTATTATGATAATCATATATGACTAATTTCATTTTGTGTATATAGTCGTTAATTTGCTTTAACACGATGCTCTCTAATTCTTCCACTCTAATGGAATGGCTTTTGCACTTGTCCTTTCCATATACCCTATAGGTTCTACATATGTAATACAAATATTCTACATCCATCGTTTTATTGTAATCTCTCTTAATTGCCATGGTACGTCCACAATCACCACATTTTATAATGCTAGCAAACATACTCACTTTATCTGTATTTTTGATTATTCTTGACCTTTTAGATAACAAAACCTGAACTTTATTCCAAATGTCCCTATCAATGATTGGTTCATGTGTATGTTCTACTATTATATGATCATCTTTAGATATCTGTATACGTTTTTTTATTTTATAACTTAGACATTGACTTCTTTTTTGAACCATATTTCCGATATACATTTGATTAATGAGCATACGTTTTACTGTTGTGTACGTCCAATATACCGTTGATTCTAGTTTATTTGTGTTAATATAATTTGAACCTTTTTGTTTTTTATAGAGTGAAGGTGGTATAATTCCTATATCATTTAACTTACGTGCTATACTGTTTGACCCCATACCTTCTAAATAGAAACCAAATATTTTTCTTACAACTTCTGCAGCATCATTATCAATAATTAAATGATTCTTGTTATCAGGATCTTTTTTATAGCCATATGGAGCAAATGCACCGATAAATTCTCCGTTTTTACGTTTAGCATCAAATGTAGCTCTTATTTTTTTGGATATGTCTTTAGCATAATAATCATTCATTACATTTTTAATAGGTACTTCAATGCCTACTGATTCATTTCTCTTCAAGTCAATATTATCCAAAATAGATATAAACCGAATATTATGGGAAGGAAAGTATTTTTCTATATAATAACCCGAATCAATATACTCTCTTCCTAACCTTGATAAATCTTTTATCATAACACAATTTATTTTTTTTGATTCAATATCTTCTTTTAGTCTAATAAAAGCTTCTCTCTCAAAATTTGTTCCTGTCTTTCCATCGTCAATATAAAAATCATACACTTCAATGTCTGTTGTCTTGATGTATTGATTTAACAATTTCTTCTGATTCATAACACTATTACTCTCAGTTTTGTCTCCATCTTCTTTTGATAATCGGATGTATAATCCAGCTTTTTGCGTTATAACACTCACCTTCCTCCATTATTATCATTTAATAAAAGGCAACATCACGTTTGATTGCACTTAATTTTGACAATATTATTTAGACATTCATTTAATGTTTTCTCCCCTTTAAAATGATTAATAATGGTGTATTTGCATTCCTTTTTAATTTTCTTTCTTTGCTTCAAGAAACTTCCCCCTCCCTATATCTATAAATATGCTTCCCCCATTTTGTCCTATTAATTTTTCGCATTAAAAAAAGGCTGTTACGATTACTTTCGTATTAACCTTTTAAATATTACTTTCATTATGTCAATTTTAATTATTACAAAAAATACTCTCCAACATCTAACCAGTTACGAACACGATAATAGGTATCATTATTTTTATTTCGATAGGAGTGGAATAAGATGCCTTTTCCACTAAATCTATTTAATTGTATGACACTATCATCAATCAAATAATCTGCTTTTATAATACTCTTATTTCCACAAAACACGAAATTATCCTCAGATAAAAAATCAAAATGCTCTTTTAGCCATTCGTATTTACCTGTAAATGAAGCTGGAACTTCCATTGCAGCCGTTGCAATAAATATTTCATATTTTTTTGCTAACGCTCTTATAATGTCTTGGCTATGGTCCATCACTTTAATATTTCTAAAAAATCCAGGTCGATTAAAATAGTCGTAAATCTCATGTTTTAGATGAGGTCTTAGGGCTGTTAATTCAATATGATTTAAATCATCTAGTGTCACATGATCATTAAAATCTTTATTATACAGCTCTAGATGCGTACCACTCGTATCAGCCATAACATCATCCATATCAATAGCAATTGTTTTCATTATTATCAGTCCTTTATAATGGTATTCATTATTCTATTTATCACTTCTAGCTTACATGGTACATACTTGCTCAAACTCATAAGCATCATGTCTATAATAAGTATGAACAGCTTCAATTGGTATCTCATTTACATCAAATGTGACGCTAGAAATGTTTAAAACAGGTTCCCCAACCTCAACCTGCAAATGATTAGCAATAAAATCATCAGCTTTGATTGCTTTTATTTTTTGAATGGAATAAGAAATTTTTATGCCTAGGGTTTCTTGTAATAATTCATAAAGGGATGATTTCATTAATGAAAATTCTAATGGTCCTGTAATTTTTTCATTTAAAATAGTAATATCAAGAGCAATTGGAATTTCTTCATTAAACCTTAATCTTACTATCTTGTACACATTATCATCACTATCCAAACCAAGACTTTGTTTTTCTTCTTCAAATCCAACAGATGTATAAGCAAATTCAAGGGTTTTTGTAATGGGTTCTATACCTCTGCTTTTCATTTCTTCTGTAAATGATATGAGTTTGTTCAACTTCTTACTAATAGGTTGTTTCTTTACAAAAGTACCTTTGCCACGAATTGAATAGATATACCCCTTATTTCTAAGTGAAGAAAGGGCTTTATTAACGGTCATTCTACTGACATTAAATGTTTCAATTAACTGAGCCTCTGTGGGTATTTTACAATCCGTTTTATATTCCTTATTCTTTATTTTTATTAATATGTAGGACTCTATTTCTTCTGCCTTACTCATATTTAAAACTCCTCTCTGTATATCGTATATCCAGCTGTTATATTCGCTTTCTCTATTTACCGAATATATAAATACTCTTATTACACATTCTATCAAAAATTATGTTATTAGAAAAGTTGAATTTCCATTATATTTTAAATTGAAGTATACCTAATGAAGCTTGTTTAAATGTTTCTATGCTTTTATTTTTATCTAAAGATTCCTCCCATTGTAGTGTATAATTGAGATTCAAGTGATTACTTTCTCTTGCAAAAAAGTTTACTTCCCACATATTACAAATTGGCCAAGAATATAAATCAAAATCAAGTATTTGTTTAATGTGGTCATACATCAAGACTCCTGGTTCATATTTATACGATTTAAACTGCATCTGATAGACATCAGGTGTAGCTACCTTGATCACTAAATCATCTCTCTCTACAATAATACCACCGTAGACACTTGTATGTTCTGTTAAGCTTCCGGGGAGATTATCTTTCCATGCTTCGATTATTAAATCGCCTCGATCAACAAACACCTTATTATGGGATGTAGTGAAGGGTAAAGCAATATATAGATTATGGGATTTTTTAACGTATTCTTTCGTTAATATAATGTTCATTTCAATTTTTTTTGTCGTTTTATATACCCTTAGGGTTTGTTTAAAAACATCGAATTTTTCTAATTTATAGTAAAGCACTAAATCAAAATAAAAGGGATTATCTTCACTTAAATCTACATAATCTAATTCACCAAAATAGCGGTCACACATTAA
>JMSU01000126.1_pt1 | contig 38942 bp, 32 predicted proteins | sample 179011 | NCBI WGS metagenome assembly JMSU01 (sample SAMN02769580, study PRJNA246767) | bioreactor metagenome | isolation source: Culture-1 Bioreactor ArsB derived from microbial biomass from the upper 2 cm... | place: Germany: Bremen | collected day 87 after inoculation
AAACACTAAAAGCATTACGCTTTTGTCTTCCTTATCGGCTGCTGTATTTTTTAAAAAGTTCAAATATATAGAAGATAGTATTATAACTCTTGGGAATGGCTGGGGTATTACAAAAATTAGTACTATACCAAGTATAAATGACATAATTACCAACCTTATACTATTATGACAATACTTTCCAAGCACAAACTCTGCAAACTTATCAGCAACTTTTGAATTTATTATCCCTTGAGACAATAGATAAGATGCTACCACTAATATCAAATTATCTGAAAAAGGAAAGAAAAGCACTTTCTTTAGAGGTGTGGCTCCAAAAATTATAAATATGCATATTAAGAATACAGAAGCAGCATTTTTATGAACTATTCCAGTTCCCCACCATATTATTACTAAAAATAATGATCCCAATACTATACTTTGATTCAATGTCATTGTCATTGGCCTTAATATAGCCATTAATATCGGTACTAATAATGTTATTAGAAACTTTAATAAGTTTTCTTTTTTTATGATATACAAGGATGTCTCCCCCTTAAATTTACACTTTCGTAACTGAGAAATTTGCATAATTTGAATTTATTAAAAAGATAAGGGACTGTCTCATATAGGTATCTTACGAGATCAGCCCCAGGGTGTTTTAGAATGAGTGTCAAGGCTTTGAAATTCATGGGGGTTTGGCTAGTACTTCGGTACATGCCAAGTCGCCTAAATTTTAATAACGCAGAAATTCATCATTCTAAGCCACTCCAACTCTTTCACTTAATACTTTATGACTACACATCCAACTCATAGCTCATTTCTACATCTGTTTTTCCAGAGGCATATCTCATAAATGTAAATATTAATCCAATGACTATTACGCTACCGTTAAATATCCATTCATTTTTACTCCATTCACTAACCATCATATATATTTGAAGTACCATAACAGTAATTGCTAAAACTTGAACAGTTATCAGAGTTCCCTTTGATACTTTAAATTTTGATTTTTCCCATGCATCCGGAATTATCTTATCAAATTTATAAAGTGTCATGGTTCTTATTATGGTTAGAAGATATAAAAGAACTAGAGAACTACTAGCGATTCCACCAATATTCCAACCGGTAACAATTATAGTGGCATTTATTAAGAAAAATATAGTTAAGATTTTATATGGAACCTTTCCTTTTTCTGTTAATGTTCCTAGGCTTTTTGGGAACCACCCATCAACGCATGCTTGTAAAACAGGTTTTGTAACCCAACCTAAAGCAGCGTTTAAGGTAGTTGATAGGGCTATCATTGCACCACCAATTATAAAGAATAAGTATAACGGTTTCGGTAAGATAGTATTAGCTACTAAAGTAAGTGGCTTAAAAGCAACCTCTTCAATTGGCAAGATCCCTGATGCAACTACTGCAATTAATACATAAACTACTGAAACTACAGCTGTTGCAACAATAATTGCAAATGGTAAATCCTTCGTAGGATTTTTACATTCTCCACTATAATTCATAATGGAGACCCCTCCATAAATTGCAAAACTCATAATTGCTGATGTGGTTAAAAATCCTTTAACTCCATCTGGCATAAAATCTATTGAAGAAAAATCAAAGTATCCAGATTGTACATTTGGTAATCCATATGCTATAAATATTGCAAGTGCTACAGCCATTATTAATACCATAATATTTTGAAGTTTTGCAGCTCCCTTAACTCCATATAAATTTAATACATAAAAAAGCGATAGAATTAATAATGCAATTAGCTTTTCGTTTAATCCAGGTACTAATGCCATAATATATTGTGCAAAGGTAATGGCATATACTGAAATACAAACATTTGTCATAATGAATACAATTATATAAAATCCAGTGTATTTTTTGCCAACCATAAGAGCAAACTGTGTGTATTCTCCACCCCTTAATCGTACTGTTCCACCGATTATTATTGATGGTATAGCAGCAAGTATTACATAAATAGCAGCAAAAATAAATGCAAGCCAGATTGATTTACCTGTCCACCCAATACCGAGTCCAACCATTGAAAATATTCCCGCTCCAATAATTTGTCCTGTAGTCATTGCAAGTAATTCTTTTCTTCCTAAAACTTTCTTTAAATTTTTAGTAGATAATTGTTCACTCATCAAACCCCTCCTCTTATTAAGTATTGTTGAACATTCAGTAGAAAGTAAATCTACTTTCTACTGAACATTTTACATTTGCTTGCGCTTTATACACTTTTTATGATATATAGTACAAGGTGAAGAAAAAAAGGATTGTCTCTACTCTTAAGAAATGATAACTTTTGTCTTACGGTATATTTTTAATGACTTAGTTTTAAGATTGGAGTATTTATTACTATGCAGTCACCCCTATCTTATTTTCAAACTTCTCATACTTTTTGTTTTCCATAATATCAATAATTCTTTCAACTAATTCATATACATCCTCATAGGATACGTATAATGGTACTGGTGCTAGTCTTATAACATTAGGATATCTAAAATCTGGTATAACTTTTTCTGATTTTAAAGCCTCGTTAATTCTTATAGCATCATCGTGCTCTAGGGCAACATGCCCTCCCCTTTTATTGTCTTCTCTTGGATTTCCAATGCCAAAACCATATTTTTCTAGCTTAGTATCTATTAAGTACATTAGGTATGCTGTTATCTTTAACGACTTTTCTCTTAAATTATCTACGCCTGCTTCTGCATACATTTTTAGTGATCCTTCAAGTGCTGACATACTCAAGACTGACTGAGTTCCTGATTGCCATCCTCCTGCATAATTGGATTTTTCAAGCTTATGTTTAAGCTGGAACTGAGTTTCGTTTTTGTTTCCATGCCAGCCTGGAAGACCGGATTCCTTCTCAAAGTGCTTCTTGTTAATAAATAGTCCTGCATTTGTTCCAGGTCCACCATTCAAGTATTTATAGTTGCACCAAACAGCAAAATCTGGATCTATCTTCTTAAAATCATGACTAACGGCTCCAATGGAATGACATAAATCCCAACCTACAATAATACCTCTTTTATGAGCTTCCTTTGTAATATACCCCATATCAACCAATTGTCCGCTTCTATATAAAACCGACGGTAATAATACTATGCATACATCATCCGTCATGGCCTCTACTACATCTTCTTCATAGATCATCTTACCATCTCTGCTCTTTACAACCTTAACACACTCTTCAGGATCTAAGCCCTTAAGCTTTATTTGACCATCAATAGCGTATCTGTCTGTTGGGAAATTGAGATTATCTACTAAGATTTTATATCTTTCCTCTGTTGGCTTATAAAAAGTCCCGATTGAGGTATGAATATTTATAGTTGTATTTGCATGAACTGTAACCTCATTTGCGTCAGCTCCAATAAGAGGTGCCAACAGTTTTCCTAAATAATCATGATATGAAAACAGTTGAATATCAGGCTCTGACCAGCAGCCTATCCCATATTTTTTCCACTCCTCTAGTACTCTAAGTAATGCTTTTTCAGCATCCTTAGAGCAAAGTCCTAATGAATTACCATCCATATAGATTTCACCTTCGTTTAAGTAAAATCTCTCCCTAAACGGTCTCATCTTATCAGCTTTATCAAGCTTTAGAGCAACTTCTCTTCCTTCCTTAAAATCATAATTCATACTAATTCCTCCTCTGTCCTTGAATATTAAATGATTTAATTTTAGTCATGATTATTATTAGACACCTAATATTTAGCTATCTAACTATTAGGTGTCTAAATATTATCATGTTTTCTGAATATTGTCAACACTTATCAAGCTTGAGTTGTATGATTAATTGCGTATTTCAATAGAAAAGCTCAGAACTTCAAACCTTGAATATTATATTGTTAAAGTATATACTAAACATTAAAGACTTAAATAACACAATGATTTAACTTCCATTGAAAAAGATATTTAACTGAATAAATTGCATAATTACCATCCTCAAAACCTTACTACTATATATAGTCTTAAAAGCCCTAGAGTTATACCACCAAAATATTCTCTATTTAAAATATTTAGATAAAGGATGATATTCTCATATGCAATTGTGCCAAGTTAGAATTATGCAATTTCCTCATCTATTAAAGGATAATATATCAACAATCTGAGAAGGAGAAAAAAACTATGACAAAAGAATTCAAGAAAAATTTAGGAAATGATATGTCAAAAACAAAACTAGGCTATTATATAGATGAAATAGAAAAAATCGAAAAAAAATTTTAAATTCGGAATTTGAAAAAATAGGTATAACTTTTTCTCAGTTTAGGGTGTTAAATTGGTTATGGAGAAAGGGAGAGCTTTCCCAAAAGGAGATACATGAATTAATACAAATAAAGCCCTCTTCCCTTACAAGCCTATTGAATATACTTATAAAAAAAGGACTTGTAATAAGAAAATTTGATTATAATGATGCTAGAGTTAGAAAAATAGCATTAACTAATAAATCAAAAGAAATTGAAGGTAAGGCATGGCAGATTATTGATGGTTTTGATAATAGAATAAGAGAAATCCTTACAGAGGATGAGTATTCTAAGACTTTAAAGTGTCTTGATAAATTAATTAGACATCTTTAAATCAAAGAATACAATAACTATATACCGTATATCATATAAAACAATCCTCTATCCAAAACACCCTTGGATAGAGGATTATATTATTAAAATGCATCTTCAGTTTTGATTGAATCTGAAACTAAACTATTGACTGTTCCTATTTCTGCTTTGGTAAAGTAACGCCATCTTCCAACTGGTAAATTTCCAAGATCTATATTCATAATCCGCACACGTTTAAGTTTCACAACATTATATCCTAGAAAATCGCACATTCTTCTTATTTGCCTATTCAGCCCCTGAGTTAAAATTATTGTAAACACAAATTTGCTTTCTTTTCTTACAAAACATTTTTTTGTTACGGTATTTAAAATTGGAATTCCATTTTGCATTTTTTTTATAAATCCTGGTGTGATAGGCTTGTCAACGGTAACTGTGTATTCTTTTTCATGATTATTACCTGCACGCAAAATCTTGTTTACAATATCTCCATCATTCGTTAGAAATATTAGCCCCTGTGAAGGTTTATCTAGACGACCAATAGGGAAGATTCTCTTTGGATAGTTAATATAATCAATGATATTATCTTTCACCTTGTGTTCTGTAGTACAGGTAATACCTACAGGTTTATTGAAAGCTATATAAACAGGTTTCTCTTTAGATTTTAAAGATTTTCCGTTGATTTTAATGTTATCTGCAGAACTAACCTTGGCCCCTACCCCTGCTTGTATACCATTTACTGTAACGCTGCCCTGTTCTATAAATTTGTCCGCTTCTCTCCTAGAGCAAACTCCAGTACTACTTATAAATTTATTTAATCTTACTTGGTCATTATGGCTTTGGGAACTCTCTAATTCGTGACTTTTTTTTGAGTCGTTTTTCCTTAAGCTCTTCTTAAAATTATTTTTCCTTGAATTTCTCTTCCTTTTCAAAACGCACCTCTTCTATAATTGTAAATTTTTATGTCCAATGATTTATATAATCTTCGAACTATAACTGATAGATTTATTATATTCTTCCCTAAATAATATCACAGTTAAACATTAAGTTCAAAAATTTAAGGCGTTTGGTTTTATTAGCTAGTTAATATAATATCTCATGAAAATATTATACACATTCATGGTTCATCCTGTTCTAATTTATTATTGTCTATTATATGTAATTCATCATAAAAAACTACATTATTATCACTTTTCTTACTACCGCAAAGATATTTTTCCATGTTTTAAGGTTTTGCTACTATCTTGTAACTATATAGAATTCTGAAATATCATAATAACAATTATAAAGTAAATATCATTTTTAAAAAATAGTAGATAAAAAGACTATTTTTTGCTACAATTTTAGTATTATAATTGCTAAGAATCTAGCTTATATAAAACGTAGGAAAATCATTCTTAACACTTATAAAAACCTAATTTATTAGAGGAGATTCATATGCATATAAAATATTTCATACCTAAAATTTGTAATATCTTTTTTAAAAAAATACATCATATTCTTTATTTCTTCTCACTTACTATTTTTGTATTGCTTTATAGATATTATTACATACTTACACAACCTGAAAAAATCTCCCTCTTTCTCTTAAAATGTAGCGTTACATACATTATTACAATATTTGTTACCACTCTATTTCATGAAATGGGACATATGATATTTGGTCTACTAACCAACTGTAAATTTTGTAGCATGCAATTTTTCAGTTTCACATTATTTTCATCAAATAATCAACTAATATTCAAAAAAATTCGCCAAAATACTATAAATGCACAATGTATCATGATTCCACCTATCAAAACTTCATATATACCACCCTATTTATTATACAATTTAGGCGGTTTGTTTTTTAATATAATACAAGTCATACTATCATTTGCTTGGTTATCACTAGAAATCACCCCATATTTCACTTTTATACTATATCATTTGTTCATACATGCCGTTTGTAGTATTGCACTTAATTTATTCTCGTTTAGCAGATATCAACCAATAAATGATGGTAAAATAATATTATCATTGCTGAAAGATGATAATACAAAACAAGCTTATTATTGGCACCTTCAATTTTATAAAGATTTACAAAACGGAGTGCAGCCAAAATCACTACTAAATTCTCCTTATTTCAAAAACTGCACACCACATAGAATGAATATATTTTTTTTGATACCCAACTGGTTAAATATTATGGGTATTTAGATAAAAGAGATTTTCTACGCGCTAAGGAAACATTAACTCCACTTTTAGAAAATATTAATTTCTTTTCTAAGGAAGAGCAAAGACAACTGCAAGCAGAGTATAGTTTTGTTCAAACTATTCTTGATACTAAGAACAATAACTATCAATTATCACAGGAGATAATTCAACACTTAAAGACTACTCATCTTCCCTATACACATAGAATTTTGATCACATACTATATACTATCTGGTCAAACCCAACAATCCCATAAACATTTTTCATTTTAGAAAAAACATTGCTTAATTATCCATCTCTTGGTCTTTCAACTATGGAGTATCAATTGTCTTATGATATAATTACTAAAAAAACAATAAAAAACGAGTAACATACTTACAGTAAGTATGTTACTCGTTTTTGTAATATCATATATACCTTATTCTACTTCATTGCAGGATCAATAGATTCCAATAGCCAAAGTAATGGCTGCTCAACACCTTTTGATTCATACGGAACTCCTTCTTTATTATGTCCCAAAGCACTACACGTAAAATATTGAACCTTTTGAAACTTACTTTCTGCTGTTCTAGCAAAATTTCCAGCCTCATATTGCTCAAGGAAAGTCTTACAAACTTCATTTTTAGCTGATAGGAAGTCCTTACATTCTTCATGGTTTGCTAAATATTCTTCAGCTGCACCATCACCAATCAATTCTTCTAAACCAGGTATATCACATTTATTTATTACAACAGCTAATTTACGCTTCAATACATCCTGTGGTTTCAAATTAAACATCTTTTCAAGATTTACTAACATAATATTCAAAATATCATCAAAGTCCTTTGAACTTACACCATAACTATCTAAATTCAAATTAGCCTTTTCCATAGCATAACGTCCAATCGAAAGTGGATCAATTACAAATATAAAACCATCTGCGTAAGAGTATGCTTTATTATTTTGTACATCGCTACTGCTTGAAAACATTTCACCTGCAATATCATATATAAATACCTGTCTATCTACATCTAATTTAGGAGATTGCACTAGAAATTTATATGCTGTTAAATTTGTATATGTAGTTTTCTCAAGTCTTATACCCTTCGATAATGCGTCCATCGCTCTAGAATGATTGCTTTCATCATTATCTGTATTATACTGTGTTGTCCATCCCCTCTCGGGAGCTATATCATGCATCATTTTGTCTACTACCATGTTGACGTAACATGTTTTTCCTACTGATGGTCCTCCAATAATTGGTATTGCATGCTGAACTGCCTTCCCTCCTGTAATAATCAAAGAACTACATTCGGGACACATTGCAGTTATTTTCTCACGTCCATTCAGAAAAGTAGTTGCCAACGTTCGCCCACATTCACAATTTCTTTTCCATATACCATATTTACCCGGAACCAGCATAGTATGCTTTTCTCCACACTCACACTCATATGTAGGTATTAAAAATTTTGCTTGACATGAAGAATTCGGACAAGCCGAAGAAATTTTATGCTTGTATATATATATTCTATCAACCAGCCATAAAACTGAAAATCCCAAATAAATAGCAAAAAAGAAAACTCCTAAAACAATAATATGAATAGCGCTTGCTGCTAGGAAAAACATTGTTCCAAATACAATAACTGATAAAGTGCATGCCAACCAAAAAAGACCTACATAAGAGAAAATACCTGCATCAAGCACATTACCCCAAAATTTCTTACCTGACTCCAAGTTACGAAACCATGCATCTCTTATTGTATTCCACAAATCAGTATAACCTTTTCCAAAAAAATAACTAACTTTAGCAGGTTGTGGTATTGTCTTCATATTCTAATCCTCCTTAATTATTGAGCAGTTGAAAAATTTTCATCAATAATATTCTTCTTAAATGATAATGCATAGTTATAAACTGATAGGCCACCACCTGCGATACCACCAATTATTGCTACAAAATAAGCCGCGTAGATAATAAGCACAATAATAATTATGATACCTGCCAATGCAACAATTCCACTATAATCATCTTGTCCAACTTTACTAAACATAATTAAAATCCCTCTTTTCATTAAGTATATAATCTTTAAGCAACATTTAATTTTTTTTGAAAAGTCCAAAGAATATTCCTTTCTTCTTCTCTCCTTCTCGTACTTTATCAAAAAAAGTTTTTGAATACAGACCTAATTTCTCACTTTCCAGCAACTTCTCTAATATGGAAATTTCATCTTTTTTTGCTTTGTGTAAATATGCAATCAGATATGGTTCAAAAAGCTTTGGTATATGATCCGATATGTTTATAATTGTATATCTACACGCATAGAGAACAGAGTTTTCCCATACTTTTTCTTTCTTCTTTTCAAGGCTTTTCAAATAATTAATATAACTAGAAAACAATATCTCAGAATAACTTTCATGATAAAGTTGGTTTAAAACAATTCCCAAAATATCATCATCCTTTATACTATCAAATACTGATTCAATGTATTTATCTAAATACATCTTATAATCTTTTTTTGATAATTTACTAAGATTTAAGTTATTATCACGCAATTTTCTAGTTAAGTCGTTTTTTCTAATAGTACCACTAACAAGCTTTGCCAAAGACTCTCCATATAATATTGAATATATAATATCATCTCGAACATTACATTTCTTACATAGGCTGTGTATATACTTTAACAGTTCTTTATCGAGCTTTGCAATCTGCTTGAATCCTTTACTTTCAATTATTTCGACCATAGTATTCAGTAGGTCACTGGAGCAAATATCTTTTTCATCTAGTCTTTTAAATAACTTCATCACTGCATTAAATCGTTTTTCATTTTTTACTGCTTTTAAATATGTATTAATCAAAGGTGCCAATTTAATTGAAGAATTAATATCTTCAGAAGAGATCTTTTTAATATAGTACTCAAAATCATCTTCTGGGATCTTGCTAAGTTCTATTCTTTTTAAAAATAACTCCGTTGCAACTTGGTTATATTCTGGAATTTGAATCATTAGCCTTTCAACTTTTCCATATTCATCCATATCCAGTGAGTAAAGTTGCTCAACTACCTTAGAGTAAAAAATATCAAATTCTCTCATATTTGTCAATGTTTTTCTATAATCCGACATAATTTGCAGATAACATAAAGTATTGACAACAAGTTGTTCCATAACTGCTAAGACGTTTTTAGTTGCATTATCCAGTTTAAATAAATTGTGCATCAAGTTATGAAGTAATCCAAAAAGAAATTTATTAGAGTTCGTTCGTTGAGATAAATCATAATTCTCTAATATAAAAATCAAGTAATACTGAATAACAACCTGATTTCTATTATCTTTTAAATATAATTCAGCTGTATTAATCCCTTCTTCTGATATAAAGTAATCTAAATATCCATTAATAAACAATCCTAAACCTTCTTTACAGCTTTCAAAAAAATCTCTAATTGAGAGTGTTTCTTCTAATGTCATTGTTTCAACTGATTGAAATATAATATCATATAGCACTCCATAAATTGACGATAACATATGACCAACATATTGAAACAAATATGAAAAAACAATTTTCATATCTTCAATAGCTATATCCGGTAATTCCTTCTGAAAATCATTGAGCATTTTTGCTGCTACAACACTATTGTCCGAGATGTTGCAAAAACTCTTTCCAAAATTAATGATATCCAATAATATATCACTATCTATTTTCACATTGTCTTCTTCTAATATCTTATAGAACTCAAATGCTATAATTATTTTTTCATCAAGCGTAGAATATTCTGATGTATCCAAAAAAGTCTTAAACCTACTTAATTCTTCTAAAGAGTCTGCTATATATTCGCTCATTTTTAAAGCATAATCACTAACCCTAATATCATTAGTTTTTATATTATTGGAAAAGTCCAACACAATATGTCTACTGCTTTCCTTCTCCTGTCTATAATCGAAATAATTTGCATCCGGTCTCACACCCATACAAAGTAAGTTCAATTTTTGATTCATTCGAAAGTTTTCATGATTACTGATGTATGTTGAAAAGGAAAAATTCTTAGCAATTTCAAGTGGAAGCATTTTTTGAACTCCAGACATCCATAACACAAGGTTTTCTCTCGTATCATTTATATACACTGGTCTCTTCATACGAATCCCTTCTAGAATTGCAGAAATTAAATATGCAAAATCCTCTTCACGCTCACTAATAAAGTCAGATATAACATCATCATTTATTATTTCACCATATTCATCAATATCCAATGCAGGAAGTGGTTGTATCGGTGGTAGAGCATTCAACTCCTCATCAGTCATATATGTCTTTATGTAGGGCTCTGCAAATAATTCAACTGGGTATGCTGTAAGTTCATCATTTTCAAATACAAGGGCGTATATAATATAGTTTCCAAACCTACCTGAGTAATCTTTTCCCAGGTATGTCGTACTTGCTACACATAATCTACCAGATGGTAAGATGAAATATGCAAAATTGTACGGAAATTCATCTGCAATTTCTTCTGGCGTAGGATTTATCTTTAAATCTCTGGGAGGCATATAATGCATTATTTCTTTAATACAATCGCACTCTATATCCGTAATACCAGAAGACTTTGAGTAAATCATATAACCTTTCTCGAGAGAATCTCCATTTTTCCATGATGTATAGATATACTGTAGCGCCTTCATAGAATAATTCCTCCTCTACTTTGAAGCAATTAGTCCCTCTTCTGATAAAATCCATAAGAAAGGATCTGTTACTCTAAACGGTCGAAATCTTGGAATATTTAAAGATTCATCAGGATTACTGCCCAGCGCACTTAGACCAAAAAAGGCAAATGTTTTGAACTGTGTTGACACCTGTTGATATAATTCCGCGCCAACCCATTTATCAACCAAGCTTTGCATTTCTAAGTTAGAATCATTAAAATCAATTTTACTGAAATGTCCTTTACGAATATGGGAAGACTCATTTTTCAAGCAACTTGCTGCATCTATAAGCTCATCAACTGCATCTATTTTTGTAAATGCGATTGCTATTGGTATATCTATTTTTTTTGATAAATCAGTTAACTTATTCTCACTTCTAATAATTGATATTGTTCGGCTTAAAATAGTATTCGTATCTTCATTTTCCTGCGGAAGAGGAATTTTGTCCTGCAAAGCAGTTCTAACGTAAGGCAATTGCAAAGGATCCAGCAATAAAATAATACCAGCCGCATGACTCAAGTAACGATTATGGGTAGACATTTGAGCCTGGGAGTTTAAATTTTCACCGGCAGTATCAAAAAATGTAAGTGAAACTGCTTTATTCTTACCAAAAAATCCTTTTTTGTTGAATAACAGCGAATAAATCAAGGGTTCTACTCTGCCCCCATCTGTTCCTCTCACACACATTTTTTTCCTGTATAAAGGTTCATAAAACTCTGAACTATACCTTTTGATTGTCTTGTCTCCACCTGTTGCGTATAAAGAACAGTTAAAAGCTCTTCCAACATCATTTTTTAACTGATTTATTAGAACCGCAACATAATTACTCTTACCTGATTCCTTAGCACCAATAATGGCCACAGGATAGTCTTTCGACTTTCCAACGCTCATTGGGAGCTCAAATCCACACTTCGGACAAACTTTAACAGACAATGTTTGTCCACATGTATCGCATTTAGGATTTTTTGATTTCCCATTCGGTGTAAATGGTCTTCCTTCAATAGCATTGAAACAGTTTGCATCTTGCTTAGTATTTGTACATATGTATTGAATCTCATTTAAAGGCTGCTTTTCAAAACAACTTGGACAAACATACTTAAATATCATAGCTATTTCCTCCTGTTATATCTTAGATGATCCTTTATTCAGTAATCTATACCTCTTATAATGTCTATCGTTAACAAAGAACATCTTAATACAAGTATCTGATTGTAAAGATTCAACTTTAAATTTAAATGTATAATTCCCATTTATTATTGTTTCTTCCGTAACTGAGGCAATTATATATCCATCATCTCTTGTTAATGGCATTGCCCTAAACTTGCTTGAAAGAACGAATTGAGGAAGAACAACATTACCATCAGCTTCAATAGTGAGTGTCAGTGTATTTTTCTTAGATAAAAATCCTTTTTTATATTTGAAAGAGTAGCACACATCTTTTTGCGGTTCATTATTTATCATGGTCTGAACACCACTTGAGTATATCTTTCCGCTATCACTTTCAAATACAGTATAAATTGTAGTATAGTAAATACCCTTTGTTGGGTTTTGCAGCAATACTGCTGCGTCATAGTAGTATTGTTCTTTTGTACATTCTAAATATTTCCCAAGCGGATCATTTGCCCCTTCCGGGTACGTATCTAATCGATAAACAATTGCTACTTTTGTAAACTTCTTTGGCCAATTGAAGTTAATATATAATTCATTTCCGGCCGCATTTGTATCGAAAGAAACCTGATCCACATCCGGCATATTTGAAAGGTGACACGGTATATTAAGTATTACATTAGTTGCATTAATAACCCCCGGAATAACATAACATTCTCCTACAAAATTCAAAGTAAAATCGGCTTCATTCATATTTTTCATTTGAATATCTATTTTTTGATAATCTTTTAATAATTCTTCAATATCATATACGGCACTAACAGTAAATTCTGGTTTTTTTTGAGAGTAGAATAAAATAACATCCCAATCTGAGGTTGCCCATTTTGCAGTATAATCTACGCCCCTTGAAACAACGCTAAAATCCTCTAGTGGCTTCGCGGGTTTTTGGGGCACTGCATTTGTTACAATCGGTTCCGCAGCGTATACAGTACCATTAATATTATGATATGCGATAATAATAAACCATTGCTTTTTACCATTTTCTAGATTTGTTATATTCATTCCGTCAACACGGTTACAGACTACATTTTCACATTCTTCGATTGATTCAGGTCTTTGCTCTGAATTACTTTTCCATATCTTAACCTCATTAATAGTACGTGGTGCTTTCCAGGACAATGATACAATACCATCTCCCCCGACCACTCTTACACCTTCTAAAGAAGGTAAGATTACAACAGGTTTATTACATTTACATCCTACAGATACAATACTATGACGTTTAGCAAATACAGTATAATAATATTCTTCAGACTTTGTTAAAGTTCCATCACCGAAGCTAACTTCGGCGCCTGTATAAATCACGTCACCGTCTTTTTCATCATTTGCATAGGAATTCTTCTTTCGAACAATACTGTATTCTATTTCTCCAGCTGAATTACTGCCCTTCCATTCTAAAATAACTTCAGAACCTTTAACTTTATATACTAAATTGGTAGCTGGTTCAGGTGGAAATTTTTTCAACAAACTGTTGACTTCTGTACTATCATTTATCTTTTTAGCCAAATCAACAATTTGTAAAAATGCATCGTCTCCAGAAGCTTTTTTCGCTTTTTCTAAGCCCGATTCAATATTAGTTATCATACTTTCAACTTTATTGATAATTGATTGTTCTATTACGAAACCATTATATTTTGCCTGCATTATTTTAGTCTTAGCGGCATAAAAATTCTTTGCATTTACATCTGACATAATGGTTGAAAAAAGAATGTTAAACTGCTGTTTTTCATCACTAATTTGTTTTTCAATCGAAACTATATCAGGATGATTTGGCCAATATACTTTCGCTTCTCCAATAAACTTAGATGCTTCCTCCAAGTTTTTTGCAGATATCGACTTCTTAGCATTTGTTATTAGATCTACAGCAATATTCATTTTTGACAGGTCAAAACCACATTTCCCACACTTTTTAGCTGCATTTCCATTCTTTGTACGACAGCTCGGGCATTCAATTGCTAAGGGCTTGCCACATTTACTACAAGTTACTGCATTTGCCGCATTTTCCGTATTACATAAACCACAATTTATCTTCGAGTTCTCAGCTACTATATATCCCTTCATCTTGCAGTATTGTTTAATATAAGCAGATGCATCTGAAATACGAATTCCATATTTAGTTACAGCCATATCAAGTAAAGTTTCCATTAACTCTTGATTAACTTCCTTCTTGTTATTAACTGCCCCTTCTTTGATTGCTTCATTTAGTTCTGTATACTTGGTAATTGAGACATAATTATCATATTTCTTTTTTGAATTCCTATCTTTAAATACAATCAAACAAATACCAGCTAATTCTAATTCAGCATTTAAATTCCCTGTTTTCTCAACCCTGCTGCCCAGGGTTTTTCTCTTTGTCTCCGCCGCTTCAATTAGCTGTGCTGGAGAGGCTGATGCATTTAATCTTAAAAAAGTATATAACGTATTATTTTTTCCACAAAGCTGCTTAAAGTTTTTTTCGATGTTAGCAGCCATTTGCTGGTCAATTAATTCTAGATCCTCTTTCTGTTCTATTACTGTAGGCTTAGTCTTTGAAATCGGCTTCGTAACTCTCTTTTTTATATCTGACTCTGATATCCCATACACTTTAAACTTTTTTACAATCGACTCTAATTCTCTTGGTTTAATATATCCTTTTGCTTCTGTTATCTTTATCTTTTCTTCTAGCTTAGTATACTGCATCTTACGAATCCGTTTTGCTTGCTCTGCTTCTTTCTGGCTTTGATTTGGGTCTAGTAGAACCGTTTCTATATCCTTTAAAATACGCAAATTTTCCATTGCTTTATTACGCTTTAATGGGTTATTTTGATCCTTCGACCATTCCTGCTGCTTCTTAGTAATAGCTTCTTTTATTTTTTGTTCATCAGTCTCAATTGGATCAAAACTGACTCCTGTCAATATAAAATAATTATCTCTATCTGCCATACAACCGCCTCATTTACTAATTTATTGTAGTATTTTGACTTCTGCGAATTGCGTTACTCTTTTCTTCTTCTGTAATTGCCTCTGTTGTCTGGAAGGATGCTTCAACAACACGATTATTTCCTAATTCAACCGCTCTAAGTTCCAACAGTCCACCTTCATTTAATTTAAAAGTTACTTCAATAGGACTTGTTCTTAATACACCTTCAGGTAGCTCTAAAGTTGCTTCTCCAATCTCACTACCTAGACTCGGGTCCATAACTTCATCTGAACCCAAAGATTCATATACCTTAAATAAAACAGTAGTTTGATTATCCTGTCTTGGATAAAAAGTTTCCGTTGCCGACTTTGGTAATTCATCATTTTTAAATATAATATTAAACAATCTATATTGATCACTTGCATCATAGGCACAAGTACCAAAACTACGGCTTGAAACATTAATAATTTTCATCTCTTCCGCTGGCCCTAAGTATCTTCCACCTTTTGCTTCAATTTTTACCTCTTTAGCCAAAGTACCTAAATCTGTTTTACCAGAATCAATCTCTTCTTTAATCTGTTCTTGTGTCTTTCCTGTAGCCTCCGCAGCCTTCTCAAGAATGATATTAAGATCATTAACCTTATCTGCATAAATAGCAGCGCCCTTAGCAACAGATTCATCAGGATCAAACATTTTTGATTCTATACCAAAGGCTTCTTTTACTTTTCTCATAACCTGAGGCATCTTAGATGAACCCCCAACAAGCAATATTTCATTAACATTTTCTTTGTTGAACCCTTTTTTCTTAGCTTCTTCAAACATCTCATTCGTCAAGCTAATTGTTCTCTCTATTAAATCTGCTGTCAATTCATCAAATTTTTCTCTTGTCAACACTATCCTTACACGTTCGCCCATATGGTTTATCGTAATTGGCGCCTTTTCCTTTGAACTTAGCAATTTCTTTGCTCTTTCAGCAGACAAAAATAATTCTTGTAAAGTTTCTGGATCATCTAAAATACTATCTGTTATACCTGTCTGAGCTTGAAATTCCTCAGCCAAATACATAATAATACGATCATCCCAATCCTTACCTCCAAGGTTATGATCACCACCAGTACATATTACTCTAATTTCACCTGGCTTAATATGAATCATCGTAACATCAAATGTTCCTCCACCTAAATCATAAACCAATACTGTCTTTTCAACTGAGTCATCCATAACTCCATAGGTAATAGCCGCTGCCGTAGGCTCATTAATAATTTGAAGAACATTTAAACCTGCAATTTCCCCTGCCACCTGTGTTGCATTTCTCTCATTAACTCCAAAATATGCAGGACAAGTAATTACAACATCCTTAATTACTTCATCCTCACCAAGTTTTCCTTCCAAACGAAGGCTGTCCATGGCATCATTAACAACTTTCTTTAAGATATAGGAAGAAATCTCTTCCGGAGTCATATTTGCATCATTGATATTCAAACTAAAACCTGGTTGTCCAATGGAACGTTTAATAAATGATACCACTTGATCAGGATACATCTTAGAGCTTTCCTTAGCACTACTCCCTACAGTAACATCATTTGCTGTTTCAAAGAACACAATAGATGGTGTAGTTAATTCTCCTTCTGAGTTTTTAAGTACAACCGGTTTGTTGTTTTCATCCATGTGAGCTATACATGAATATGTTGTCCCTAAGTCAATACCAAATACTTTTCCCATTTTAGTTCTCTCCTTTGTCAGCTTTATATTTGTATATACTAATTCTCTCTGGCCTTAATACTTTGCCATTTTTTTCATAACCATCTGCAAGTCTTGCTGCAACTTTATTATTTAAGCTTTCATCAGATGTCTCTTGCTTTGATATAATCTTTTGCTGCTTGACATCTACTTCGTTTCCATGTACTGAGTAAGCTTCAATACTCTGACGGTAAAGAATATCTTGTAAGTCCTCTGCAACTCCTTCAAATAAACTAAGCAGGCGTCTGTAATTATCTTCTGAAAACTCTTTTTTCTCATATAAACTAATGGTTTTCTTAGTAGTATCAATCATTCGGATTAAGTCCATAGCCATGTTGTCAATCACTTTTTCAAAGACGCCATTCTTGTATTGAGTTAGTTCTTTATGAAGATTGTCAAATAACTCATCTTTGTATTTGTCGTATTTGATGCTTTCGTCAAAGGATTCTTGGAGCCTATCTATTTTGCTAATAATTTCTTCATAATTGGAACTTTCCACAGCCTCTAAATCTGCTCCACGTTCTTCTATAGGAGTTTGAGATTTTTCTACGTTTTCAGCATTCTTTACTGTGTCTTCATTTGTTTCATCACTATTTTCTGTTGCAATATCCATATCTAAGTTTTCTTCCACTTTTACTCCCTCCTCGTTTTGATACTTATCTAAATCCACTTCTATTAAATCTAAGAAAGGATAGTCTGGTTGTTTATTCATTTGCTCCATAATCCAAAACAACTTGTCAATTGATATAGTTATTTCAATCTCTTGATGTATAACAGAAATGTCTCGTTCTCCTTGATCATAACAATATAGCAGTACTTTAATAAGGTATGCCCATGATAAATCAGGAATCCACGAACATTGAATTTTATTTTCTTTTATATAGTTTTCTGTTATCTTATGGCTTGTGAAAAGCAACATTGACTTTTCCTTTTTTAATGGGACAAATTGATTATTAATGACATCCTTATTTGTCGTCCCAATAGAAGGAATAGTCCATAGCTTATTGTCATCGTTCTTCATGCCCAATAATATGTCATTCAATATAAACTCATTATTTTCAAATAATGGTTCTTTATCTAATTCAAGATAGCATGCATTCACCATATCAAAAATACTTGCCCCTAAAAGAGACTGACCTTCGTCGATAATGACGTACCTACCACCATGAAACATAAAATTAACCAAAGTAACTATCAGCTCTGTGATATTTATTTGTGCAACTAGACTTTTCCCATCAACAGTAAATTCATTATAATGCTTTGTAAATTCTACTGCGTAGTCTTTCTGCGAAAACAACCAAATAGATGGATTATTTTTTTGTCCATCCCTAAAAATGGTGATCCTTTTCCATCTCGAACTGAAGAGGCCGATAAAACAGTGTAAATTTCTTCTTGTTTCAAAAGCGCTCTTATTACAGCATTATATTTATCATAATATTCAGGTGATCCTATACTTAACGTATGCAATTGTTTTATATAGTTTTGAATCATTTCCTAATCCCTCACTTCTTTATTGTACATTTCAACAAATTGAATGTATGTTAAGATAGTCACAGTTTCCTTTTTCGTTCTTTCATCTATTTTAATCATGCGAAAACGATCATGTCCTTCGATTTTTATCTTTCCATAATACTCCATTTTATTTTTGTTACGTAGCTTATTCTCTTTTGCAAAAATAGGATTATGTGTATATACGAATATCTCCTGATTATCGTCGCTTAATTCTTCTATTGCCACTTGAACATCTTCATTGTTTCTTATTAACGAAAACTTTATCGAATATACTTCGTCACATTCAGAAATAGAAATTTTTGTTATCTGTTCATTTAACCACAGATGAATTTTGTCACCGTGTAGTATACCTTCATAAGCTTTTCCGTGGTATATTGCTTTAGTCATAATATTCTTCTCCTTTTCACGTTTTTAACCAATCTTCATATAAAATAAATTTTCCTTTTAGTTTTCCTTTATCATCACGGTCTTCTTTGTATACCCCATAGGGTTTTTCATTACCGTTTTCATCAATTTGATATATTACAGCTTCCCTAGGTATCGGATCATCCCCATACGCTGATTTATATTCTGGAATATTAGCGTTTTTACTTCCTATATATCCATTTCCTGTGTAAGGTTGGTCAGGTAAATATTTCTTATCAAATGTCTCTGGATACGGTGTATAGTATTTATCTACTTCATTTGTAGTATATCGTATAACATACATCGTTTTATCATTTATATATTCTTCCTCTTTAACAGTAATATTGGCGTCTTTATCTACCCTTTCGCCTTCATGGTTATATTGTTTTTGACCTTCTTCTTTAAATACTGTATCGTTGTAATCTAGTCTAAGATTTTCTCTAGCCCGGTCATAATTGTTCGTATATTTAATAACATCCTTTGCTTTTGCTGTAAAACCGCCAATTTTTGCTTGTCCACGTCTTGGGTAAAAATAGTTTTTCAGATCTTCAGCAGAAATTACTTTTTGCATAACATCAGATTTTTTTACTTCATTAGCAGAGTCTCTTGCAGTTCTTAATATTTTCTCTTCAATCGCTGAATATGATTGCTTTTCATTATCATACTTTTCAGCACCATAATCTGATACCTGTCTATTTATTAATTCATTAAACTTCTCCTTTCCTGTCTCACCTATATACTCATTAATCAATTCGTACTCTTCACTGTCTTGACTATATTCCTTTTGTAATTCCTTAAGAGCGTCGACCCTTTTACTCTCGGTTTCCTCTAAGTCCAAATTCTTTTTTAGATTTTCAGCTCTAAATCTATCAACCACTGATTCTCTTTCAGGTAGTCTAGGTGGATCATTTTCTTGCTCCTCAGTCTTTTCATCTTCATTCTCCGCTTCTTCACTATCTTCCGCTTTATCATCTGTATTCTCAGACTCATCTTCTCCGACTACCGGTTTTTCTTCTTTATCCTCAGAGTCATCTTGACTATCCTCTGGCTCCTCCTCTTCACCTTCTAGATTGCCCTCTCCATTCTCCTTATCATTTTCTTGCTCCTCAGTCTTTTCATCTTCATTTTCCGTCTCTTCTTCACTATCTTCTGCCTTGTCGTCTGTATTCTCAAGCCCATCTTCTCCGTCTACCAGTTTTTCTTCTTCAATCTCCGAATCATCTTGACTCTCCTTTGACTCCTCCTCTTCACCTTCTAGATTGTCATCTCTATCTTCTGTATCTATTTTCTTGACCCTCTAGTTTTTCATCTTCGTTTCCGTCTCTTCTTCTACTATCCTCCGCATTCTCAGACCCATCTTCTCCGTCTACCAGTTTTTCTTCTTCACCTTCAGAGTCATCTTCACTTTCCTCAGACCTATTCTCGTCACCTTCTAAGTTTTCTTCTCCATTTTCCGTATCATCCTCTTGCTCCTCAGTCTTTTCATCTTCATTTTCCGCCTCTTCTTCACTCTCTTCCACCTTGTCATCTGTATTCTCAGGCTCATCTTCTCCATCTACCAGTTTTTCTTCTTCATACTCGGAGTCATCTTGACTATCCTCCGGTTTCTCCTCTTCACCTTCTAGATTGCCCTCTCCATTCTCCTTATCATTTTCTTGCTCCTCAGTCTTTTCATCTTCATTTTCCGTCTCTTCTTCACTATCTTCTGCCTTGTCGTCGGTATTCTCAAGGCCATCTTCTCCGTCTACCAGTTTTTCTTCTTCTACTTCCGAGTCATCTTCACTATCCTTTTCACCTTCTAAATTGTTCTCTCTATTTTCTGTTTCATCTTCTTGATCCTCAGTTTTTTCGTCTTCATTCTCCGCTTTTTCATTATCTTCCGTCTTGTCATCTGTATTCTCAAGCTCATCTTCTCCGTCTACCTGTTTTTCTTCTTCAACTTCAGAATTATCTTCACTATCCTCCGGCTTATCCTCGTCACCTTCTAGGTTCTCCTCTTCGGTTTCTTCTTCATTGTTTTCTTTTTCTCTATCATTACCTTGATCATTTATATCTTCTTCAAAATTGTCCTCTTCTTCCCAACCTCTTCGGGCATTTGGATTTTCTTCATTACTACTATTACCATCGCCATCCTCATCATCTAATTTGGATTCTGAACCATCATCTTCGTTATTATCTTGTTCACTATCTTCAAATCCAACTTCTTTGCCTTCATCTTTGGCATCATTTTGAGTTTCTTGAGATGCTTCTCCACCATCATTTGCCGAATTCGATGATTCTGGCGTTTCCTTAACTTCTCCAGTTTCGTTAATCTCCGACATATTCCCTCACCTCTTTTGTAATTATCATCTAGCCCTCATAATATCTATTATTTAAGAGGTTATTTATAAACTTAGTTAATACAGATAGAGGTTAGATCACCTTGTTTATATTCCTAATTTTCTATATATATCACATGCAAAGCATATACATTTTGATTTTCCATAAATGTTATTTCATATCGTTCCACCCTTATGTATTTACACTTGGCAGCTGCACCAAATATGTATGGCTCCAACGTGCTCATTTCCAAATTTTGAAAATTTTTATTTTCCTTTATTTTAAAAGAAATGTGCTCTTCTTCATTAATGAAATTTTCCACTAAAAATTTTTCCAATTCAACTTTTGAGCTAATAATTGCAGAGTTCATTTTGAAGTAGTTATATGGCTCATCATTGCATTTCGGATATTTACTTCGCTCCCAAGTATGATCTTTTTCAATAGTACTATCTGATAAATTCAAATACCCGTAACATGACAAGGTCATATTCTTTGCATACTGGCTGTCCCATGTAACATCCACATGATGATAATATCCGTTTATTTTAACCAAATTCCAGGCATGTGGACCTCTGCATACATTGGATTCTGCTGATCCATATACTAAGATCCCTTCCATTCCAGTCATTGTACATAATAATTGCATTGCTTTCGCATATCCTTCACATACACATTTACGGCTTAGAAACGTTCCTACTATTGTATTTGCTTCTCTATCTCCTTTGTTTCGTGAAAAAATCTCCTTAGCAGCTGCATCATCATATCTAGCCATAAACTTTAACTTATCATGTAAACGTAGAACTTTATCGTATTCAGACTGATGTTCATTAATCTCTGTCTTTAATATTTGTTTAACAATCTCAGATATTTTTTTATTTAGTTCAAGAATTTCCGAAGAATTATAATAATAAGCAATTTCTATAGAGGAACCAAAAAGTGATAGTGCTATTTTGCATTCATTAAAGTTTATATAATAGAACTGCGGATTATCATAGTTAACCGCCGTAATAATTGAACTATAGTCCTTAATATTTAACTTCAATCCTCTTAAAGAAACTGATCTTTTTCTAGCTAAGATAGCTCTATAAATTTCTTCATATGCTTTTTTATCTTTATCATTTAATAAACTATAGTAATATCGCGAACCAAGTAATTCCAAAGTCACTTCACCTCTTTTTCATCTCTTTTGTAAAGTAGCTTATAAGGTTTTATCCGAATATCCCTCTCTTTTTAACTTCAATCACACATGATCGCTTTAATGACTCATCTGGCGTATAAATTGATAATGTTGATGTTCCACGGCTTTTTGCTGTAATATAACGACCATTATAATCTACAACATTTGGATTACTGTTGAAAACTTTAATTAGTTCTTTCTCATAACAGTCTTCTGGCTTCAAACTATATTTAAACTCTACTTTATCTCCTACAGTTAGTTCTAAAAATGAAACTGGTAGGATGATATCTTCAACACCTGGTTGTACCTCGACCTGAATCGTGCAAGTTGCTTCTTTCGTGTATGCTGTAATCTCACATCTACCTACTGCATTCCCAATAACTAACCCATCCATATTTACAGTAGCTATTTCCGTATCGCTGCTTTTCCATAGGATCTCACTTACATTATCAGCATTGTCCGGTTTATATGACAACTCCAATTTCTTCTCCATTCCCGTTGCTAGAAACGTATTCTTTGGGAAAAGTAAAAGTTCTGTAATCAGAGTATGATTTACTACCTTAATATATATAGTTTCAATTTTCTTCCAAAGACCGTTTTCCATTATTGATATAGCAAGTTCAGTGGCTCCTGCTTTTTTACCCCATACAAACATTCCTTCTGTTTCTACAATGCTATTTTCTTCAGAATCTAAGCGATATTCTTCTTTGCAAAGTCCCCCTGGTAATTCTATAACTCGAATTTCTTCTTTTCTTCCTTCATATATAACGGCAGGGCATTCCACTTTGTAGACCTTTTCCACAAGTAAAAGTTCTTCTAAGCGATGTCTTTCTTTTGTTGTCAATTCAATTTTTCCAGAATCGCATAAAGAGAACATTTCATCGTATAATTCTTTTAATACATTTCTTAAACAGTAACCTTCTAAAACATCTATTATCTTATCTTGTAATTCCTCTGTTTCAACGGAATAAATATATACATTATCATCTTTTCTTAAAAACTCAGTTATTGAACCAATTTCAAATATGAATACATTTTTATTTTTTCTTTTAATATCTTAACAACATCTTCATCTACAAGATCATCACATACATAAATATGTAATCCTTCCTCTGTACCTACACAATCAATAGTGTTCTCCGCATAATACCTTATAGTACACATTGGATAATGTTCCGACGTAAAGACACCATTGTCATAGTCAAATAAGCCATTGTCAACTAATAATTCACCAACAGCCTCGACCAGTTCCTGTTGTTCAGAATAACCTCTAATATCAATATATTTATTCTTTATATAAGACCCTGCCAATTCTTCTAAACAGGAAAATTTTTGTTGTAAATATACTTCAACCTCAGTTTGCTTCGTTTTTATTTCAACACATTGCGGATAATATTGGGCTATCTCTTTCATAATCTCGCATTCAAACTTACATGATTGAAATTCCATACAATATGTATCATTTACTTCTCTGTGTATTTCATCAAATATATATCCATTCCACACAAAAAATGGTGTACTGATATACCTAAGCAGTGAACTATATCCTGTAAGCTCTATGTCATTTATAAATATTTTCAACTCAGGTAGAAATGGATTAAATATTACTTTTACTAGATTCATAATCGACACCTCATTATTTAATTAGAATTAGATCTAATTCTTACCGTATAAACTTTGATAAATAATATGATATCTGTTTGTAGTTCCTTCCTTAATTCTCTTATGTAATAGTAAATACCTTACCAATCGTTTTCTTATTGAATCACTCTCTATTACTACATATTCATTCATATAATTCAATACATCTTTATACCATTCTTTTACTGCTTTTCTATCTTTTTCGTCAATAACTGATTTGGATAGCTTCTCAACCTTCTCATAATCTCCGTTAAACTCTAGAGGAAGCAATCTAAATAAACCATCACAATCAACAAATTTAGTCAATTTTTTACCAAAGGTCTCATTATTTACTTTTTCATTTTTAAAGTAATCGGTAAAATCAATTATAGCTGTAACTAATTCCTGACGCTTATATTTTGATATATCATATTCAGTAATCACCTCAAGTAATTCAGCTAGTCCAAATCCTTCTATTTCAAAGTCCTCACTTTCAAACCTCATAATTAACATAGTGACTAAAATACCTTTTAACTGTGCAATCTCTTCATTGGTGCAAATAATGTCCTGCTGATAATATTCACTTTTACTTTTATCAATTTTTGTAAGTACTGCTTCTAACCAGTTATTCTGATAAACTGCCGCCACACCCATTGGGAATTTTGCAATCTCACGAATTTGATTATCATCTAATGCTAATGCTTTGCCTGCAATATTACAATCTTCATAGTCAGGAAGTCTCATGATAATCTTTGTATTAGTGTTTTTAACAGCCGAAGCATCTACAGCGGTTGGGGATTGATCAACAATGATGAATCCTTCACCAAATGTTCTCATCTCTGCAATCGAACTACTAATCATTTCTACAGACTTACCTTGTAAATCTGCACCTTCTTGACCTCCAGAGGACCCTCCTGTACGTTTTAATAGATTATGTGCTTCCTCTAAGACCGTTACATGCCTCAACGGTTGATTTTCAAGCCCAACACTTAAACGATATTCATTCAATTTCAATATCAAAATCCCCATAATTAAAGCCTTCGTCTCTAACGAAGACACTCTGCTTAAATCAACAATCGTATATTCATCGAATAATATCTTATCGCTGATATCTGAAGCATCACAGAAAATCTGGCCCAAGACACCATTTGTCAAAGAATTTACTCTTGTTACCAAAGCACCAGTATAGTCACCCTTTGAATCAGATGAATAAGATGAGCTATTAATTACCTGAGGCAAGATTTCAAGAATATCTTGAAATGTAGGAAATTTATCTTTTCCATTGGAAATATAAATTGATTTTTTTAAATCCCATCCACATCGTATATATGCTTCTTCAAATGATTGTTTTAAAATTGCAGGCATTGCTGCATACAATGGCCAACAAGCATTAAATATTTCAATTAAACGATCTAAATGCTCCAATATATGTATCTCTGTATTAAATTTAAAAGGATTAATTTTAAGCATTGAAAAGTAATTTGGATTTGTACAAAATATATTGAGACCAGGAAGTTTTCCATAATACCTTTTGTATTCTCCCTTTGCAGGTTCTACTATTAAAAAAGGTATATCTACTTTTATTAATTCATCTAATATTTTATAAGTTGTATTCGATTTACCAGAACCAGTTGATCCTGTAATAAAGCAATGTGATGTCAAACTATCTATATCTAATACAACTCTGTTATTCTCCTCTTTACCCATATGATATACATAGCCAAAGTCAAGTTTTCGAGCATCTTTTTTTGTAACGTTCTGAGATACATTACGCCCAAATTCCGCCATTGTCAGAGCAGTAAGGCCTGAAATTGACTTTCTAGGTAATCCCATAATAATCGGTACTTCTTGACCACTAATCAAGCTCGCAGGTGTAATAATCTGTTCTTTTATTTCAAATATATCCTCGTTTCTTGGGACTAGCATTTGGGGATGTCTACAGTATCTTAAATATTCCAATATACGTTCTGTATTCTCTTCGTCCTCTCCTCCCCATATATTGACGAAGGAGTTTTCTACCCCCGAACCATTACCTGCCATTAGAGCTTTATATGTATTAGCGGCAACAACTGAGGTCTGAATATCTTCCGAAATAAAATAGCACGCACAGTCCCACAATCCAAAGGACTCACACTTTTTAATACGCTCTAGGTGTTCTTCAATTTTATCCATAACCGCTTTTACAGATTTATTTTCATAATTTATGGTCACAGTCCTTGAGTTTCCTTCTGTCTCTGTATCTGACGAACTTGTAGAACTACCTTTTGTCTCTGTCGTTCCTTTTGTTATTGCCTTCGCCCAGGAATTACCTAAACTGTATCCACTTGATGTTCCTATAGCCGTGCTCCCATTAGTACCCATACCTAAAAGCCCAAAGCTCCATCCTTTTGTTTTAGTTTTACTTTTTGTTTTTGATATGGTTTCAGAAGTACTATTTGTATCTGTTAAACTATCATTTAAAGACATAGAAAAATTTTCACTAAGACTATTAGTGATTGAAGTGCTATGGTTTTCGCCATAGGATAATTGCATTGTTGCAAAAGAAGATAAGTTAGAATATAGTTTTAACAAGCCACGTTTGCGTTGCTCCAATAGTTCTTTGTTTATCGGCATAGCAATAAAAATTGCCGTATAAGTCTCTCCAATCATACTATCAATAAACTTTTCAATCCCTTGTACAAAATTCTTTTTGTCATCATCTCTTTCCGAAGGCACAATAGAAACAGATGCAACATTTTTCAAATTTTTATAAACATCTCTCTCAATAATATCATCTAAAATCATTGGTATTTCTGAGTTAAGTACATTATGTATTCTGCTCCCTGGAAAATTACCTTTAAAGCTCTTTTCCAAAATCATTCCTGCAGTAACAGCATTTTTTTCTGATAGTACTCCTAAGTAAAAATCGACACCATGTTCATTACTATTCATTACCAAAACACCAGTCGAATCAATATTAGATAGAGCACTATATACGCTGATTAATTTATCATTGGATATCTCATCCACATCATAAACAATACGTTCAATCCTGTACAAACGAATAAAATGATCCCTTTTGTATTGTTCTTCTAAGGGGATTACAGGATAACAATTCAAATTAATTAAATAATTTTTATTCACAAATGCATCAGCATATAGCATTCCTTTGTTCAAAATAAGGTCTGAACGTTCCACATTTTCAAGAAGCTCAATTTTTTCCTCCATATGCTATCATTCCTTTTTCATTATTGTAAGTATTAATCTAATCATTCATATTACAAAAACTAACATAATTTTACAGGTATTGATATTATACTACAAATTTTTTCTATATACAACTTGAATATCTTAAAATCAGAGACTTCATATCGGAATTCTATGTCTAGCTCCTTATTGTCTTCAAGTTTTCAAATGTTAACTTTCTAATAAAGCTTCTAGTAGTGCTTTTGTGGGATAATATAGGAAAACATATTCCTTAAGAACATGGTTACTCATAGTCGGTTTTACTCCTACTTTTTTGAAATCTATTCTAAAATACCACCACGGTCGATAGCTTTCTCTAGCCGTAATATCCTAAGCCCTTCAAAGCAAATAAAGCCACTTGAAACTTACACAGTCTCAAGTGCCCATTACTTAATAACTTATAAATTTAGTTATCATCACGAAATCCTAGTTAAAGCCCCTTTTGGTTTTCAACTTTAAATCTCGATAATTATTAATTACGTAAAAAAGTTCGTCCTTGCAATAGAAATACCCATTATGTTCTCTAAATCACTCGACACCCTTTGTCCAACAAGATATTCTTTATCATCGTACTTTATATTATCAATCTTAGTAAAACGCCCTAAGTTTTTAGATACAATAACATCTATTCATTTACATCGTCTTACTAAAGAATTATAATTTTACTAGACAGGAAATATTAAATCTATTTGAAAAAAAGAGATGGTTGGAAGGTTAAAGAAATAGCTACTTTAAAGGATGATTATTATGAATGCACTAATCCAAGTTATGGTCTTATTTTCTTTGGTAGGGGTAGGGTATACCTGTAAAAAACTTAAGATTATCAGTAATGCTATGAATAATGACGTGAGCAATTTGCTTGTATATATATCATTACCTGCTCTCATCATTGTCTCCTTCAGTAGTTTTAAATTTTCAGATACAATGCTAAAAGAAGGTAGTAAGTTATTGCTGATATGCTTAATTCTTAATGTATTGTATATTGTCTTATCTTATCTCTTTACCAAAATTTTAGGAGTTACAGGGACTACTAAAGATGTATTTCAATTTGCACTAGTATTTACTAATGCAGGTTTTATGGGCTTTCCTATTGCATATGTTGTTTTCGGTGAAATAGGAGTATTTTATATGGCTATATTCAATATGTTGAGTGACATATTTCTATGGACATTTGGAGTAAGAATTCTAAGTAGACCCCTTAGGAAAGCTAATAAAGAAAACGTAAATGATCAAGGTGCTTCTTTATTAAAACAATTGATGAATCCATGTATTGTTGCTGTCTTTATTGGACTTGTATTTTTTTTAACTTCGGTTAAATTGCCTGTTGCCATTCATAATTCATTAGAATTAATAGGAAGTGTTACAACTCCTTTAGCTATGATTTTTATAGGATCTATGTTGGGCGATTTAGAAATCAAAGAAATTGTTACTGATACTAAGGTGCTTCAATGCACTTTAATAAGGTTGATTGTCTTACCATTAATTGCCCTAAGCATTCTCAAGTTATTTAATGTTGATGGACTATTATTCAGTGTACCAGTACTTGCTACTGCTCTACCTGTGGCTGTCGGTTCGTCAATTGTAGCAGCTAAATATGGAAGTGATTATTACTTAGCTTCTAAGATGGTTTTTATTAGTACATTATTTTCTATTGTTACTATTCCCTTTTTCATATGGATACTATAATAAAACTAAACGCGTCATTTTTATCTGTTCATTAATTATATTTTATAGTATATATAGAAATTGGGGTTAACTTTATTCCCCTACAGCAATATATTTAAATCCTCTATTTTCTGTCCAATTACTATGATTCTTTGCTTATCTGGTTTTACATCTCCTTACATAGTAAATAGTATAATAATCATTTTCTAAGCTAGGCAACTCTAATAGTATGAGTCCTTACTCTCTCTCAAACATCTGGTTATTAATTTCCTTTTCATCTTTACTTAAATCCTGCCTAATATTTTTCTCTCCATCTTAAATTCCTAATATTTATTTTACGAATTTTTCGTAGCAATAAAATTTCCCTTCATATTCTTCTAATGAAATATCTCCAAGATACTCATACCCTGCTTTTTTAAATAGATTTTGTGACTTGTAGTTTTTTTCATAAATACATGTTTTCAAATATCTGCAACCATCTTTTATAGCTAATTCATCAGCAAATTCTAATAATTGTAGTGCCCTTGTTAAATTTCTATATTTCATTCTAATCCCCAATCTATGTACGATCATAGCATCTTTCTTAGTCCAATTAACATCCTGGAATTCTTCATGTTCATGTTTGTTGATACACATAAATCCCTTTAGTAACTCCTCTTCTGTTATATATAAAGTTTTTCCATCACTATCTCTTTGAAAGTCCTCTCTAGTTGGGTATTCATCATCCCACTTTAAAATATCATTTATCTTTACTTCTTCCTTTATTTCATTTACAATAACCATGATATCTTTTAGATCCTGTGATGTTGCTAACCTAATCATTGCTAGGTACCACTCCCTTCTTCCTAAAATTTTCTATTTTATTGAATAACCTAAAGTATTAAATACTTTAGACCTTTATCAGATTATTTTATCTTATACTCTTTTGAAATTTCTTTTATTTCATAACAATTATTTTCTTGCAATAAGATGTCATTTGTATTTATGTAATTCCTTTAGATTACAATCACTGGTAATTTTACTTTGATATCCAAGTAAAATTATATAGTTTAATTCTACTTGGATATCAAAGTAATGTCAACTAAATATTTTATTTTTTTACTCATTATAAATTTAAAACACTCAAAATAACTTCATAAACTTTATTCAGGGTAATAGATGACCATACTTATCCTTGTTAACGCCTCCCCTGAATTATGATATGCATGGGGTTTATCTGCTCTAAATCTTATTGAGTCTCCCTGTTTTACGGTGTATTCTTCATCAGCCACTCTTATTGTAATCTCTCCATGAAAAACTGTAATAAACTCATAGGTTTCTTGTCCATGTGGTTCGGCACTTAAATACCCACCTTTTTCTATCTCTACTTTATACATTTCAAACCTTCTTCCGTCCTCATAAGGGAAGAATGGATATAATTTGTACCTTCCATTATCCGCAATCAAAGGTTCGACATCATCTTTAGTAACTATAACAGTGTCTGATTGATGTTGATTTAAAAGTGAAGTAAAAGATACTTTAAGACCATTTGCTATTTTCCATACCGTTGTAATAGTTGGATTTGATTCTCCTCTTTCGATCTGGCCTAACATACTTTTGCTAACACCTGTCATTTTCGCTACTTTATCGAGACTTAATTTTTTATCTTCACGAATACGTCTTAAGTTCATCGAAATAACTGAATTTAAATTTTCCAAAAAATCACCTCATTCTCTTGTGCAACATACAGCACATATTGTATAATATATTTAACGCTTTTATAGTGTACGTTTTGTATATTATAACATACAAATTTAGAAAGGAAGATCTTTTATGTTTAATTTAGGTGCATTCTTATCTTATGTTTTTGTTGTAACCTTTACACCTGGTCCAAATAACATTATGTCACTGTCAAATGCTAGTAGGTTTGGGTATAAAAAAATACTAAAATTTATTTCAGGTATTTCTACAGGCTTTCTTGTAATCATGCTTCTCTGCAGTTATTTCAACCTCTTGCTTTTTAATATACTTCCTAGAGTAAAAGTTTTCATGAGTATATTAGGATCAATATATATGATATGGCTCGCCATTAAGGTAATGAAAAGTAAAGAAAAGGTTGATGATATTGGTAGTGAGGAAGTTGTTGATGAAAGCAAAACTAATAAGCTTAGTAAAGGTAGTAAGGATTTAAATTCATTCTTTACCGGTATGACAATGCAATTTGTTAATCCAAAGGTTATACTTTATGGTATCACTGTAATATCTAACTTTATTATTCCCTACTACAAATCCAATGTTGCTCTAATTCTTTTTTTCTCTTTTTCTAGCATTTGTAGCTTTTGTGGCAACTTCGTGTTGGGGATTGTTTGGTTCTTTATTTAATAAGTTCCTCTCAAAGTATAGAAATCAATTTAATATAGTTATGGGACTACTTTTAATTTATAGTGCACTTTCTATATCTGGCATTATGCATTTATTTAATTGAGGGAATTGCATAATTCTAACTTGGTACAATTGCATATGCGAATATCATCCTTAGTTTAATCATTTAAAATAGAGCATATTTTGATGGTATAGCTATAGGACTTTTAAGACTATATACAGTAGTAAGTTTTTGAGGATGGTAACTATGCAATTTGCTCAATTAGTAGAACATTTTATTCTTTGGGAAATAAGAACATAAAAGCATCTCATGAGTCTAACACCACGGTGTCTCAGAACAACGCAGAAATTTATAATTCTGAGCCACCCCTTATTCCTCTACTTTTTTAATTACTGTTACCCTATAATCATCTAAAAATTTTACAATGTCATAGGGATTAAACCACGTATATCCTTTAACAGAGTTTTCAAGCTTATAGCCTATCTGTACATGTAAATGTGGTATGATTTGTCCCCTCGTCCCTGGAGGCCCATAGCCTGTATCTCCTACATATCCTATTAAATCACCGGCTTTAACGCTTTTACCCTTCACTATACCATCAGCATATCTATCCATATGTGCATAATAAAAATATGTACCATTATTTGACGTAACGCCTACTCTTTGTCCACCATACTCGTTCCATCCTAGTCTAGTTATCTCTCCATCTGTCATGGTAACAATCGGAGTCCCCATATCGGCAATTATATCATTTCCCTCATGCTTTCTATCTCCTCCATAGGTTCTAGCTGCTCCAAAGTCGTTGGTGGATGTATAGCTATAGCGCTTAGTTTCTTTCTTCTCCCACTTCTTGTCCCTCTCATCCCATCTATATATTTCACTCTTATTAGGTATCGGACCTACCTTTATATCATCAAATACCTTAGCGTAAATCTTATTAAGATTTTTCTGGTATTCAGTCATATCTACATTTTCTCTAGCCGCTTTCACTGCTCTCGTCAATACACTGTTTGTATATTCATCTGAAACAAATCCTGCTTGGTAAGCTGAGTAAGTAAGAAGCTTTGAAAAAGATATATCTTCTTCATTGGCTTTTATATAAGCTCTTTTTAAGTATTTATAGGGTATATATATTTCCTTAGTTAATTCCCTCTCCTCCACATCAGGGTCTATATCGGGTACTACATCGGAGTCTAATATCATAATAATCACAATTGGTATTACAAATACTAATATAAAGATAAATAGAAGAAAGATTATAAGGGCTCTTAGTTCAGAAGATCTTCTCCTTCTTCTAATTAATACCCCTTTTAACCTAGCTCTCATTAAATATTTCCGCCTACTTGTCATCTTTGTCCTCCTTTTTCCGTCAGTTAATCATAGTTGTCCTTTTTAGCTCCATTAAAGGATTTTGTAAAAAACTGTACTTATTACATTTTATATGCATAAATAAATAAACAAAGAACTAGGATTTCTTTACTTTTATATTACAATGCCACGAAAAAAAATATCAAAAATAGCTAGTTATATAGAATGCATTTATAAATCTACATTTTGATTTCTTGAATAGCCAATGTTTCAAGGCGATTTAAGGAATTAAAATGTAAAAGATTTATTGCAATTTCTATATATACATATTTTCTTTATATCTGAGTTCTATTTCTATCAAGGCTTTCTAAAACATCAAAAACTCTATAGAAACAAGGGTTTGTTTCTATAGAGCCTTTTTTAATCTAACTATTTATTTTCACCATAGACTTTAAGGTATTCTTTGGCCATCTCAGTACTAGTAGGCTTCTCAACCTTTGTATATCCATCTATATTTTTAATAAGAGGAGTAACAGTCGAAGTAATTTCCACAGCCCTACCTGATTGAACAATTGTAATGTAAGCTTTAGGGTCTATAGCATTTAAAATTGCTTTACGTAAATTCATATCTAATACTTCGCTTTGATATTTTTCATCTAAGTTAAATATCAGATAATATGCACTATTAGATTCTATTTCGATAATATCTAAATTGGGATCCTTCTCTATTTTGTCATAGTGAAGTGAAGGAACGGCATACAACACATGAATTTCACCGCTGAATAAGGCTTGAACAGCTGCACTGATGTCAGGAATTATTTTGACATGAATTTCATCTGCCCTCGGTTCATGTTCAGTACCAATCATATAAGCTGGATTTTTTTTGAACTTAATTACTTGATCATCTTTATAGAATATGCAATATGGGCCACTTGTACGTAGATGATCATCTTTTAGCGCCTCATTTTGATCTCCATAGATTCCACCGCTATCATTTATCTTTGATACTTGGGCTTTACTAGTAATACCGGCAGATTGATGGGCTAAGAAATTTAGTACCTGTGGAAAAGCTTCCTTTGTTTCAACACGAACGACTTGATATTTTCCCATAGAATTGTCTACATCATCTTTAGACAGTACTAGCTCAGATATCGAACCACTTGGAACTTTGCTTTCAAGTACTTCTCTAATTGTTTTTCCCGAAGAAATTTTCGTACTTTCAAGTTCACTTAAATCTGTTACAATAGATATCTCTTTCATATTTCCATGTAAGGTATATGTCCTATGCTCAGGAACCGAATTTTTATCCTTTGCACGACTAAGATGGTAAACTACATCTTCCCCACCTACTAATTCGCCTGAATCGACAACATCATCATTTTCAACCTTCGCAAAGTTTATATCATCTCTCAGTACAAAGTAATAATATGTATTTCCTTCGGCAATTGCATGTTCATAGCTTAATGATCCTTCAGATGCTACAACATCATCATCGGTTAGGTTTACTAATCTTACATACAAGTTCGTATTAAGCATATTAATAGAACCATCATTACCTTTGATTGGATCAAGTGATGTTAAGTTCCCTGAGCGTTGCTGTGTTATTACAGCATCAGTTTTCCGTTTTGAGATATCATTAAAATCTAACTTTTCCCAAACCATTGATCTAGATTTCGATAATCTTACATTCTCGCGACCAGGCTTTAGAATAGCTTTGTTGTAGGCCTGTATTTTATTTTTTGAATATATCGGAACATTATATGCATTTTCCATCATATGCTTCTCAAATTCACCATATGTTTTAACGTACTCTCCTGGAGTTTCAGTTCCAGCTTTTAATATAAGTTCCTCAATCTTTGGATCAGCCAAACCAGAATTGTTATAATCTCCCTCAGCCGTAAAAAGTGAACGTACAGCATAATCAGGGTTACCAGTAACAGTAGTCCAACTAGTAAATGCTATGTCAAAATTCCCATTAAACACTTTTTCTGAATATGTAGCATAATCTGGTGTTTGAACTAAATTAACCTTTAAACCAATCTTTTCTAATTGATCCTTTACTATTGTACAATCTTTATCTCCCCAACCAGTCATATAAACGAGATCAAGTTCCACATCTAATGGCGCATTTTCTTTTTCTTTAGCAGTTTTCTTTGGTTCTTCTTGTTTACCACTACAACCAGTCATAAAAAGGGCTAAAATTAAAAACAGTACCAAAATCTTTCTAAATTTCATGAATATCCCCCTCAAAATTTTTTATTATAGATAAACAACATTAACATTCGAAATAAGTTTCAAATAAAATAATGAATGCTTCTACATTTTTTGCTTGAACTTTGTTAAACTTTGAAGTTGCTTATCTTTATAGCACGTATTAGATTGATGAATGCTAATGTCTAATAACGTAAGGATCCAGCCATTATTTCATCAATCCTATGGCATGCCACAAAATGTTGTTCTTGTACTTCTCTCAATTCTGGATTTCCATTTATACATAGGTCATTTTTGAATCTACAACGTGCTGCAAATCTACACCCCGGTTTAGGATTTATAGGAGACGTAATCTCACCCTTCAATATTATTCTATTCTTTTTCTTCCCTACTTTTGGAGCTGGAATCGCAGATAACAAAGCCTGTGTATATGGGTGAAGAGGTTTTTCAAATATCGCATTTTGGAGTGCTTTTTCAATGAGCCTCCCTAAGTACATTACTCCAATTTCATTAGAAATATGTTTAACAACCGATAAGTCATGGGTGATAAACATATATGTCAATCCAATTTGCTGTTGTAAATCCTGTAATAGGTTTAATATTTGAGCTTGAATCGATACATCGAGGGCACTTACAGGTTCATCGCATACGATAAATTTTGGATCGACCGCAAGGGCTCGAGCAATTACTGCTCGTTGCCTTCTGCCTCCATCAAGCTCGTGGGGGTATGTATTGTAAAGACGTTTTGATAAACCAACTAAATCCATTAGTTTTTTAACTTTTTTCATTCTATCGACTTTATTTTTATATATCCTGTGTACAACAAGTGGACCTTCTATGATCTGTGCCATAGTCTTACGTGGATTTAAAGATGCGTATGGGTCTTGAAAAATAATTTGCAACTCTCTACGCATAATCCTCATCTCATCTTTATTAAGGCTAGTAATATCTACCCCATCATAGTAAATCTTTCCCTCAGTTGGTTCGTGCAATCTTATGATCGCTTTACCACATGTAGATTTGCCACATCCGCTTTCTCCAACAATTCCAAGGGTCTTTCCTTTTTCGATTCTAAAAGAAACATCGTCAACGGCATGTAATAGCCCAAATGGTGAAGTAAAATATTTTTTGAGATTTTTTACTTCTAAAATCACCTTATCTCCCATACCTTCGTCTCCTTATCTGTTTAATGGATGGTGGCATTTTACAGTATGTACTTTACCAACTAAATCTGGTTCTTCCTTCTTACATATTTCAGTTACCCTTGGACATCTTGGATGGAAAGAACATCCACTTGGTAAGTTTGTTGGATCTGGTGTAAGGCCTTTAATCGGCGAAAGCCTTTTAACATCTTCACCTAGTAATGGAATAGAATTGAAAAGTCCCTGGGTATATGGATGCTTTGTCTTTGTGTACAAATCTTCAATAGGACCATACTCGACTATTTCACCTGCATACATTATAGCTACCTTATCACAAGTTTCAGCTACAACTCCTAAATCATGGGTAATCAAGATTAGGGATGTTTGGTATTTTCCCCTTAGTTCCTCTATTAGTTCCAGAACCTGAGCTTGAATCGTTACATCAAGTGCTGTTGTAGGTTCATCAGCAATCAATAGCGTAGGATTACAAGCCAGAGCCATTGCTATTATTACTCTTTGCTTCATACCACCTGAGAATTGATGTGGATAATCATAAAATCTTGATTCCTCAATACCAACTACTCTAAGCATATCCTTTGCTATTCTATTAGCTTCAACATTAAAAACACCCTGATGATTTTTAATAGTCTCCGCAATCTGGCTACCCACTGAAAAAACGGGGTTTAAAGCGGTCATTGGATCTTGAAAAATCATTGAAATCTCATTCCCTCTTATTTTCCGTTTTTGAGATTCTGATATTTTATTAATATCTTTACCTCTATAAATTATTTCACCTTCAATGATTTCACCGGGTGGGTTAGGTATGAGTTGTAATATTGATAAAGCTGTCGTTGTCTTTCCCGCACCGGTTTCCCCGACTAAACCTAAACTTTCTCCTTTATTAAGGGTAAAGTTCAGTCCATTCACGGCCTTTACAATCTCATCTTCAGTTACATAATGTATATGTAAATTTCTCACTTCTAATATTTTTTCCATATCATTACTCCTATTTTAATTTCGGATCTAATGCATCACGTAGTCCATCGCCAAAAAAGTTAAATGATAAAACCACAGAAACAATTGCCAACCCTGGAAAAATAGCTAAATGTGGATAAAACTCTAAGTATTCACTACCCGCTTTAAGGACATTCCCCCACTCAGGAGTCGGCGGCTGCACACCTAAGCCTAAAAAGCTCAATGCGGAAGTGGAAAGAACTGCAAAACCTATGCTTAAGGTTGCACGAACAATAACCGGTGACAAAGAGTTTGGAATAATATCCTCAAATATAATTCTAGTATTACTAGTACCACAAGCCCTTGCAGCTTCTATAAATTCAGCATCGGCTAACTGCATTACCTGAGCCCTAACGGTTCTTGCATATCCTGGGATCCCACCAATACTAAGAGCCATGATTAAATTAAATGTATTAGCTCCAAATGACGCAACAATTGCTATTGCAAGTAAAATACCAGGTATTGCATATAAAACATCTAAAAAACGCATGATTATGTTGTCTGTATCCCTCCCATAATATCCAGCTATAGCACCAAAAAAACCGCCAAATATTATTGGAATCATAGTTGCGACAAAGCCAACAGCCAGTGATATTCTTGCACCAAAAATTATTCTTACAAAGACATCACGGCCAAACTCATCAGTTCCGAAGGGATATGCCAAGCTAGGTCTTTCAAAAAGATGTGAATAATCATTTTCAACTGCTAGACTATAATCAAAAATAAAAAAACTATATATAGATACTGCAATTAAAAATACTATATAGAACAGTCCCGCTACAGCAGTTGGATTCCTAAATAATCTTCTTAAGATGTCGATCCACATAACATTTCTGCTTGAGCCAGTATTTCTAACTTTCACAATGATTACTAGCCCTGTAATTAAAGATAGTATGTTGCCGCTTACTGTAAGGATGATAAAAATATAACCTATATATTTCAAATTAAGATTCAATGTTTTTATATCCGAGTATTTACCTATAATGAAAACACATATCCATTGAATCAGAGACACAATAGCTAATAAGATAACCCCCATACGTTGAATGCTTGAAGGATTTTCTTTAAATAGGTTTAATACAGCAATTAGCAATAAAAAAGATGTACTTAATGCTGTAAAATAAGACAGTTTGTATTCTAAGGATTTCTTATCCTTAGCAAAATTAAGTACAGTAATAACTGCAAAAATATTTCCAAAAGCCCCACAAATCAGTAAAACCAAGCTCAACTTTCTAGTTTTGCTGCTAATATAAGCAAAGTGTTTTATATCATTTTCAACTCTTTTTTTCAAGATAAGACAGTAAGCCGACGTTAAGTAATAAACTAATGCCAAAACTAATATTGTATTTTGAAATATAGGATTTACATCTTCCTTTACTGCATTTAATATATATATTCCTGAAAATACTATTGCCAAAACTAGTGAAATCCATATAGTAAAGCGACTTATACTATGCTCACTAGACCTTCTTATCAATCTTTTGTTCCTGTTTCTCCTATCAATCATAATAAAGGCCCCTAATATTTTTTTAGTTTTGCTTTTATTCGAGGATCAAAAAAAGCATATAATATATCTACAAATAAATTTGCCAAGCTAATTATTATTGCAATATATACCACTCCAGCTAAAACTACCGGTACATCGGGTATCATTTGCTTTGATACTATATGTGACCCAAGCCCAGGTATTGTAAATACTTTTTCCGTTACAGCTGATCCCCCTAACATACCTCCAAATTGTAGTCCAATAATTGTGATTATGGGAATTATTGCATTCCTAAGT
>JMSU01000127.1_pt1 | contig 38535 bp, 43 predicted proteins | sample 179011 | NCBI WGS metagenome assembly JMSU01 (sample SAMN02769580, study PRJNA246767) | bioreactor metagenome | isolation source: Culture-1 Bioreactor ArsB derived from microbial biomass from the upper 2 cm... | place: Germany: Bremen | collected day 87 after inoculation
AGACCAAACATACCACCTGAATCTTTTGATAAACCAGTTATGAAGCCATCATCTATTAATTGCGGAATTAGAATTAACAGAGATGCTCCAAGCAAACATAGAAATACGCCCATTCCAATGAATATGCTGATTTTTTTGTTTGCTGCAAAATAATCATTCACTTCATCTTCTGTAAGAATAGGAAGTTCTTGTCTTTCCTCTTCAATCCCAATGTCAAATTCTTTTATTAATTCATCAATATTTCCGAATTCTGAAATTACAATACCTATCGCTTCATTTTCTGACTTACCATTTCTCTTAAGCTCATTGTATTTGTCTTCCATATTGGATAATAAATCTTCTTTCAAGCATTTAATTTGTTTTGTTTTTGGTAAAGTTGCAAACATATTGTCTAAGTAATTAATAATTGTTTCCATTTTACAACTCCTCCTTAATAAATCGATTAATAACTTCCATCGTTAGCTCCCATTCTTTGCACTTTTCCTTATAATAGTTTATCCCTGCTTGGGTTATCCTATAATACTTGCGTCTTTTACCATGTGTTTCTTTCTTAAAAAAAGATTCTATATATCCGTTTTTCATCAGACGATTGAAAGCAGAATATAGAGTTGTCTCCTTTATGATGTATTTTCCATCTGAAAGTTCTTTTATATTCTTTGATATCTCATATCCGTAGGAATCGTTGTCTAATAGCATATACAGAATAATCGTATCATTATATCCCCGAATAACATCACTGCTAATCAAATATATTCTCCCTCCTAATCTTTATTTCGTTGCTTTGGCTTAAAAACAATAATTATAGCATTTTTACTATGTCTATCGTACTACACCTGTCGTAGTAATTTTATTATACCATAATTACCACGACAGGTGTAGTAGTAATTATATTTTTTGTCAAAAATATTATAATTATGAGCATAAGCTAAAAAGCCCCTACACCTGAATGTTTAAGGACTTGATAACATCACTAAGTTGATTTTTCCAATATTTGGATGTTGTGGATTTAAAAAAAGAACTACTTTAGTAGTCCTTTTCCTTCCTCCATCAGAAAATTTTTGAAAATAAAATTGCCTAATCAGGGTATCATATGATTATATTGCTATATAATCATATGATATCCTGATTTCCATTTTCTAAAACAAAGTCTCAAAATCTCTATCTTTTTCTAACTGTTGTAAGACTTTATCTAGACTATTCTTTATTTCATTGCAATCAAGATTGTTTACTTTATATCTATTCAGTCTTTTAATATCTTCTGTATGTTTATATTGTTTTTTGATTTCTGATAAAACCCAATCATAAAGAGCTTTTTTTTCACTAATAAATTTCTCATCAATACTATAATACACCCACTGCGAAACTTTCTCACTGGTTATAATCTTTTCCGTTTTCAACTTGTTTAGATGCCTAGATAAGTTTGACTGTTTAATCTGTAGTAAAACTTCTAGTTCACAAACACAAAGTTTTTGTCTAGATAATAGATTAAATATTCTAAGCCTATTTTCGTCCCCAAGAGCTTTAAAAATATTAATAAGTTCCATCGCAACCTCCGATCAAATAGTCACATTACTATATGGTCATATAATAATTCATTCTTGAAAGTTTGTCAATATTTAATTAAAAAATCTAAGGCTATTCTATATAAGATAATTTACTTAGATTTATCTAGTCAAAAAATTAAGACGACCCTAATCGCCTTTAAGTTTCAATATTTTAATCATGCTACTATCCTTTCAGGATTCTACCATTAGCTGTGATATCTTCTGGTGATATTCTAATAGGCTTAACATTCACAAAATAATCACAGAGCTATGACAGGTTATACAATCGCAAAAAGTAAGATTAAATATGTTTGTTGATTTCCCACTAACTCTTGTGTTGCTTCATTCACCTATGATAAATTTTGTTTTAAAGTATCATAAGCTCTTTAGATGATACCACACGCTAATTAGAAACCTCTTATTCTTATAATTTTTATAAACGCACATTCATAAAAACTCCTGCATATTGTGCAGCAAAAGAGAAAGATAATCATTAGAAAGGAATGTTTATATTGAGTAATAGCAAAAGTGAATTGTTAGGTAACTATGACATCTATGTAGGTAATTCAGGTATGAACCTTGTTTCACATATTCACGATGATTTAGTAGATGGTAACATCACTGTTGGAACGGCCTCAGTTGGCATGGTACAAATCAATAACGAATCTCAAAGTTTTATATACGTATTCAGTAAATATAGTAATATATATATCATCGACGCAGCAAATAATCAAGTTCTTAAAACCATTAAGTTGCCTGGGTTTTTAGAGAATTTCGATAATCATAAAATTGCCTTAAGTCAAGACCAATCTACCATCTATGTAGCCAATGGCAATCCAGATTCAGGAACTGAAGGATGGGTCTCAGTTATCGATGTTAGGCAGCATACCCTTAAAAGCTCTATCCAAGTAAAAGGAAACCCTATAGGTCTTTCACTAGCCTATGATGGCTATGAGGGAGCAGGAAAATTATATGTCATTAGTAAGGGCTGTCATTCATTATCTATCATAGACACTTTTAAAGAAATAGTCACTAAATCTTTTTTCTTATCCATAGATGAGCCACAAAATTTGGCTATAACTCCTGATAATAGATATTTCATTATTGGTTACAAATCTAGTGGTAAATTTCATGTTGGAGATATACAGACAGATAGCATAATAAAAAGTGTCTATAGCAATAATGCAAAAATTCGTTGTCTTTCTATATCCATGGATGGAAAATTATTGTATGTATGCGGAAAAAGAAACAATCCTAAAAAAGGTCAAGATAAGACAGAACTGAGAATATATGATATTTCTAATGATTTTTGCTTTATTCGTGTCATGACTCTTAACGATATAAATACTGACCCACGAATGATTATAGAATGTAATAATGATGACAATCATACCTCTATATTTATTTCAGCACAATATAATCATAGAAGAGCATATCTCTATAAGATAGTGCGAGATATATCCAGTAATAGCTTTACTCTTAAAAATTCTCGAGAATTCTCAAACGAATTCAATGGTTTTTTTGCAATAACCTCTGATAAAAAATACCTAGTAGCCGCTAATCCATATAGAAATAGTATTAGTTATATTGATGTTGAGTCATTCAAATCCGAGTGGATAATAAGAGTAAGAAAATATCCAGACACACTTTTAGTGGTTGATAATTCTCATATAGAACCAATAAAATATATCTCAGAAGTAAGGATAGTTGAGAACGACAACGTAGATAATTTATCAGATAACTACGATGGTAACTGCTAATCCTTTAGTAGGGGCTGTCTCATAAAGATATCTCATGAGTTCGGCGACAAGGTATTTCAGAATGAGTGAAATTCAAGGTTTTGAAATTCAGGCGGTTTGGCTAGTACTGACGTACCTGTCAAATCATCTGAATTTTAAATAGCACGAAGATTTATCCTTCTGAGATACCCTCTTCTTCTCTAAATAAAAACTCAAGAGCATAAAGCCCAATGCCTTTCGTGGGATTTTCATTCCATAAATTACCACAATAAAAAATCTACGGCTATTGTACATAAGATAATAACCATAGATTTCGATGTCTTTCTTTTGTATTAGATAATTAGCCTAGCCACTTATACATCTCTAATTGACTGATTGGTTCATTAGCCATTTTATAGTGATTAGCGAATGTATGTATTTCAGAATTATTGGAATATGTAATACGTAATACTTCTGGCTTCAAATCTGTAATGATTCTATTTAACAACGCTTTTGCATAACCATTTTGTCGTTTTTCAGGATGCACCCATAAATAAAACACACGGGTACTCGTTGCAACAATACCTGCTACAACATTATCATTATCCTTTATCCCATAGAAATGACATGGCAAATCTTTAAAATAGGCAAACTCTCCTTGCCAAGGTAGATGGGAATAATCCATCTTTCTTAGTGCATGAATATCATCAAAAGCCATCACTTCAACCCTATTTTCAAGAGAATTTTGGTCCATTATCAGCGGAGTTTTGCCTTCCAACTTCCATAACCTATATGTTAAATTATATACTTTTTCATAGCCACTCTTTTTATAAAACTTTATTGCACGATCATTGCCATCAATGACTTCAAGGAATAATTGTCTACATCCCATTTCTATCCCCGCTTTTTCATGTAACTCTATTAATCTCTTCGCAAGGCCCGTTCCTCTTTCCGTAGGAATTACTGCCATTCCTCCACATCTTAGAGTTTTAAAATTCTCGTCAATTTTGACTCCTCCTAGAATTACTCCTACAGGCTTATCTTCTCTGAAAGCAATATATGATAATTTTCTATCATTACCCTCAGGTCCGAAGAATCTGTCTATAAATAAAGCTTCATCCATTTTTATCTGAATCATATAATCCGCAAATCCATCTGTAAAAGCTTTAAATATCTGTAAATCAGATACCTCCGAGCATTTCATAATCCTATACATGTCTCTATTCCCCCTTCAAATATTTCAGATACATTTTTATTGTCTCCTCAATCTGACTGTCTGTTATGACCCTCCCCATGGCTCCTGACAAAACACCAGTACCATTTATTGTACTCATAATTTGGTAAACTATTGCGTCAGTTAAACAGTCCTTCCTAAAGACACCTTTATCAATCCCTTGCCCGATGATGTACTCAATATCTGCCTTATATGCTTTGAACCGTCTATCCATAATACTACTTAATTCTGGTATCCTTTTAGGTAGTGACCAAAACGCCAAGGAAATCCTTGACCATTTACGGTTTTCTTCACATTTGAAAACCTCAAGTCTTTTTCTCAGATACTGAGCAAATATGTCTTCAGCAGGTAATGTTGTATCTGCACTCTCCAACATATTGTGTCTTCTATGATCAAAACGCTTTACTATTGCTAAGAGAATTTCTGTTTTGCTTTCAAAATAAACATAAATACCTCCCTTGCTAACATTTGCAGCCTTCATAATATCGCGCATCCCCGTTGCAGAATAACCTTTCTCAGCAAATAACTCAAAGGCTACATTTAGAATGTGTTCTCTTCTTTCACGTTTCTTTTCTTCAGATATTTTTGGCATTAAACCCTCCCAGACGTTTAAAAGACCGTTCGTGCTTTTTATTTTATCATAAGATATTTTTCCATGCAAGCAATAACTAAATTATTATCAAATAGTATTATCTTCTCAGCTATGTAAACCTTTGTTATATTTCTTCCAACAAAACAATAATTTGAGTGTATAAAAACCTATAAGATTCGTAAAATCCTATAGGCTTTATTACTATACATGTATGTTTATTTTAACCTTTCTTGTTTTTCTGCTTCTCTCTAAACCTGCGTACTTTCATAAGATTTCCGCATTTTGAATCACACCAACGCCTTGTCCTACTTCTACTTTCATCGTAGAAAATCCATTTACACTCAGGATTCTCACAGATTTTTACTCGTTCGTTATCGTATTCAGTAACTAATGTTGCGAAAGATGATACTATTTCAGAAGCAACCCACTTCAAGTCCTTTGTTATAGGGAATAATTTGCTTGAATATTCCCCATTACTATACAATAATTTACGCTTGACTGGTGATAAAGCAAGATAATCATTCATTTCGTCAAGGCTTTCTTGGCTTATTTCTCTATTATAAAATACTGTTTCAATGTAGTTAGTTATTTTCAATCGTAAATTTAAAAGTACGCTAATGGTATCTTCAGTCAATTCAATTTCAGCCTCTATATTCCATTGTCTCAAAAACTCATCTACCCATTTTGGATCTTTTAATGGTTCTGCATATGTTTTATGGGTATTGTACCATTGGCTATTCACAAAATCGATACATAAGAACTCCATATATGTAACCTCCGTAAGATTAATTGACTATTACAATATATTATGCTATACTCTTATTGTAATCACGTAACCTTCTAAAGTCAACTTGATGGTTACGTGGTTGTAAAATAATTTGTGGGGTGATTGAATTGGAAAAACATGAAACAAGAAATTGGATTAATAATATTTTATCTGAAATCAGTAATCTAAATGAGAGTCAAGGAGAAAAAATATTAGAAAAATGCGGAAGATCATGTTCTAACTTATCTGGTTCTCGTCAGTTAGCTAAAAAAATTAGGGATAAGGTAATTGAAAAAGATAATATCGATCTACTGTTTGAAACTTATAAGAAGGAAGTATACAATAATTCGCCGCACCTTTATAAGGAAAATGGCATTATTTATCTTGAATATCATAATTGTGGATGTTCTATGGTTCAGACTATGGAAAATCTGGATTCATTCCTATGTAATTGTACAAAAGGATATTCAAAAGCCATTTTTGAAGCATTATTTGATCAACCAGTTGATGTTCAGATACTCGAATCCATATTAAATGGAGATAAAATATGTAAGCTGACAATCAAAGTTAGTTAGGTACTTTACATAGTTAGTAGTATTTAGTAGCTAATAATAGTAGAACAATGATTAGCAAGGTGGCAGGACGTTTACTGTTACCTTTTGAACTCTTTCATTTTGGTCAGATTTCTCTCTAAGAAATGATTTCAACAAAAAAGAGAACTACTTTAGTAACTCCCTTCCCCTCGTCAAGTTCAGTTTTAGTTTATTAAAATATTTCTATTTAAAATAATCTTCTCCTGTTAATGTATAGTACAATTCCCCTTCATAAAACTTAAACTCTTCTGGTATATTTTTAACTACACCTTTATACTTAAAGCCCAGCTTTTCGATGACTCTCTTAGAAGCTTTATTATCTGGTTTCACTACTGCAACTAGTTTTTTAAGCTTTAATTCGTTGAAAATATATTCCATAAGTGCCTTTGATGCCTCCGTAGCAAATCCATGTCCCCAATACTTGCTCTTTAATGTAAAATAGATTTCTTTCTGGCTCTTATCGTAATCCAAATACCCAAAACCGCACCATCCTACATAATCCTTAGTTTTCTTTAATTCAATTGCGAAACTATACTTATAGCCTGAATCTAAATCGTAGTTAGAAATCAGCCATTTAATTGCATTTTGAGCTTGTTCCATAGTTATTGGTTCTTCCGGTACGTATTCTAAAACTCTTTCATCACTTAATATTTCATATAAATTTTTAGCATCCTCCTTTATATAAGATCTAATAATTAAGTTTTTAGTCTCTAATCTTAAGTTCTTTATCACTATACTAACCTCCATCCAATAATGAGATATTACATATGTACTATCATCCTAATTTTATATTTAGGCACGTTTATTTATACTATAGCATACTGTAAAGTAAAAAATATCAGTATGAGTATGGAAGGAGATATAATTTAATGAATCTAGAGCATATATGTATTAACAAAATAGAATGTGGCGAGGAAACTATATTTTTAGCTAGAGTAAAACGTGGTTCTACTGAAGCTGAAATCCGTATAACTGAAGAGACTGTAAATTTCCTAAATGTGATTCTTTGTGTTCCGTTCTGCGAAGAAGGGATATGTAAAGAATTAATGTAATAATAAAAGGGCATCTTACGATGCCCAAACTTTTGAATCTAAAATATTTAAAATTACAATTTACTAGCTACTCAACTAGCTTTCTCAGTAAATAGTCAATTGCCTCTATACTAATAACCGCTCTCAAATTTTGAGTTTCTTTGATTTGATCCCTATCAAATCCCGCTATACCATGCTGTAGAACGGAGGCACCTATACCTCTTTCCAGTGCTCCATTGTACGTAAATAGCACACAATGTTCTGCTGCAAAACCACTTACGACAACAAATTCAACGTCCAATTCTCTCAAAATTTTCTCTAAATCCGTTTTCCAAAAAGAGTTAGAATAAAACTTAGATACTCTGTAGTCAGAATCTTCTACAATCAGATCTTCCATTAGGTCATAACCTTTAGAACCAGGACCTTCAGCAACTTCTTCATCCTGGATAATAATTACTGGCTTTCCCGCATTTCTAAAAATATTGCTGGTTTCATTAATATACTCTAGAGCATCATCTATAGATTCTCTGCATTTTTCAATATCCTTACATGCTTTTTGCATATCAATGATTAATAACGCTATACTCATTACACATCACCTTTCATATTTTCGGCCGGGTCGCTTCTCTAAAAGAAACCACCAGCCTTGGTTTCTAATTGTGCGTTACTAAATTTATTTTTCATAGAAGCCACCTCCTTTGTAATGATTAGATTAGATTTTATTTGTTATTAATGGTAAAGTACTTATAAATAACAATCATAATCTAACCATATTATACCATTTAGAATTTAATTTTCAAACCATTTAATAAACTCAGCTACTATTACTGAATTCTTTTAAATATTAGCATCAATAATCTCACTCAATTTGACATTCTTGTTTCTAAATCTAGTTTTACTCTTTTCACTTGACACCCTTATAGCATTTTGTGGACATAGATTAGTGCATGCAAGACAATAGTCACAGTTATGTTTATAAATGGGTATTTTGTCTACTATAATATTGTCTACGGGACAAACTTTTTCACATATTTTACAACCATTACAGTCAAGTGTTACTTCAAAGTTTTTATCATACATACCTAGATTTTTCCTATACATTTTTTGTCCGTAATGTGTGACTATTCTTGAAAGTAAGCTGCTTTTAGGTAAATTCACCTTCGAATCATTAATATCGCTTACTATTTCTTGAATTTTTTCATCTATCTTTCTGTCATCTTTTTTTGCTAGTTGTTTGTCGATGTCAAACATAGGTATATAATTATCAACCATAAGAACTCTATTGACATATGAGAGTTCAATGCCTGATTTTTGTATAAGATCTTGAATTTGGGATAATGCACCAAAGCTAGAACCGCCGTATGACATAACTGTAAATATGTATTTACTCTTTAACTGAACTTTTTCAAGAAATTCCTCTACTATTCTGGGAGTTCCCATGTAATAACAAGGATAGACAATACCAATTTTGTCATCCTCAAACTCATAAGGCCCATTCTTTAATACTTTTGGAATAGAGAACAATTCCGCATCAAAATTTTTCGCAACGTATAGATTGTTGCCTGTAGCAGTAAAATAAAATATTTTCATTATTTGCCTCCCGTAATTGCAATTTTTTTATTTGAATTATTTAATCCAAAACATCTATTTTTTACTGCTCAGTAATTCGCCAAACAGTTATTTTACAGCATTTATACGAGAATTTATAATATCTTACCTTATTAGTCATCACGTTAGCATTAGTATAATGATATTTAATTATAATTCTTTACCAAGGTCATAAACTTCATTAAGAGCCCTTTCATTTTGAGAAGTTGGGCAATCACCTGTACTTACTCCATATTTTTGAATAAAGTCAATTCCTATATATTCTGTCATATTCTTTATGATGTTTATTACATTTATTGATCCAGAGGATACTTCATCCTTACCTCCATAAGTAATTAGCAGTACGATTTTTTTGTTTCCCCATGCTTGGTAGTCAAGTGCATACAGCCTATCAATGAAGGTTTTCAACTGAGCCGTCATACTAAAACAATATATCGGTGTAGCAAAAACAATTACGTCAGATGTTTCAACTTTGTTGTATAGTTCATTCATGTCATCCTTTATCACACAATTGTCTATTTTACCAGTCTTACAGGCATTACAACCTTTGCATCCCTTAATACCCAGTTCTTGAAGAAAAACATTTCTTATTTCTGTATCACTATGATTATCTTTTATACCCTTTAGATATTGTTGTAGTAGAACTGCCGTATTCCCACTTGTATTCGGACTTCCTAGCACTGAAAATATTTTCAAAATTTATTCCCCCTTTAATTTTGCTAAATGATTAAATGTTGAAATAAAACTGATGTAAATGAGGTTTTCTACATTTAAACTTTTGTGCATATGTGCACTTTCATGCATGTATTCATTAAAAAAAATACTTCTAAATCTGTGATTCGCAACTATTCATTATATTCTTTAGCTTTTTTGTTGTCTCTTCAAATTTTTCAACAATATTCAAACCAGAGACTTCATAGATAGTATACCTTGATTCTTTTTTCTTCTTTAAAATCCCTTGCTTATTCATTATATCCAGATGTCTAGAAATCACAGATCTATCTTGAGTAAAATTTTCAGCTATTTCACCTATACTCTTTGGTCCATACACAGCAAGATATTTAAATAATTCACTTCTAATCGGCTCGAATAATGCCTTGAAAAACTCAAAGTCAAATAACTCTTCAACTTCCATCTCACATTCTTCATAATTAATGTTCATTTCATCATTTTTCTTATCCATTTAATCACCTTAAGTTTATTATATGTGCATTCGTATGCATATGTCAATGCTTTTTTAATCTTAAAAATTACTTAAATTCAAAGAATATTTTTCAAAAGTAAAATGTCGATGTTATAATATTCCTCAGGAGGGGATTTAATGAAAGAAGCTGGTATTGTAGGCCATCTAGATTGTATGGGACATTTTTTTATTCCTATACAAAATCAGAAGAGAGGAAGCTAACATTGAAGACTCCGTGAAAATATCTCCATAATTGGTAGATAAATCACTTTTTAAGATTAAAAATTTGATATAAAGGAGAATCAGTATGAAGTTAGAATGTCCTTATTGTAAAAATCATTTAATAAAAGGCTTTATTGGTAATTTCCATAATGGTAGCTTTAAATGGTATGATGAGAACTTAAAATTGTTTCAAAAATTAACTGTATTTGGAGGCGAACTATTAAAAGAGAGTATAACTGGCAAATCGGAGTGTTACAGATGTGAAAGTTGTAATAAGATAATTATAGACCTAGATGAAGAATAAATATTGAGTGGAGATGTGGATAACGGATAATCTCTGTAAGATCATCCGTTAACTTATATTTATGTACTAAGGTATTTATTCATCTTGTTCTGATGGTTCCATATACTTATACTGCCACCTTCTATGTCTAGGATTATCCCCTTTTTGCATCTTTGTTGTTATTTTTAACTCGATATCACTTTTACCAGTTTTAATTTTATAGTCTTCGAATGCAGCTTCAACCATTTCTAAAGTTCTTCCTTTTTCAGGTAATTCAAAGTCCTTAAATCCATTGTCAGTACTTTCATAGTTATAGAAATGAAATAGAAAAAATGGTTCGGTGCTTATCTTATATAGTTCATAAGCAACACCCAAAACCATTATTAAAGCTATAGACAGAAATAAAATAATAGTTTTTTTGCTTAAACGTTTTATTTTCATATTTAAATGACCTCTCCCATATGTCATAGATACACAGGATATTCGACTAATCGTTATATAGCAAATTTACCTGTTTTATTTATATACCTCAATGTATGATTAATACTTACAGGTGAAACTCCTTCAGAAAAATTACCTACATCATCAGATTGTGGATCAATGATCATCTGGCCTTTTCTATCGGTAAAACCCCATTTATCATATTTTTTTACCTTCACAAGCCCTTCTGAAAAGATTGCAGCATCTTCGTATGTAGGTTTTAAAACTTCATATATATATTTATGTACCATAAAACTATTATTAGAAAGATATAAAGGTCATAGGTGACTTTAACTAAAACACGTCGGCGTTGAACTTATAACATTCCTTTATAAGACAGCCCCATAGATTTTATTATATTAGATATTTAGCATAAGTATTTTTCTTTTATCAATTTTTCTAGACATGATGCTATAAATGTCTGTTGGGATTCTTTGATGTATCATAAACTAGTTCATAGTAATTGTTATTGTTATATTCAAATTCTTGTATAACTTCAAGTCCGAGCTTTCTTGTATGAGCTTCATATGATCTTGGGTTTGTTTTATTTATAAACGTAACCATAATTGGATATCTTTTTGACATTTGCTCTATTGCAAAATCAAAGATTTTTTCTAACACACCACTTCCTCTAACACTTTTATCCACACATACAGGTCCATATTGATATGAGTTACTAGCACTTAATTTTCTACCGATATATTCTAAGTTTGGCAAGTCCTTTATCATGTGTGAGAACATTGGCCACCTAGACCAAAACTGCCAAGATGCTGACATGGCGTATGCTATAACTTTTCCATCTATTTTTGCTATAGATAGACCTTTTTCTTCATTAATCAGTTCTGATAACAAATTCTTCGTAAAAGAGGTTGTTACGAACCCATCTTTCTTGTCTTCTTCAGCGATTGTATCGATTTGATATTTACTATGAAGCTCTAAGACTCCATCAATATCAGTAAGGTCAGCAATTTTTAACTGCATTTAGTACCCCTCCTTTTTATTATTTATTAGTTGTTCTATTATTTTTTTGTTTTTCCTGCTTTTACTCCATTTTAATTTTTCAAATTCTTTTTCACTAAAAAAAGTGGAACCCAAAATTAAAACACCTCCAATTACCTCATAAATACTTATATTTTCGCCTAAAAAAATTGAGGCAAAGAATATAGCTGAAATAGGATCAATGTAACAGAAAATAGCGATTGACTGAGCCTCTAATTCTTTGATAGAAGAAAAATACAGCAGGTATGCAAGTCCTGTATGAAGTATTCCAAGGATAAAGATCAAAATTATCGACGTATTGTTTAATTTTGCTATATGTATATTGCTTTTATAGAACATAATCGGCAATATTATTAGCAAAGAAAATATTAGTTGAATAACGGTTGTTTGAAATCCTGTTAAATTCTTTATTTTTTTGTTCATTAAAATTACACTTGCATAAAATACCGCAGCTAACAAACTATAACATATGCCTTTTATATAATACTTTGGATTTTGTAACGCAATAGACTGGTCGTTAATAATTAGAACTAACCCTATCATAGCTACAATAGTACAAAACAACTTAACTATATTAAGTCTTTCTTTTAAAACTATTGGAGATAGAAGAATCACAAATACTGGAGCCAAATAATAGACTAAGGTAGCACTAGATACAAAAATATATTCGTAGGCTTTGAATAATAAAGCCCAATTGATACCAAGTGCTGATCCTGAAATAATTAACAAGAGAATATTTTGTTTCAGTGATTGAATAGAATACTTCTCTTTCATAAAAAAACCGGCAATTAGTAAGAACAAACTTCCTATAAGAGCTCTTAAAAAAGCTATTTCTATAGGGGTAAGATTAATGTTTTTAACAAAAACTCCTATACTCCCGTATATCAGCATTGCAATTATTATTTTGATTTTACCCTTCATACTTTTTATTCCTCCCAGCAAATTCTTTTAACTCTAGATTATTAAAAATTCAATAAGTATTTGTTAGAAAGAATTATACATATAATTTTATCATCTGTAAAATTGAAATAAATGAACATATGTATCATTTTTTTTGATATACTAATTTCATATTATGTATTTATCATGAGGAGGTTCAAAGTGGAAATCCGGCATTTTATTACCTTCAAAACGATAGTTGAACTGGGAAGCTTTACTCGTGCTTCTGAACATCTAGGATATGCTCAATCAAGTATTACTTCACATATACAGGCATTAGAATCTAACTTAGGGTCGCAGCTATTTGATAGAGTCGGAAAAAAGGTGTCCTTAACAGATACAGGAAATCAGTTACTGAAATATACAAATGAGCTTTTAAATACCTATGAGAAGATTGAACATATGAAATATGAGCGAAATAGCCCCAGTGGTACTATAAAGATAGGTGCACCAGAAACTTTATTGATATATAGATTAAATTCCATTTTCAAACAATATAAAAAAGAGTTTCCACAAGTAAAGATAATTATTAAAGACGTGCCTAGTGCTAAATTAAGGGAAGCTCTTCATAGGGGTGAATTAGATTTAGCTTTTATTTTGGATAGTAAAATTTCTGATCCAGACTTGATAGTAGAGGAGTTAATAGAAGAAAAAATGTGTCTTGTGTTCCCACCAGATTACTCTATCGATGATAAAGATTTTATTTTAGAAAATCTTGCAGCTTTCTTTACTGAAAAAGGATGTAGTTATAGGTACATTTTTGAAGACTATTTGCAGAGTAACGGTATATCTACAGAAAATGTTATGGAGACGTGGAGCATAGAAACAATAAAGAAGTGTGTAATGAATGGAATAGCTATATCATTTTTACCTTTGATTACAATTATCGATGATTTAAAAGATAATAATATTTCAATTTCTCTATTGGAGCTTGAACATAAGGAGATGATTTCTCAAGTAACATACCATAAAAACAAGTGGATTTCACCAGCGCTAAAAAAGTTTATTGAACTTACTTTACAACATTCTAAACAATGGACAAATCCAAATATACAGTAGAGGGCTGGCTTGTATAATTTTAAATTTCGCCTATATACATTGCCAAACCCTTCTTAGAGAATCCTTACTAATCCAGGAATATTTCAGATAAAAGTAGTTGCTTACATACTGTATTTAGAAGCTAAATAGGGACCTTATAGTTTACAACTCAAATTACAAACACTTTCTATAAAAATAATTACTCTTCTCATTCATATCATTTGTTTTAGCAAATCCATTAGATTCCCAGAATTTTATATTATTTGGGTTCGAACCAGTTAGTTCTACATATAAAGCCCCTTCGTTTTTAACAATGCTTTCAAGTAGTCCATAGGCTTTCCTACCAATACCTTTATTCCGATGTTCGAGTTCAATTCCATACTCTAATATAAAGCATTTGCCATCTTCGTCTAAATAGATAACATACATAACAAATCCAATGCTAATCCCATTTTCCTCTATAAACAATATTCTTAAAGGATTAGTCTTTCTAGAATATAGTTTCATAATAGTATTTCTATATTCCTCTGAAAAGAACCACTCCACATCTGTATCATTACTATCGTCCAAAGTAGAATTCTTGAAGATTTCAGTGATATAATAGTCAAATTTTTTCCAGAACAAAGCAATTTCAAAATCACTTGTGATATCTCTTAATTTAATATTCATTTTGATTTCCTCCCAAAATATAGGTGATCTTTGATATATGCACTGTCACCTACGATGTATTACATTCATTTAATTCTGTAATCTTTAATTAAAACAAAGTCCACTATCCTATTTTTTCTTCTAGAAAACAGGCAAGCTCGTCATTAGTTGTTTTTAACTTATCAATTAGATTATTTGTTGTCTTAACTTCGAGCTGATACAATATATTAAATACTTCTTGTACTCTTCTTAACCCAAATAATTCTCTCATTTCATGAAGTACAACCGTACCTTTATATCTAATTTTTGAACCCTCTTCACTGTTTCTATCTGAACCCTTAACCGGAGGGCAATTTTTTGTGTATTCCTTATATTTATTTATAGCTGTTTCATATGGTTCTCGTCCATATTTTTCTTCAATATATAGTAATGAACAGTACTCAGCAAAACTCTCATTTAACCAATCTTCCCAACTTAAAACCTTCGCGCCAACAAACCATAGATGGGATAATTCATGTGCTAAAAATCTTTCGTACTCTACCTTAGTTAACTTTGCTTCAGTCATAACAATCAAGTTTTCCCTGCAATAACCTCCACCATTTATTCTAGGTGCTATAACAATATCTAATTGTCTTTCTACAGCTGAATTATTATAAAAGATGTTATTATAAAAATCTAGTATTTCTTTAATGCCGCTTTGAATTCTCCCTGTCACTTCACTGTTATTATTGCTTATTACTCTAATTAGACCTGCCTCCACTAACATCCCACTTATTTGGGGTTTATGAAATGCTATTATGTAATTATCCATTCCTTCTAAATTTAAGTTCCACTTACCATCATTTTTAGAAGCCTTTAAAACATAGAAGTCGTCTAATCCTGATATAGCGATTCTAGCTTCTGCTTCTCTTAAGTCAGGGGCAACTGGATACCAAGGTGAATAAATATTTAATTCAATAAAGTTATCGCTGATTTGGTTAATATCATACTTAATTATATCTATGTATCCTTTAATATCAAATTCTATCGTTGTAGAACCCATAGCCCAAACTTCAGGTTCTAATTTCAGTATTAATTTCTTTGCTTCGGGTATAAATGATAACTCTACATCCTCCATAACCCATTCAACTAAATTACCATTTACCATGATTTCATTTATATGAGTATCTCGATGTATTAAAAATTCTTTAATATCATCTTTTTGACTAGATTGTCTTAAACTGATCTTGCTTTTGTATTCTTTCGCTTTTACATCTATTCCCAGCTCTATTCGGTACTCCATTTTACTCCCACTCACTTCTCAAGACACCCATTTTTATTCTATCGTAGAAAATTCCTTTTACTTCACAGCCATTTCTGATTCTTCCCTCTTCAATAAAACCTTGTTTTTCTCCTAACCTAATCATTCCTTTATTGCCTTGCCATGTTTCAAACCCTAATCGCGTAAAATTACTTTTGTTGAAGAGATACTCTATCCATAATGTCAATACTTCCTGTCCAATTCCTTTTCCCCAATATTCGTCCTCTGGAATATCTATTCCTGTTTCTGTAATATGTGGATCACAGTTATAGTGGTATACAACTACCCAACCTATATGAATTTCATCCCCTATAGTTTGCATACCAAATAAGGCTTTGTCATTTCTATATCTATGATCTACTCTCTAAGCCATTTCTTCTAATCTGATTAAGTTCATTGGCACTAAATACTTCATTTTGATATAGACTTAAGTATTCATCAGACACGCTCTGCCCAAAAATCAAAACATCATCAGAATTAATAGTAACTCTTACTCCATAGTCATAAAGCCTCCTTATAGGATGTACCTTCAAGCTCTCAACTCTGTCTAGTAAGACATTACTGGTTGGACATATGTTTAGTTGAATCTTATGATCAGCAAGCCAGTTCATAATACTTGTTGAGTTTGCCGCTGATATTCCGTGCTGTACCTCATCAAGCGCTAATTCCACAACTGCTTCTTTGACAGAATCTGCTTCTCCCCATTCTCCAATATGGGCTTTTAGTAATAGTCCCTTATCTTTAGCCTTTCTATAAATCCCTTTAAAGTTCTTTATTGGCTGCGCCATCTCATCACAATATAGGTCTAGTGAATAAAAACAATCTCTTTCAAAAAATGGTTCTATCCACTTCTCCAGTAGATTTATAGAACAATGTCTAGATAGTCCTATCTGAAATCTAAAATCAATTTCTGGTGATACTTCAGAGTGTATCCTGGTAAAAGCATCTATAAGATCATCTATATTATAATTATAGAAATGACCATTTGCCCATACATCATCACCTATCTCCAAAACTGTAATACCATCTTGTTTTGCCTGCATAAAGCAGGCTTCAATTTGTAACTTCCTTTTCTCAGCTGAATCAAATAGACCAGTTAAATATGTATCTATCCATTTATGCATATCATCCATGCTCTTTAGCTTTTCAGTTAATGGCGGAATATAGGCTCCTGTTTTTTCAATGATATATTCTCTATTCCCGCCATTTCCAAAATGATTATGCAAGTCAGTCTTTGGCAATTTTTTAAGTGTTTTAATGTCTTTGTTTTCTAATGCAGCAATAAATAGTTTATCAATGTTCATATATAACCTCCTTGACTATAATAAATTATTTAAATGCAGTATCTATATGCTTTTTCTAGACTTTAAGCTATTTTCTATTTTATGGCAATATTTTTTATATTTCTCTTAAACAACTTTGATTTCCTTCAAATTTTTCCTTAATACTTTCTAAATTTCAAAATATTGTTCTAAAAATCCATATCACTTTCTAGTTTACATAACATTTCCTTTTATAGTACTATTTTATTACTTGTTTTCACTTATTTTTTATGTTAACATAATATATGTCGCACTAGATGGGAAGGTAGCGGTGTCCTGTAACCTGCAATCCGCTATAGCAGGATTGAATTCCTATCTTAGGCATGATGTTTGTAGAGTCTGCCCTAAATAAGTGGTGAGGATAATTGGGTCTTACGCAACGGGAACTTGTGAACTCCGCCAGGTCTGGAAGGAAGCAACGGTAAACAAGCCCTCTCGTGTGCCGTGGGGTAGCCTGGTTTGAGCTAACTGTTTAGGTAACGTCTGTGTCAGCATGTCAAGGATGGGTGGGCGACTACATATTGTCATTTAAGCATATGGTGTAATCCATTTGCTTTTTTTATTGAGATCATTTCTAGTAGGGAAATCTGACCAAAACAAAGGAGTTCCATGAACCTGAGTTTTTATTGCTTTAAATTTATTTCTAAAACCCTTGTTTTCCTTGCCTCTAATAATTCTAACCTCATTCATAATTCTTTCAGAACATTTATTTTTATCTTCCTTAAGTTTTACTTATATTTTAAATGAGTTCTTATATAAATTTATATTATCTGGATAAACTATATAATATTTCATTTAATTCAAATATTCAACTAACATTTTTATTAATTGTTACATTATTTTGGAGGAAAAAATAGTGAAAAAAGAGGTTATCTCAGATAAGCAAGGAATATTTCTTACAGTCCTAACTATAATAGGGACATCTGTAATAATAGTAATGGGGTTAGGTGCTAAAAAAGATTTATGGTTAGCCAATATCCTATCTATACTTATAGCATTACCTATGGTAATTACATATGCCCGCCTGCATTATATTTTTACGGGAAAAGATTTATTTGATATACTTGTTATTTGTTTTGGGAAATTCTTTGGTACGGGAATAAGTATATTATATATTTGGTTTGCATTTCATATAGGAGCATTAGTAACAAACGATTTTGGTACGTTTATAACTTCAGTTTCTTTGCCCGAAACTCCTGAATTTGTACTAATGTTAGTTATCATAATTCTAGGAATTTGGGGAGTCAAGAAAGGAATCGAATTACTGGGCAGATGGACAGAGCTTTTTACTCCTTTTATTGTAATTTTTATATTTACAATTATCTTATTATTAATCCCTCATATGAACATAAATAATATTCGCCCTGTTTTAAGTAATGGTATAAAACCCATTATAAAAGGCGCGTTTTATTCATTTGCATTTCCTTTCGCTGAAACGGTAATACTTACTATGTTTTTTGCAGATTTTGAGTCGAAAAAATCTCCTTACAAGGTCTATATAGTTGGTTTACTGATAGGAGGATTTATTTTAGTTTCTCTTAATTTAACAATTCTTCTTGTTTTGGGCATAAATACATCATTAAGTTTTTATTTTCCTACTCATTCTATTGCAACAAGAATAAACATTGGGACTTTTTTTCAGAGAGTAGAAATAATTTCAGCTATTATATTTATATTAGGAGGATTTGTAAAAATGAGTATATGCTTATTAGCAGTATGTAAAGGGATTGCTAAAATTTTTAGTTGTACTGATTACCGTTTTATAGTAGTACCTATTGCTTTACTAATGAGTAATTTATCTCTTTTTATATATGATAGTACAATGGAGGTCATAGAATTTGCTTCTACAGTATCACCATATTACAAGTTTCCGTTCCAAGTGATTTTTCCGATTATTATTCTGATTGTTGCCGAAAAAAAGAAGCGGCATTCCGCTTCCTGAAGTTTTAACGTTTATTACATACTCTTAGTTCTACGGCTTTTTCTTTATTCAAATATTTTATAACTCCACATTTTACTGTTAAACAAAAACTTAGTAGTTTTATCGTAATTAATTTAATTTTTCTCTCTTATATATTTTTTTCCATCATACTCATAAAGCCAAGTTCATTAAAACCATTCTTCCTATAGAATCTATCAGTATCACAATCCTTTTCAGTAAATAGAATAACATTTCTCACATCAAATTGCTTAACTTTTTCTTCTAATGCTTTTAAAATTTTACTACCTATTCCTTTACCTTGCAATTCATTTGTCACAAACATTTCTCTAATATTAAAATGCATCCCTTCATACCATTGCTCACAATTCCCAAAGACAGCACCCTTAATGATACCTTCTTCAATATACTTAATACCAAGAAATCTAGGTGACGCATAAATATCATATAATCTATTATATGCTGTTTCAGTAGTCCACTTATCATTCCAGGGTTCTGCATTAAAAACCTTCACATACAGCTTAGCACATTCTTTTAGTTCTTTACGCTCAATATTATATGTACCTGTATTCATCTTGTATCAACCCCTTAAACTTTTTAATTAAGATTTGAAGATTTTTGCTAAAATATATCTTAAATGAAAATAATATATAAATAACTGTGAGGAGAGGATAAAATGACTGAAATGATGAAAGATATATCAATTGTTCTAGTAAGGATAGTTACTATATTACCCTTGTTATTATTCGTCACAATATTTATGGGAAAACGTGCTATAGGTGAATTGCCAGTATTTGATTATTTAATTATTATTACCTTGGGATCCGTTGCTGGGGCTGATATTGCAGATCCTAATGTTAAACAGATACCAACTATAGTAGCAATAATTGCTATTGGTTTACTTCAACGTATAGTTGCAAATCTGAAAATTTCTAATCGCAAAATTGGAAGGTTAATAACGTTTGAGCCAATGGTTGTTATACAGGATGGTAAATTTATTAATCAAAACCTTAAGAAAAATCGCTATTCTATTGATAATATACTTGATATGCTTAGAGAAAAAGATGTATTTGATATTAGTGATGTTGAAACAGCAATTATCGAAGCAACTGGAAATTTGAGCGTTTTAAAGAAACCTCAAAAAAATCCAGTTACATTAGAAGATATGGGAATTATGAAAGCCTCCTCCTCCATTGCTTTTCCTATTATCATGGATGGGACAATTTATTCAAATGTATTAAAAAATTTCAATTTGGATGACGCTTGGTTACATCAACAATTATCACAACAAGGAGTTAGTGACATAAGAAATGTCTTTTTTGCCTCTTTAAATTCGAATCTTCAATTGCACGTTTCTTCAAAAGATGATAGTGATATAATAATTCCACCTATAAGAAGCTAGTTTAGGTATTTAGATTCCAAAACACTAGTAAGCAAATCAACTAAACATCCAATAATCTCATCCGATAGGCTTGAACAGCAGTCTCACTAAGTTTTTTTACAAGCTTAGCATTAACATATGCCCCTACAAAAGCACCTATCCCAGGAACCATCTGCAATAGCTTTGCAAAATCTATATAATCCCTATACTCTTGTTGAAAAGTTCTCCACTCAAAGGAATTTATATCATCAGGCAATGTATCAAAATATTCTTCAGTGTTTTCTATTTTAGCAAACACCTCATTCACATTACTTTTGCTTGAAAAAGCAAGTTGAAATATATTTAATATATAAATTCTTTCTTTATAATCATTAACATCAAAACCATATATAGCAGCAATATCATAAAGTAATTTAATTTTAATACCTAGAAGTAAAGGCAAGTCAGTAAGGCCTAGCACTATTCCACCAGCACCAGTTCCCGCGCCTTCTATCAAAGCAGTAGTCTTATAGATCTTGATTTTTTTTGCAACTAATTTTTCTCTTTCTTCCAATGATAAATTTCTATAAGGCGTCTTAGTAATATATTTGGAACCGAATAGAACTACCTTGGTCATGTTTTTTATAGCTCCAGTAATGATTTCATGATATTTTTCAGGCAATATTCCATTAATTTTATTTTGAATACCTTTCGATACTTTTCCAGCTAATGAAGGTTTCTTCCTCATTTTTTTCTTCCATCTATTAAGTTCTTTCACAGTCATTTCATTATAATAATCCACGATAACCACCTGCCTATATTGTTTCTAATTTTATTTCTTCTTCGATAATTCTTTTTCATATTGTTCAATTTCTAGGATGCATAATATAATATGATTCTATTCATTTTCTATTATATAATAAAATTGCAAATTTTCTTTAGAATAGTACTATAAAATAGAAAAAAGCATTTAAAGCACCTACCATTAAATAGTAGATGCTTCTTTAATCTTTGTGTAGGAAAATTTCGTGGAAGTATTACTTTAAAAGTGCTGTGTTATTTAATTCCAGCAGCTATTTTAATATTTTCTTGGTGTGTATTATCTACTTGTCCATCCTTATGTCTTGTACTATTTAGAAAGTGAATATCAAACACCCCATTGATTCCGTTACCTTTTACCCAATCTAAATTATAGCCTGCCCCATAGCCATCACTTCTCCATGTAGTATATAGCCCTCCAGGAGCATTATCATTTCCTGCATGGGGCATACTTGAAACACTAGCAGCAAGCCTTCTTCCATTATACTCAATAATTACTGGTCTTCTTGTCCAACTGAGACTTCCACCCCAGATTTCCTTCATCTTATTTGTATCTTCTACCGTTAAAGTTTCTGAATCTGCATGATTTGCTCCTGTTGTCCTTTTAGCCATAAAGTACTTTCCAGTATAAAAGTCAATTACTTTAAATACCGAATTAGTAGGGAGTACATATTGCGCTTCTGTCCACCAGTCTAGATACTCCCCATACTCAGATCCTGGTGTTTCCTTTACTGGAACATTATAAACTGGTATTTTCAAAGTGTCTCCGATGTTGAGCATTGTATTTTCATTTATATTATTCACTTCAAGAAGCTCACTATAGGGAACTTCAAATTTAAGTGCAATCTTCCAAGGATCGTCTCCTTTTTGTACTGTATAAGTCTTATAGCTTATGTATGGTTTGTCAGGATTATTATTATCTGTAGAATTAGGAATCATAATCTCTTGTCCTATCAATAGCATAGAGTCCCCATTAGCATCATTAACTTCTAATAAATCATTTAGGGTTACTCCTAGCTTTTCACTTATAATCCAATAGGTATCTCCTGATTGAACTATATACTTTTGAAGATTTTCATTTGATGAACCATCAGGGATTACTATTTCATCGCCTATGTTCAAAACTGTATTTTCTGTTGCATTATTTTTTTTCAGCAGTTCGTACATATCTACTCCATATTTTTCACTAATTATCCAAAATGTCTCTCCTGACTTTACAGTATGTATCTTACTTTTGCTATTCTCCTGTGGTATTAGTATGTTTTGTCCAACATATAATACTGTTTTCTCATCAGCATTATTAATTGTCATTAATTCATTGAACCCTACATTATGATTCTGACTAATTTTCCAAAATGTCTCTCCTTCTTTTACTGTGTAATTCAAATTTTCAGCATGAGCCATTATTAGTCCGCCGGAAATAATGCCTATCCCTATTGCTGTTGAAAGCAATAACTTTCTTATTTGCATACATCTTCTCCTTTTCCTGTTTTGTCACTTAGGTTTTCATTATTTGAAAATCATATATCAGTTTACATAATTTTTCTATAAATGCTTAATTAGACATTTTTATTATATTTCCTTTATGTAAAAAATGGAATTAGAATAGCAATTCAGAAATGAAGAGCTAGGCTCCTATAATTTTATTACACCAGATGATTGCAAAAGAATTGCTAGAAAAGTGGAGTAGAAGTTCTGTATTTTTACCTATGAATGATTTTAACTGTTTTTTCCTATAATTCTTTGTTATAATTGTACTCAAGAAGAACATTCCTTCGTTGGTTGTTGTTTTATGGTGATTAAATTATGCCAAACAAGGAAATGTTTTTATTTTTTTGAATCATCAATGGTAAAACCACAGGCTATTTCCTAAAAAAACATATACGAAAGTTTAGTATATTTTTAATAGGAAGCCTCATGTAATATTTTTCTTATAAAATAGAAAAAATAAACTAAAATTTGAAATCAAAAAGGAGAAAAAATGTTATTTGAGAACTTAGATATAATCAAACCCATTCAAAAGGCATTAAAAGAACAGGGATATACAGAAACTACTCCAATACAAGAAAAATCTATTCCAACTCTACTAAGTAAAAAGGATTTTGTGGGTTGTGCGCAGACTGGTACTGGAAAAACAGCAGCGTTTGCTATTCCAGTATTACAAAATCTTTCTATTGAGAAAAGAGTTGCAAAAGGTCCTAGACCTATTAGAGCTTTGGTATTAGCCCCTACCAGGGAATTGGCCATTCAAATAGGAGAAAGTTTTACAACTTATGGTAAATACACGAATCTAAAAAATGTAGTTATTTTTGGTGGAGTATCACAAAGACCTCAAACAAATGCACTCAAAGCAGGAGTAGATATACTAGTTGCAACTCCAGGAAGAATGCTTGACCTGTTTAATCAGAAATATATTGACTTACGTAATGTGAAATATTTTGTGCTTGATGAGGCAGATCGCATGTTGGACATGGGCATGATTCATGATGTAAAAAGAATAATAGCACAACTACCTAAAGTTAGGCAAACTATGTTATTCTCTGCAACTATGCCAGCTGAAATCACAAAACTAGTAAATTCTGTTGTGAAAAATCCGGTAAAAATAAAAGTTACACCTGTTTCGTCTACGGTAGATGCTATTACACAAGAAGTATATTTTGTTCGTAAGAGACATAAAAAATCCTTACTAAAGCATTTATTGAAAGACGAGTCTATAGATTCTGTTTTGGTGTTTTCAAGAACAAAACGTGGTGCAAATGCAATTACAAATGGTCTTATTAAAGCAGGAATAGAGGCTGAAGCTATTCATGGAAATAAATCACAGAATGCACGACAACGCGCCTTAAATAATTTTAAAGAAGGAAAAACAAGGGTTTTGATAGCAACGGATATAGCAGCAAGAGGTATTGATGTGAATGAATTATCTCACGTAATTAATTTTGATTTGCCTGAAGTACCAGAAACCTATGTTCATAGGATTGGACGTACTGGAAGAGCTGGATCTAAAGGGGTTGCACTTTCTTTCTGTGATGAGGAAGAAAATGCTTACCTTACTAATATTGAAAAACTTATCCGCAAGACGATACCAGTAATAGAAGAACATCCTCACAAAATGATTCCTGATACTACACCAATAGTGAAGAAAAAAACTGTTAAAAATACTTCTACTAAAAAATATGGACCAAACAAGAATTCTCGTAGAAGAAAAAATAAGTTTTCAAAATAAAAAAAAATGCTTTAAATAAAAAGGAAAATATTTAAAGGTGTAAGTCTCACAATGATGAATTTCGCGTTATTCGAACTTCATTCATTGTGAAACACCCTATAGCTGAACTCAAAAGATACTTTTATCAGGCAGTCACTTCCTTAACCTTAGCTATAACTTCAATTTCTACTGCAGCATTACCAGGTAATGTATTTACACCTACAGCTACCCTTGCATGCTTTCCTTTATCACCAAATATTTCTTCAATGAGCTCCGATGCTCCATTGATTACCAATGATTGCTTATAAAAGTCATCACTGCTGTTTACATATCCAGTTAACTTAACTATTCCTTCAATATTATCTAAGTCACCTACCATAGATCTTAATGCACTGATACATCTAAGTGCACATATCCTTGAAGCATCATAACCATCTTCTACTGTTAGATTTCTTCCTAGTTTTCCTTTATAAAGTAAAGTACTCCCCTCCTTAGGAGTTTGGCCTGATACAAAGATGAATTTGTCTGATAAAACTACAGGCACATATATTGCAGCAGGCGTTGGACACTCCGGCAGCTTTATGTTTAATTTATTTAGTCTTTTTTCAATATTCATACTTCTATCCCTCCAGAAGATTAATAATTTTCGGCAATAAAATGGCCTAATTCTTCTAATTTACAATCTCTAGATTTTAAACCATGTTTTTCAAATGCAGCAGTATATTTAAGTCCACTTCCAGTTACTACACAAGCAATTCTTTCTTCACCATTTAATTTATTTTCTTCCTTTAATTTCTTTACAGCTGCTAAAGGTACTGCTGAAGCAGGTTGTGCAAATATTCCTTCCTTTGCAAGCATAAGCTGAGCTTTTATTATTTCTTCATCAGAAACAGATACAAATAATCCACCCTTTTCTCTTAGTTTTCTTAGTACTTGATTTCCACTTGGAGGGAATGGATTTTCAATAGCATGTGCAATAGTATTGGGATTCTCAAATCTCGATATACTTTCTTCATTATTATGGTATGCTCTGTCAATTGGAGAGCAGCCATTTGCTTGAGCACAGATCATCTTAGGAACTTTATCTATGTAACCACTATTTTTAAATTCTTCAAATCCTTTTTCTATTCCTCTCATGTTTCCACCTGCACTAGTTGGTACTACTATATAATCTGGAATCTCAAAATCTAACTGCTCACAAATTTCATAGGCTAAGGTTTTGTATCCTTCAACCCTAAAAGGGACATCAGAGTTAATAAAATAGATATCATTTTCTTTTCCTATTTTCAAACTCTCAAAATATAGATTTCCATAATCACCATCTACTTTTATAAGATGGGGTCCATAAATAGCGATTGGATTTAACTTTTCAGGTGACATAGTCTTGTTTACAAATATAAAAGTCTCTAAATTGGCTCTGCTTCCATAGGCAGCTACAGATACTGCCATATTACCTGTAGATACTGTTCCTATTTTTTTATATCCTAACTTTTTTGCATGTAACACACCTGTTAAAGTACCTCTGTCTTTAAAGGACCATGTAGGATTTTGAGTTTCATTTTTAAAATATATTTTTTTTACTCCCAATTCTCCCGCAAGTTTTTTTGATTCTACTAAAGGGGTAAATCCCTCTCCAAGGAAGGTTTCCTTGTCTATAGATAGGAAAGGAAAAAATTCCTTGTACCTCTCCATAATACTTTGCTCAAGTACATTTCCCTCACAGATTTTTCCCTGCTGTACTGTTTCTACCTCTAGGGCCTCATTACAAACATCACAAAGAATATGAACCTGACCTGCTGGAAATTCCTTATTACATTTTGTACAAAATAGTTTTACATCTTTCATTATTTACTCCCCCCAGCTTTATTTTTTCTTATTTCATCTATATAACTATACACCGTTACCTTTGAAATATTTAATTTTTCAGCTACTTTCTCAACGCCTCCCTTTATTAAGAAAATCCCTTTCTTTTCCATGAATTCAATTAATTCTATCTTTTTTCCTCTTTTTAAATTATGTGTATTTACGTCACCAATAATTTTATTGATAATATCATCAGCAATATCCATTACACTACTAATAGGTTCTACTTCATCTTCAATCGTTTCTTCTTTTACCTTCATAAAATCATCTAAGAAATCCTTCATATCCTTCATTTTTTCTAAGTCATAATTTATGCATATTGCACCGATTACTTCATTTTTAGAGTTTCTTATAAAAGCAGTTGAAGATTTTATCTCTCTTCCATCCTTCGCAATTGTTTTGTAATTTGCAGTAATGTCTTTATCAAAATTTTTAGATAATAATACCTGTTTAATTAAAATGTTAAAGGTCTGTCCTACTTCTCTCCCTGTTACATGATTATTGACTACATAAACTACTGAATTCTGGGGATGGGTTAGATCATGTATTACTACTTCACAATTCTTACCAAAAGTTTTAGCAACCAAGTCTGCTATGGGAAAATATCTTTTTAAATCTTTGTTAACTTTCATGACGAAACAACTCCATATATATAATTTTTTATACATTTCACTTATATTTTGTATTATATATATTTTTTTATATATCATCAATACTTTTTCAAAAAATTTATAAACACACAAACATTCTTAAACTTAATGAAAACGAGGTCAACCAATTCACCTATTCGGAATCATTTTGGACTTAAATCTCTTCCAGTTGTATACCAACTAATAAATAAAACAAGCTGGTTAATCAATATAACTAATGAAGTTCCATTGATTAACCAGCTTTTTGCATTTATTAAAAAAATAGTGTTAATGACACTTTGAGTATTTATCATCTGAGAATTAAGCTCATTTTTGGTCCAATACTCTTTGCCGTTTTAGTTATTGCTAATCCACCATTGCCTATACATTTCAATTCTACTGGGATTGCTTATATTCTTGGTAATTATTTCTCTCTTAAAGATTAATCTCTTCCTTAGGTAGTAAATTTTTTTCAAAAGTCCAAGCAGTTGCTATTCCATTTTTCATCTTAAATACTGCAAAAGTTTTATAAAAGTCTTTTAAGGTTCCACTATCTTTCCAAGCTTTTAAAAACTCCCGGGTAGGATGATCAGAAATTTCATCCTTTATTTCATTATCATCAATTTTAAGCAGTTTTTTTGCTTTCTCAATTCGTACCTTTGTTAAATATTGCATCTGTGCTATCCCCGTCTCCTTTTTAAAAACACGAATAAAATGAGACTCGGACATGTTGATGGATTTTGACAATTCTAAATTCGATAATTTCTTGCAAAAGTATTGATGCATATAGCCAATAATTTTTTCTATTTGAAATTTCTCAGATATTTTATCCCCTATATTGTCTACATTTGAAATGCTTCTGATTATATAATTTGAAATAACTAAAACAAGTGCCTCAAGCATATTCTCTCTACCTGGAATATTATTTTCGTATTCACTTATAAATTTTTTTATATAAAACATGATATCTTGTTCAATAAGAAATTGGTTTAGCAAATACTGATCAGGTTTCCTATTACTGTATATAGAGTATTGCTTTTCATAATATTTTTTGGAAATAAATATTGCAATATATCGTGTGAAAATATCGGTGTTATCCTCTTTATGGGGGACTTGTGGAGAAATCGCCGCAGCTAGATAATGATTTCACATCTTAAATATCTCTTGTTTTTTTCGTTCCTAAAATAGCCATTGCCTCTTTGTATTCTGGATAGATTTTGCCTACCAATCTCCAGAAGGAACGATCGTGATTCATGTGCATTAAGTGGCACAGTTCATGAACGACAACATAATCAATAACTTTCAGAGGAAAGAGCATTAGTCGCCAGTGAAATGTTAAGTGACGTTGCGAACTGCAACTCCCCCATCTGTCGTTAGTACTTTCTATGGTTATTGACCGATACTTCACTTTCATATGTGGCTGATACAGTTTTAGTCTTTGGGTTATCAGTTTCCGACATGCTTTGATATAAAATGATTTCAGCGCATCAGAAAGATCTATTTTACCAGCCTCAGGGCTAATGCATATAAAGGCTTCCCCATTCCATTGGACGGTAACTTTTTTTACTGAGGGATCTATTTTCGCATATAAGGGATACGATTGTCCCAGATAATAGCAGTGAGATGCAGGTTGTTGTATCATCTTTTTTGTCCTTTCATTCAGCTTCAATATTTATTACTTTATCTAATCACAGGATGATTTTAAAGTCAATACCTATATATCAGTTAGTTGCTTTCATTTCTTACATGTTCTTTCTATTATTAGCTTGCTATAGTCCTTTACTACATTGCTCATTTGAGAATATATATTCTTAGAATCTCTCATCGGATAATGTTTTAATTCGATATTCATAAATATTTCTTTTTCAAATTCTTCCTTATCACTTCTATCTATAAATAATTTAATATGACCATGCTCTGTATAATCATTATAATGTTTCTGTAAATGTAACGTTTGATTTTTTACGCTATCAACAGTATAAAAAAGAAGCTGTGCCTTAGCACCGCTTCTCTTTACTTCAGGAATGCTCCTGAGTTATTGCTTATTACAATATTATTTTTCAATACAAGTTTTCCATTTACCATTACATATTTGATTCCAAGAGGCGGAGCTGTAGGATCATTAGTAAAATCTGCCCTATCAATGATACTTTTATCATCAAAAATTGTAATGTCAGCATCATAACCTTCTTTGATCTGCCCTTTTGTGTTGAGCATAAGCCTTTCCGCAGGCATCTTTGTCATTTTATATAATGCTTCGCTTAGCTCAAGGTGTTTTTCTTCTCTTACATATTTGCCCAAAACCCTTGGAAAAGTTCCTGCTCCTCTGGGATGTCCCTGATTTCCATTATAAATCTCATCGCTGCCAATCATTACAAAAGGTGATTTCATTGCCTCTATTATCTCTTTGTCATTCATTACAAATGCTACTGCAAGAATATTGGGATGATTTTTTCTTGCATCTTCAAAGATTTCTTTTGTACAGTAGACATTTTTATAGGGTTCCTGTGTTAACATTATGCTTGAATAATCTACATTCCATCTTTCAAGACATCCATCATTAAATACCGTCGAACCTATATAAGTACAAAATGCATTGTATGGATAGCAGTCAGCCATTACTGATAAGTTCTTTTTCCTTGATTCTCTTATCTTATCCAAAGCCCTATCCATATAGCCATAGGCACTACAGCTTCCTATATGGGAAATCTGCATGGGTATTGATGATTCTTCTGAAAGGGAAATCATTTCCTCAATTGAAGATATGCTTTCCTCACCATCATTTCTATAGTGTGCTGAAATTAAATGTTTTTCAGGATTGAGCAATCGAGAAACCTTAAGCATTTCATTATATTCAATTCCCGGTGAATATTCTATACCAAAGGAGATACCTTTAATTCCTAAAGGAATGTTTTCAACAATCTTTCTTTGAATAATATCTAATTCATAACCTGATATTTTATCATATGGAGAGTCCAGCCCAATCTTTCGTCTAAAAGTATTGTATCCTATTTTCAACATGTAGTTTATAGGAGAATTATATTTTTTAATGTAGTTTATAAATATTTCTGGAGTTTGATAATTAATACCACAATTTCCTCCAAGAGCTGTTGTTACTCCCATTTTAAGCATTCTTTCAGCTATATAAAATCTTCCAATTGACGGGTATTTTTCAAGTTCTTCTTCATGCATATGAATATCAATAAAACCCGGTGATGTTATATAGCTTTCTGCATCAATTTCAAGTTTTGCATCCTTTGAATTTGTCCCTATATAATCTATCTTACCGTTTTTTATACATATATCACTGACTTTAAATTCATTGGTATCATAATCTGGGAACTTTGCATTAAGTATTTTTATATCGTACATTGAATATTGCCTCCTGAGTTATAAGGCAGCCATTTCGACTGCCTTATGTGTTTGACTTTTTATTGCTTTGTTTATATACTTTTATTGAGGGTCTTTATCTTTGGTTTTATTTCGCGATTTTTCCTTAGATATTTGATCCTTGTCTTTGTTTTAATAACTGTAACTTATTAGAATGGTCCATAATTAATTAAATGAGCAGCCAACACAAGTATTCCCGCAAGTAAATACTCCAATAATATCAATGGAAGTATCCATTTAGCCCATTTCTGCCATGGTATCTTAGCTAGTGCCAAACCAGCCATAAAATATCCAGAAGTAGGTGTGAAGATATTTGAAATCCCATCACCAAACTGATAAGCAAGAACTGCTGTCTGTCTCGTAACTCCAACTAAATCAGATAAAGGAGCTAGTATTGGTATGGAAACTGCGGCCTGTCCACTTCCTGAAGGTACAATGAAATTCAGCAGACATTGGAATGCATACATTCCGAGAGCCGATACAGCTGATGGAAGTTGCAACAATACATTTGATGATGAGTATAATATTGTATCAAGTATTTGACCTTTTGTAAGTACTACTAGTATTGCTCTAGCAAATCCTACAACCAGTGCACCGCCGGCAAGATTAGCAAACCCTTTTACCAGATTCTCTGCAAATCCATTAAATCCTAGTTTACCTACTAGGGCAGCAACTATTGCCATACCCATAAATAATGCAGATATTTCCTGAATATACCAACCGTATTTAATAACTCCAAATATCAGCAGACCAATTGTTGCGGCTACAGTTATTAAAACAAGTTTTCTGCTATTTGTTAATTCTTTGAGAGAGTCTAAGTCAAGAACATCATCTCTATTGATGTCAACTTCATACATTGGGCTAAGCCTTGGATCTTTCTTAACTTTACCTGCATATCTGTATAAAAATACTATTACAAGGCTTACCATTAATACATATCCAACAATTCTTAATCCCATACCTGAAAATAGAGGAAGTTCTGCTATTCCCTGTGCTACACCTACAGTAAACGGATTCATAAAGGCTCCAGCAAATCCAGCTCCTGCTCCAGCCAACACCATTCCTATTCCAGTAAGTGAGTCAAAGCCAAGTGCTATCGCCAGAGTTACCATTATAGGTATAAATGGAAGTGTTTCTTCTGCCATTCCAAAAACTGCTCCACCAAGGGAAAAAACCAAAACAATAATTGGAATTATAGCTCTTTCCTTACCTTTCATCATAAAGGTTATTCTTCCTATACCTGCTTCAATAGCTCCAGTGGCCTCAACTACCGCAAACGCTCCTCCTACCATAAAAATAAAGAATATAATTGATGCTGTCTCCACCATTCCGTCAGGAACAGATTTCAGAAAATCCAAAAGACCGACTGGAGTATTTTGGGTAAATTGAAATGAGTCTGGATTTACTACTGTTCTACCACTTGCGCTTTCCATCATTTCATATTTTCCTGCTGGAACAATATAAGTCAGGATAGCACAGATTGCTACTACAGTAAGTAGTATTACATACACATGTGGGACCTTTAGCTTCAGTTTGTTTTGAGTCTGGTTAATTTTTTTTTCATTCAACGCACTCATTTTTTCCCCCCTATATAGTTTTGATAGTAGTTACGCATATCCTCCTTTCTTTATATTAAGAGCTTACTTATTTCTTCAGCTCCTTTTAACACTTCTTGTATATATCTCGGTTTGTTTATCTCAAATGTCTCTGACTTAATGCCTGACAAACCGATACATCCATGTACCTTTCCGTTAGAATAAAATGTTGGAGCACCTATTCCAAGAGTACCTTCTATATATTCTCCGTCACTCTCAGAGTATCCATTTTGTCTAACTTTCTTATATTCTTCAAGTAGCTTTTCCGGATCCATAATTGCCTTTGGAGTTACTTGCTTTAATTCAATTTCATAAACTAATTTTTCTAATTCCTTAATGGAATAGGAATAGGCCATGAGAACTTTTCCATATACTCCACAGTTGACAGTATAAATCTCTCCTGGCATGTAATTTATTGTTCTGTTATAGAATTCTGATTCATATATACTGATAACGTTCTCTTCCTCCATCACAGTATAACCCACCTGCTGTCCAGTCGATTTAGCAACGTTATCTACTATCTTTCTGATTTCAGAATAAACATCCTGTCTTTTGGCATATTGCATCCCCACTATATAACTTGCATAACCAACTGTATATTTAGTCATATCCGGTGTCCTCTTAACAAATTGATTATTCTCCAAAATGTTTAAAATTCTATGAACAGTTGGTTTGCTTATTTTAAGCTTATCGCTTAATTGTTTCGCAGTATATTCAAATGGCTCCTCTATAAAAGCCTTCATTATTAAAAGTGTTTTTTCAATTGCATTAGGATTCTCAGACATATTATACCTCCTTGTGTAGTCCGTATTATGGACTTGGTAATCATATTATGGACTTAACTAAAATATATTACAATTTCTTAAAAAAGTCAATGGGAATTATATAAATTACCTATCCTTGTCTCTTTATCTAGTCAAAAAAAAGACGACCAAAGCCGCCTTATTATTAGCAAATCTAACATTTTTACAATTCTACTATCCTTCTTGAACCTATGTAGCCATTACTAACGGTTACTTGGCCTTATAGTATTTCAATTGGTGTAACTTTTACAAAATAAGTACAGCAGCCTAATGAAGTCAAGGATAAAGCTTTTATAATTTCCCAATAGAAATCAATATATTTCTAAGCTAGTGGTTTTCTCGTTTTTCTCCATCCATAATAATGACCTTTGTGTCAGAATTAATTAATTCTATAAATTTTTTTATGTGATCTGTTCCAATACTATAATGTATAGGAATTGCAAATTTAGGCTTTAAGTGATTTATAAACTCCGCAACACTTTCAGTACTCATAGTTAAATTGTCGCCCTCAATAGGAGTTAATACTGCAGTAATGTTTTTAAGTTGATTCATCTCAGGAACATAATCTGTATCTCCTGTATGGTAAAGCCTTACGCCACCTATACCAATAACATAGCCAATATCCATTTTAGACTTAGAATGGGGTGTTAAAAAACCTTGTTTCATATTATAAGCTGCTATGGATTCAATGGTAATATTTAGGAAGCTTATTTTATCCCCCGGCTTAGTTTCTTTATTGTGTGTCCCTTGAGTGCTTTAGACAATTTTTTGTAAACTCCTTTTGGACAAATCACTATTGTTTCTTCTTTAAGTAGTTTTCTTATGTCAGCCATAGAAAAGTGATCCTGATGGGAATGGGTTATCAAAAATGTAATCAGCAGGTTTCTCATCATCAACCACAAGAGGATCTATAAAAATAACCTTTTCATGTACATTTAATTTGAAGCTTGAAGGAAAAAAAGTCAACATGATTTACAATTAAAGGAATATGTATATTTACAGTACCTGTAGAGGTTAGGACAATCCCTTCATCGATTTTAAAACTTATTGGTTCTGATGATCTTTTTTTGCTTCGAGCTATTCCCAAAATAATGCCTCCTTAGCTATTATTCAAAACTACTTTGCAGGAAACTCAATATGTTTTGCTAAAGTGTTGCTAAAAGAATTGTTGTTCAATTATACATTTTCATTCTTACAAAAGATTCTCGATTTATAAATAACAAAATTCTTTTATCATATCTATTGCTTTTATACGCACTCATCTAAATCTAAGAGAATTTGATACAATCTAGCCTAAAATTATAGATACAAATACATATTCAAGCCAAACTATTACAACACAAGAAAAAATAAAAAGTGCTAATTTAAACTCATGGCCACGATCTTTCCAATATTCTCCTTCAAATAGGGAAATGATATCAGGTTTAAGTAGATATCTTAAAGATTCTTTAAAGTCATCAATACCCTCAAAAAACACATTGAATAGATACTTATATATTGGAATATTAACTACTATCAGAACGATAATTAAGATTACTTTCATTTTGATGATCCTTTCTATTTCATCTAACTTTGATGATATGAATATATTACAGTTTTTCTAAATTATAACATATTTTTGAGGAGTTTTATGACAATTTCAGTACGCAGAAATCTCAAAGCTGGTCTAATCGAATCCTATATATAGTGATTTTACATTTTTTTACTATTTTTAAAAACCTATATTGTAGGAATATAATAAAAAGCCTACTCAATAAGGAATAGGCAGGTGAAAAATAATATAAGAGATATCTACGTTAGCATATTGATTTAACTTGTTTTGTGTATTTTCATTTCTGAAATACATGCTGCTAAAAGCCCTATAAGAATCGGTGCAAGCAAATTCAAGAACATAAAATCATCGTATGTTTCTACTAATATCTCACCCAAGTCAGGAGGAGATCCATCTTGAGGTCCAATAGTTATTAGTTGAGAAATAGTATAGTCACCAACTATATCAAATAATGTAAGTGCAATATAGAAAGCAAATGCTACTACTGCAAGTAAGCCCCATGAAATCTTATTCTGATTCTTAGCAAGTTTCCGACCCAAGATTGAAGTTAATATTAAGCATGAGAATAAAATAAAGGACCACTCGAATAAATCTATATACATATCATCTGTAATAATGAGACCCAGCAATATTGTCAAAACTATTATAATATTGAAAGCTTTTTTCACCAAATAACACTCTCCTTGCTTTTCATAACGTGTATTAGACTGAAATGTCTTTAGTTTTTTATCTACATAATCATATCATTAACTCCTCATTTCGTAATCAGGTAAAATATACAAAAAAAACACCGTAAACTATGTCTCAGTGTTATTATCATTAAAGCCACCATATTAATTGTATATTTTTTATGTCAGATTTATTATATCGCAGGTACGCATTGAAACCTCTTATATTCACTTTACTACAGCTATTTTTTTCTTTCGTATTTCGGCAACTATCCATATAATAATTGGCAAAATCACTTGAAATGGAAATGTAAAATACAACCATGTATCAGCTTGAAACCTATTATAGTGTATTATACTATCATATTGAAAATAGGATAGATTTATTACCAGCAATGTAACTGGGACTATAAGAAATATATAATCCTTAAAATTTAATACTTTGCTTATTCCTATACATGTACATTGCAGTAATACCCCTACTTTTATAAATCCCCCTAGAACAAAACTAATGGCAACTACTACTTCCACCCTTTGAAAAAACTCACCTATGTCTACTCTTGAAGCAGTGGCATAAGTTGGATAATGGGTACTTATGGCATCTTCTGCACCTAATACTAGAATGCCAATTAGAGATGTTATTAAAAGCATTATCCCTGCAAATATTAAGCCTATAGAATAGATTTTATATGGTGATTTTCTTGACTTAAAATTTGAGAATACTATTGAAAATGCAAATATTTGCCCAAATGGAAATGAAAATGCATCGAAAGCACCGGCTAAAACAGGCTTTATTCCTTCACCTATTATCGGTAGAAGGTTATTATAGTTCATTTTAGGTATTAGAAGCAATGTCAGAAGAAGTAAACCGAAACAAGGAATTAACAAAAACAGTTCACTCCATTTACCCATCACCTTAATTCCATTGCTTATTCCCCATGCACACAAAACTGCCAATACCATCATAGGAACGATTTGCGGAGTTTTATCAAGACTAACTGCACTTATAAAGTTTCCATAGTTCACCATAACATCGGCTGTCCAGTACATAAAGAAGCAAATAAGAATTATTAGTATAACTTCTCCAATAAGTTTTCCAAAACATAATCTTAAAATATCATACAAATCTTTCTTTGGAAATAGATAGTGAAGTCTAGCATAGATGTAAGCCATTGCTAGTGCCATTACCATAGCAATTATATCTGCTAACCACAGATCTTTTTTAGCTTCTAGTCCCATTACAAATACAGAAGATGAACCTATTAGAAAAAGGACAATAAGAGATATACCTTGTCTATCTGAAATAACTCCTTTATTCACACTTTGTTCCTCCAAAGTCATTTTCTATTAGGTTTTGTACTTATTATCATATTCATACTAATAAATGAAGCTATTTACTTAAAATCTTTTTTATGGTTAATAAAATATTGAGCACAAGTTGGTTTAGCTATTACTAATACTTAAACTTTAAATATCTTTATCGAATCTGACAGTTCTTGAATCATTTCATTAAGATGCTCTATAAAAGATCTTACTTCTACCATTGAAGCTGTTTGCTCTTCAACCGATGCACTTATTTCCTCAGTAGCTGCAGCGGACTCTTCTGTAATTGATGAAATATTTTCAGTAGCATTCATCACCTCTTCTTTAACGAGCCTAACTTGCTTAATTTCTTTATCAATACTTTGCATTTGGTTTGCAACATCATCAACTAAATTACCTATATCCATAAATTCTTTAGTTGTATCATGTAAATATTCATTTGCATTTTTCACAATTGCTGTAGATTCTTCCATGGATTTATTTGTATAGTTAATAACGGTAATAATCTCTTCAATAATGTTATTAATACCTTCTGTTGCCTTAGTTGATTGCTCAGCCAATACTCTAACTTCATCAGCTACAACTGCAAACCCTTTTCCCATCTCTCCTGCTCGGGCTGCTTCAATGGCTGCATTTAACGCTAACAGGTTGGTTTGATCGGCAATTGATTTTATTGTTTCAATAATTGTACTGATAGAATTTGATTTCTCCTCTAATTCCTTTATATTTTCAGCTACCTTCATTGATGAGTTCGTACTTTCCATAAACTTATGATTTAAGTTTTTAATAGCTTCTATTCCATTTTGATTTTTATTTTTCACAAACAATGTACTTTCAACAACATTGTCGAGAACTGTTGTCATATTCTTTATTTTCTCATCTAATTCCATTGTTTTATCCTTACATTTACCAGCTTCTGCGGCCTGCTCACTTGCTCCTAATGCCAACTCTTGAACAGTTCTTGATACTTCGTCGCTAGCTATTGAAATTTCATTTATCATCTCATTCATTTGCTCAGATGTAGTATGAACTACTTCGGCAGTACTTTGATTTTTCATAACTATACCTCTTATGTTATGTGTCATTTTTTTAAGTACCCTACCTAACATACCAATCTCATCTTTACTTTTGATTTCTGAAATAACAGTCAAATCACCATTTCCAATTTTTTCAGCATCCGTAGAAAGTGTCTTTAAAGATTTTGTCATCTTATTCGCAAATGCCCATGCCACCACTGATAGAATCACAGCAACAATTAAACTAATAATAATAAACAATTTTGCAACATTCCATACCGGTGCATAGATATTCTTTTCTGGCACAGATATCCCTAAAATCCAATTAGTAAGAGGAATTTCTCTATATACTGTCAAAATTTCTGAGCCCTCTATTGTAATGGTCATTTTTCCATTTTTGCCCGAGAGCATTTCCTTAGTCATGGCTTCTCTCTCTGGTATATCAAGTCCATTTTTACCCATAACTTCCTCATCAGGATGGGCTACAATAACCCCTGTACTATCAATTAGAAATCCATATCCTAAACCTTTAATATTCATATTTAGAACTTTATCTTTTAAACTTGTTATAAATAAATCTCCGGAAATAACTCCTAGTTTTCCACTATCTGAATGATTTTTAATTGGTGTAGCAACAGATACAACATATTCACCTGTTCCGTCATCGATATAAGGATCCGTAAATATAATTCCATTCTCACTCATTGCCTTTTTATACCAAGGTCTTACTCTAGCATCAAACCCAGGTGAAGGTACCCATTTATTTCCATCAAGAATTTTTCCATTGTCTTCGTAACCTATGTAAATATCAGATAAACTGTCATCTGTCCTCCATCCCTGGAGATGCTGCTTCCGTATATCTTCCTTATTTAC